>CEWJ01039467.1_pt1 | contig 24298 bp, 29 predicted proteins | sample 350291 | NCBI WGS metagenome assembly CEWJ01 (sample SAMEA2622923, study PRJEB7988) | marine metagenome | isolation source: saline water (ENVO:00002010), including | reverse complement strand
CTATTTTTTTTATCAATATATTCACAGATATTACTTGAGTCACTGATAATTTGATTGTTATCATCCATAATTATTGGAAGTTGTTTTTGACCTGAAATCTGGAAAATCTCTATTTGGCCAATACCAGGTTTTACTTCTTCGACTCTGTAAACTAATTTTTTAGCTTTGAGTGCCATACGTGTTTTTAAACAAAAAGCACTATGCCTGAATTGATATAATGTAATCATATAAATATAGTTTTTAAAAACTTAGCTAAAAAAGTATTCAATTTGTGGAGTTTATGGGCGAATTCTTTTCTAATGTTGCAAGATATCCAAAATATTTAATCTCAATTATTGTTGGAGGTTTGGTTGCACTCTTAGAACCATTATTTAAGAATATTAAAAATCCATATACTGCGGTTGGATTAATTGCAACTATTATTAGTGCATTTATTGCAATCTTTTTTCTCCTACAGGCAATGACAAATCCAAGTCAATTTTAAATATGATAAAAAATCGTCGTGTTGAAAAAGTTTCTTCTCTTTTAAAAAAAGAAATTAGTCTTATTATAAATTATGAATTAGAGGATGATTTAATTTCAGGAAACTTTGTTGCTATAACCAATATAGAATTAACATTAGATTTACAATTTTGCAAAATATTTGTAAGTACATCTGCTAGTGAAGAACTGAAGCTTCAAATAATAGAACAATTAAATTCCAAAAAAAATACCATAAGGCATTTCCTTAGTAAAAGATTATCAATGAAGAGAATTCCTGATTTAATATTTAAGAAGGATAAGGTTTTTGATGAAGGTATAGCTGTATTAAAGGTTTTAGATGAATTAAGGTTAAATAATAGTAATCAAAAAGAATCGATGAATGAGAAAAATGGAAAATATTGAATTCCCTTTACTTCATAAGAATATTGTGATTACAAGATCGAAAGATCAAATATCTGTAGTTAAAAATTTATTTCAAAGTAAGGGAGCAAAAATATTTGATTTACCTGCATTAATTATTGAATATCCAGATAACTTGGATCCTTTAGATGATGCTTTAAAAGAGATCAATGAATTTCATTGGATAATATTTACCAGTAGTAATGGGATCAAATTTGTTCAGAAACGTTTAAAAGAAAAGGGTTTATGTCTTAAAACCTGTACAAGAGATTTAAAAATTGCTGTTGTAGGCGAGAAAACATCACAAACTTTAAAAGATTTGGGAATTAAGGCAGACTATATACCTCCTGATTTTATAGCTGAAAGCTTGGTAATTAATTTTCCTATATCTGGCTATGGAATGAAAGTCTTGATTCCTAAAGTCCAATCAGGAGGAAGGAGTTTTATTGCGGAACAATTTAGAAATTCAGGAGCAAATGTTGTAGAGGTTGCCGCTTATGAATCCAAATGTCCTTTGTCAATTCCAAGCGAAACGGTTGAAGCTTTTAAAAAAAAATCTATTGATGCAATTATTTTTTCGAGTGGTAAAACCGTAAGAAATTCTGCGCATTTGCTAGAGAAAGAATTTGGTACTAAATGGCTAGAATTACTTAACAATATTAAAATTTTTTCTATTGGTCCACAAACATCTAATGTTTGTAATGAGATCTTAGGAAGAGTGGATAAAGAAGCAACTAAATATTCATTCGAAGGATTATTGGATATAACGATAGATTGTCTTTAATTTAAATATTGTTTTTGTAATTATTTTCAACAAGATCTCTGAATCTATCAATATTTGCTTGGAGTTCATTGGTGACCATTTTCCCTAAAATATTTTCTTCCATGATTCTTGCAATCATTCTTGGTAATTCATATGTAACAGATAAATCAACTGAAGTTTTATTTTCATTATCTTCAGAAAATATTACCGATCCCTTAGTAGGTAAGCCCCCTATAGATTCCCACTTCAGTTTTTGCATATCTATCCTTTCAGTAATTTGTGCTTTCCATTTGAATTTAAATCCATTTGCCGATAATGTCCATTCTGTAAGGTCAGGAAGAGTTGAGGTCTTTTGGTCAATAGTTTTAACAGATTCTATCCAGCTCATCCAAAGTGGCATTGAATCCAAGTCACTCCATGTTTTCCAAACATTAACCAATGGAGCATTTACAGTTGTAATAACATTATGTTCTAGCCATATTCCCATAGTTAACTAACAGCAAGATTTTTTGCTAATTCTACTTTCTTATTAAGAATGGCAGAAGCAGCTAAATGACCGCTCATCGTAGCTCCTTCCATAGAGTCTATATAATCTTGTTGTGTATAACTTCCTGCAAGAAAAAAATTATGGATGGATGTTCTTTGATTCGGACGAAATGGATCCATCCCTGGTGATTCCCTGTATAAAGACTGAGGAATCTGTACAATATTGCTCCATAAGAGTTTTAGATTTTTTGATGAAGGGAAAAGTTTCCTAACTTCTGCATCTATTTTTTCGGTGATTTTATCTTTTGATCTTCCTATCCAGCGATCGCCAGGAGTTAGAACGCACTGTAAAAGTGAACCCATGTTCTCTTTACGGTAATCTGCTGGACTTGTTAATGCTAAGTCGGCGAAACAACTAAAAGAGGCATCTGCTGAATATAAAAGATTATCTAGTCCTGTAGGGTTGTTAATATCATTATTTTTATTTTTTAGCTCAGTAACCCAACCATCATATCTTAATTGGATTGTTGCTACAGCTACTGCTCTTAATTTTTTTAAACCTTTAAAATCTTTTAATTGATACCAATCAGTTGGAATTATTTTTTTTATTCCAGGGACATCGCAAGCAGCAAGATATGTATCTGCAATAATTGTTTTTTGACCATCTGGCGTCTCTAATAATAATTCTTTAACCTTATAAGAAGAATCATATTGTTCATAAATAATTTCTTTAACTTTATGATTAAGGTGAATTTTAACTCCTTTATTAATAAGATAATCGACAATAGGTTGAGTTAACCATTTATGAGGAGAACCTTTAAGAAGGTTTAATTTTGAGGCTTCTGTTTTTGATGCAAACATCATGAATATTGTGAGCATACACCTAGCAGATATATCATTACAATTTATAAAACCTAATGCATAAGCTATTGGATCCCACATCCTTTTAAGACTGTGTTCGCTACCCCCATGATTAATAAACCATTCTTTAAAACTTATTCTGTCTAAGTCTCTAATAATGTTCATTGCACCTTTATAGTCAATGAGACCTCTTACTATTGGACTTGTACCTAAGGCTAATGCATTTCTCAATTTATCTACTATACTCAGTTGTTCTGTTGTGAAAAAAGCTTTTAATCCATTAAATGGAGCACCTAGAGCAAATCTGAAATCTAAAGATTTAAGGTTTCCTCCTTCATTGATAAAAAGGTGAGTATGTTCTTTAGGAAGAAGATTTTCTATAGCACCAACTTTGCTCATCAATTTGAATAAATTTGCGTAATTGTAAAAAAATACATGAAGTCCCATTTCAATATGATTACCATCTTTATCAACCCAACTGCCAACTTTGCCTCCCCAAAATGACCTGCTTTCATAAATCTCAACATCATGACCTGAGTCGACTAAATCAACAGCTGCTGTTAAACCAGCAAGACCAGATCCAACTATTGCAATTTTCACTTTTTTTTTCTTAAATTATAACAAATAGACTTTGGATGTTGTTTGTTTAGTGCAACTCATCCTTGATTTTTTTATAGTGTAAGTATTAAATCCTAAATGAAAATGTCTGAAAACAAATTAGTCGATAAAGTTCAAAATTCAGATGATGGGAAGGGTATCTTAATTACTAATGATGCTATTCAGCAAATTTCAGCTCTATTAAAAAACCAAATAGATAAAAAGGCGCTTCGTGTTGGAGTGAGGTCAGGGGGTTGTAGTGGTATGAGTTATACAATGGATTTTATTGCAAGTGAAGAGATTAATTCGGATGATAAAATATATGACTATTCATTAGGAGACACTGAATTTTTTCAGGTAGTATGTGACCCTAAAAGTCTTTTATATATTTACGGCATGCAGTTAGATTTTAGTAAGGACTTAATTGGAGGAGGCTTTAACTTTACGAATCCTAATGCCTCTCAAACTTGTGGTTGTGGAAGTTCATTTGCTGTCTGAGTTTTTACTATGATAAAAAAAATAGATGATTTTGAAGTTTTTTTTAATGAAGCATTATCCAGATATCAATCTGGAGGTGAACTTCAGGAGATACTAGAAGATTTCAAACAAATAACTAATCAGATTCCCAATCACTTTGCAGCTTGGACCTGTTTAGCATGGCTTAACTTGCTTTTAAAGAATAATGATGATGGTTTATATGCTGCAAGACAAGCAGTTAAGTTGAATGGTCAAGATCCACAAGCAAGGATGAATCTTGCTTTAGCTTTACTAGCAACTAACACTAAAGGTGTTAGAGATCACATAATTATAATTAAAAGAATGATGTTGATGGTCCCAGATATTGAAGAAGAACTAAAATTATCAGTAGATGATGGATTCTTAAGATATCCTGAATGGCCTGAAATGAAAAAAGTTAAAAATTGGTTGGCATTTTAGTTTGGCCAAAATTTTAATATTAAGTAATGGCCATGGAGAAGATTTATCAGGATCTATTTTGGCAAAAAAATTAATTCAGTTGGGTAATAATGTTGATGCTTTACCTATTGTTGGTAATGGCACTATTTATAAAAAAAATAATATAAAGGTTGTTTGCAAAACTAGAGAATTTAGTACTGGAGGCTTAGGATATAATTCAATAAAAGGAAGAATAAGTGATATTTTTAATGGTCAAATTTGTTATTTCTTAAAGAAGTTATTTTTGATTTTTTTAATTAAAAAAAAATATAACTATTTTCTTGTGGTAGGTGATATTGTTCCACTCGCTTTTGCTTGGCTTTCGCATAGGAAGTTTTTTGTTTATCTTGTAGCATATTCCAGTCATTATGAGGGTAAATTAAGACTACCCTGGCCCTCAAAATATTTTTTAAGTTCAAACAAATTACAAAATCTTTATACAAGAGATATTTTTACAGCTAATGATTTAACAAAACAATTGAATAGAAAAGTATATTTTTATGGTAATCCCTTTATTGATGTTTTTTCAAATATAAAAAAAAGAAAATTGAATCATTTTCTTTACAAAATAATTCTTTTACCTGGCAGTAGAATGCCTGAGCTCATAAATAATTTATGTTTATTAACAAAGGTTTTAGAAAATTTATCAAAATATAAATATTTTGAAAATATAGAATTTAATTTTGCAATTATCAATAGCTGCTCTTACCAAAAAATTATTAAAATCTTATCTTCAAATAATTGGCTTTTTAAAAAAAATCAAACAACTAGAGAGTGTTTAGTAATGCAATATAAATTTATTACTGTCAACTTTAGATGGAACTCATTTGAAGAAAGTTTGCTTAATAGTGACTTAGTATTAAGTATGGCAGGTACAGCCACAGAACAAGCCACGGGATTGAATAAGCCTATTATTCAAATTGAGGGTTATGGTCCTCAATTTACAAAATCATTTGCCAATGCTCAAAGACGCTTGCTTGGAAAATATATTTTTTGCGTAACAAAATATAATTCAAAAAAAGAAAAGATAGATAAGACTGCCAACTTAATTATTAGAATTTTGTATTTGATTAATCTTGATAAAAACTTTTTAATGTCCTGTAAAGAGAATGCTAAAAAAAGAATTGGTGATATTAATTCCTCTGATGAGATGGTTGTTGATATAAATAATATAATAAATAAATAATAATGATCTAATTGAAAATTAATTTTAAAAAAATAGTTGATAATTTCTTATTAGTAAATCTTTTTCTAGTAATAATCTTTGCTATTTATTTTCTATTTTCTATATTCATGCAAATTAATGGATCTTTTATTTTTCTTAAATATTTTCAAAGATTATGGAATCCATTAATAGTTCCTCTTATTACAATCCTCATAATTAGTGCATTAATCAATGGGATTACTTCTTGGTTACAGAGGAGATTGCATTCTCAAGAAGAGGATATTTAAATGTGTAAAAATTTTTTTTAAGATTAATACTTTTAACTTTTTGACCTTCAAGAACTATCTTTGCACTTTCTCCTAATAAAAACATTAATACAAATGCTGGGACTGGGAAAAGATTTGGTCTATTTAAATATTTAGCTAAAACATTTGAGAAATCTCTCATTGTTGTAGGTTGTGGAGCGACAGCATTATAAATTCCATTAAATTTTTTATTTATTAATGCGTTATTAATTAATGAGCATAAGTCGCTCCTATGTATCCAACTCATCCATTGATTCCCATCACCAATTGGTCCACCTAAGCCTATTTTGAAAATAGGTAGCATTTTCCCTAAAGCTCCTCCATCAGCTTCTAAAACTATCCCAATCCTAAAAATTACTAATCTAGTAAATAGTGGTTTATTTGAAGCAGCTTCCTCCCACTTTCTACAAATATTTGCAAGAAAATCATCTCCTGGGGCATTACTTTCATCAAATTCCATATCTAAACTTGTACCGTAATATCCGATAGCTGAGCCATTAATAACTACTTTCGGGGAGATTTTTAGTTTTTGTAAATTCTCCATTAAGTAAATTGTTGTATTTATTCTGCTTGACTCAATTTCATTTTTTTGTAATTCGCTCCATCTTTTATCAGCAATTGGCTCACCGGCTAAATTTATAATTCCTTCAGCTTTTTTAAGATAATCTATAAAATTTTGGTTTTGCCAATTTTCTTTTTTGGACAAATCAATTTTTAGGAAATTAATTTTCTTAATTGGGAGATCAAATTTTAAATCATTAATATTTTTTCGACTGATTACACATATCTCATGTTTTTCATTTAATAATTTTGGAATTAACTCTCTTCCTACAAATCCAGTGCATCCAATCAATAAAATACGCATTTTTATAAATATAAGAATCTAAGCCTAGAAAATTTTTTTAAAAAACGTTTAAATATTATCTTATATGCAGCTATCTTATTAAAAATATAATTTGTAATGAAGTAAATTAGTATAAAGTGAAATTGAATAAATTATTTTCATGACTGAATCGGTACCAAAAAAACCATTAAAAAAAGGTAGTCTCGTAGTTGTAGATTTTGAGATTTATTCAAATAGTATTGAGTCTCTAGCGAGTGATACGGATTTGCCTAATTATGTATTTGAAGGACCCGGAGAAATACTCAGTATTAAAGATCAATATGCACAAGTGAGGTGGAGAAGACCCGTACCAGATGTATGGTTTAAACTAGAACAACTTAAGGAATTTCCTACCGATCAAGAGACTTAAAAAGAAATATTTTGTTTGTCAAAAAGCATTTTTTTTTGAATTCTTTTCGCCTCTTTCATCATTTCTTTACCATCAAATAGGTAATCGTCGACATAACCCTGAGTATATCTATCTAATTCATCTAAAGCGTCTTGGACTTGGGAAAAGCAGTGATATAAATCTAATCCAATTGATGAAATAGATTGCGGAACTGCAATAGATTTATATCTAAGTGAAACTTTTTCAATTTTTTTTTTGCTTTGTGAAATGTAGTTACAAAATGCATCCATAAGAACTTCATCATAAGGATCAGCGGATAATTTCTTTATCTCATTATTTAGTGGTTTAGTGATTTCATTTATTGACTTATTTATTGGATTAAAAATATTTTTGATCCATAGCTTAATATCAGCATCTTTTGAGTTTGATGAGTCTTTTTTGCTTTTTAGCTCCTCAGACCAATTCCTATCTGTATTATTTGATGATTCTCGGGAATAAGAAATTGTTCTGTCATATTTTTCCTTTTTCATGGGATCATTTAAAGTTTCCCAAGCAAGTTGTATTTGTAGAAAATTATTTTTACTTCCACCAGCATCAGGATGGTGTTTCTTAACTAATCTACGATATGCAGCTTTGATCTCACTTTTGGATGCATTTTGCTTGACTCCAAAAATACTGTAATAATTATTATTTTTCATTCAAAATCTAAAGGAATCCATAGTTTCTTGCAGATATTGATGAATTTGTATCAAACATAGCTGTAGATAAATACCTTTCCCCAAAACTTGGAAGAATTACTATTAATCGTTTATTTATTAATTCTTTTCTTTGACCAATTTTTATAGTTGCGGCTAAAGCTGCTCCACTACTAATTCCCGAAAGTAGTCCTTCCATCTTTGCTAGCAGTCTCCCATAATAAAAGGCTTCATCATCTTCAATTTGTATTATTTCATCAATTAATTCTGTTTTTAATACTTTAGGGATAAAACCTGCTCCAATACCTTGTATGGCATGTGAGCCTGCCTCGCCTCCAGAGATTACAGCACTTTTTTTAGGTTCAACAGCATAAATTTTGCAATTTGGATTAACCTTTTTAAGGTACTCGCCACATCCTGTTACAGTTCCGCCAGTACCTACTCCAGTAACTAAGCCATCGATATTATTATTTGATTGGATCCAAATTTCTTTAGCAGTTGTATTTTTATGGATGTATGGATTTGAGGGATTCTCAAATTGATTAAATTGAAAACTATCTGTTATCTCATCAGCTAACTCATTCGCAAGATTTATTGCCCCTCGCATTCCTTCTGATCCAGGAGTTAGTTGTAACTCTGCTCCATATGCTCGCAGCATCGCTCTTCGTTCAATGCTCATAGTATCTGGCATCGTTAATATTAATTTGTATCCTTTCGCAGCTGCTACCATAGCTAAAGCAATTCCAGTGTTACCGCTTGTGGCTTCAATTAAAGTTGTTCTTTGAGGTTTTATTAATCCATCTTTCTCTGCCTGCATTAGCATTGAATATGCTATACGATCTTTTACAGAGGAAGAAGGATTGAAACTTTCTAATTTGGCTAATATTTCAGGATTGCATTTGCAATGCTTTCGAATTCTATTTAATTTTACTAAAGGTGTATTTCCAACTAAATCGGTTATGTCATTAGCTATGAACATGAAATTTTCTTTTAACTTTTATTTGAATAAACAAACTTTATTTTATGATACTCAGGTATAATATTTTTTAAAAGAATCTGCTTATTTAAAAATAAACTAACTGCTTTCAATACTTTTTTTATATATTTAATATAATTATTAGATTTATTAAATTATGTACACAATAGAATTAACATTAAGATATTCTCCTTTCCCATTATCGATACAGAAAAAAGAATATGATGACGCTTTAAATGTTTTTAATGAGATAAAAAATCTTATGCATGATCCAAATACTAACAATATAATTGATCTTAATTGTGAAAAGATGCAAGGTAAAACAATTTCTGTAAAAGGAAGAGAGATAATAGCTATTCAGATTTACGAAAAATCAGCTATTGCAGGAGGATCTAAAAGACCTGGATTTTCTTTAGATAATTAGTTAATGATTAAAAGTGGTAGTTTAACCTTAAAACAAGAATCAACTTTAACTTTTAATAAGGTTTATTTTGGTTGGCCAAATCAAGATGAAAATACTATCAAAAACTGTAATTTTTCAGTAAATAGTCCAGGTCTTTGGATGATTATTGGTAGTAATGGTTGTGGTAAAAGTACCCTTTTTAAGTTGGCACAAGGAATTATTTTGCCCAATAGTGGTTCTATTGAAAGACCTTCAATCATATCGATGGTTTTTCAAAATCCAGATCATCAGATTTTGATGCCAACTTGTATGAGTGAACTAATTCTAAATATACCAATTAAAAAAAGTAGAAATCAAATTCAAGAAAAGGTCTCTAAAGCACTTATGAGTGTTGGACTTGAAGGTTTTGATAAAAGACCTATTCATACTTTAAGTGGCGGGCAGAAACAAAGATTGGCAATTGCTTCAGCACTTGTTAGCGAAAGTAAATTTTTATTAATGGACGAACCAACTGCTTTCCTTGATGAATTTAGCCAAAAAAATATTTTAGAAATAGTTAAAAAACTTACAACTGATCCTATTAGCCCAATAACCGCAATATGGATAACCCATAGAATTGCAGAATTGAATTATGCAGATAAGATTTCAGAGATGGAAAATGGTAAGTTATCTGAATGGGAAAATCCATCAAATTTCATCAAAAATTAAAAAGAACTTGTCATAGGGTAGGGGAAAGAGTTAAGTTTTAATTATTCCTCGGTAGCTCAGCGGTAGAGCGATCGGCTGTTAACCGATTGGTCGCAGGTTCGAATCCCGCCCGGGGAGTATTATTTGAATCTTCTTAAAGATTCACTAGGACCCAAATGGGTCCTTTTAAATTTTTAAAATTCATCTCTTTTAATTTATGAACATCACAATATATAATTCTTTGATATAAAACAAAGTAATTTCTTATCGTTTTAAAATATTTGTACTAGTTTTATCTAGATACCTTAATTAAATGGACCTAATCACACCTAAAATTGCGATAGCATTATTACTTATCAGTATTGGTCTAGTAAGTAAATTTGATATTAAATTTGAATTTACAAAAGATAAAGAATAAAAAAGATTCAAATCTTTCAAACTGATTTTTCAAACAGATAATCAAAAGATATTTGCAATCTTTTTAGATTGATAATTATTAAATATAGAAGGTTATTTAAACTATGTAAAACAATTTTTGCAAAATTTTTTTACTTTATCTTGGTTAGCTTGTATCTTCGGTTTATTAAACTTAATAAGCAATTTTGGTTTATATACTTAAGATACTCAAATATAGAATATTGATTTATTCCTTTTACTAATATCTCATCAATGATTTCAAAAAAAAGGAGCTTTAAAATATAATTTTTTATTTTTTTAATTAAAGCTCAATTCGGATATATATAACTTAATTCGTTGTTTCTAGCTTTTTTATATGTTGGAAATTTATATTATCTTTCTATATTTATTTTTGATATGTGAATATTTGATCTTATCATTTAAATAAACTTTAAAGTTATCTATAAGAAATTATTATTTTATTGATTGATACTTTCCCTCATCATCAAATCCTCCTCAAAAAAATTATGTGGAGAAAAAAAGTTTTGGTAAATAAAAGGGTAAATTAATAAATTTTGCAATGAGAACTAGTAGGATTATCTATACATTCTTTTTCCCAGTAATTCTGTTTTGCTTCATTAGGTAATTTGTAATTAAAATCATGCATTTTCCACATATCTGAAGTTGCATTTCTGAGAGCGGTAAAGGGAGCATTGAGTTTCATAAAACCTCCTATATCTCTGGACTTATTATCTCACACTTCTTAAAAATTAACTTTCATTATTAAGATGTTTAATAAATATAATTTTTACAAATTAATTTTATAAAATTAAATGGACTTATTTATTACATCAATAGAGGGCAATTTAGTTCAGAATAATAAAGTTTTAAAAAATACAAAACTTTTTCAACCCACAACAAAATTTATTAATGGTGATTTAACAACGCCTGCATCAATTAAAAATATACAAGCAGTATGCGAATCAATTTTAGAAATATTTGTAAGACCGATGGGTTTAAATATTTTAGAAATTAATGATAGGAAAAAATTAGAAAACATTAAGATAGATATTGGTAATAAATATATAAATGGAGAATGCCCTCCTTCTAGAAGTAAAGATAATTTAACTAGAGGATGGAGTTATCTAGTTGCAGGAGTAATGCATAGATTTTTCTATAAAAATTTTGATTTGTATAAAGTCTTATGTCCTTTTGATAAAAGGATGAGAGATTATCACTGGTGGTTAGAGTCAAAATGTAGGAGTTATCTTATTGATCTCACTGAAGAACAATATCTAAAAGAAGGAATTATAAATATCAGAGATATGGGTCAAAAAACAAAAAATATCGGACATTCTTACGGGAATAAAACAAAATATATGGCATATATTATTGCAACGCAAAGTAAACCTGATGCAGTAAATATGAAAGATATAAAATCAATTTCTTATATTAAATAATTCTTATGAAGGAATTTAATCTTTTGTATTTACAAATTTTTAAATAAATAATACTTTTTAAAAAAGATTTTATTTAAAAGTTAATTTTTTTAATAGAGACTAGATTAAAGAATTTCTAATGGTTAGATTTCATTTTTCGCAATACATAAAGCATGGATCAGATTTGAACATTTTTCTATAATCATCATGTAATCTTTCAGTCGCAGATTTTTTTTTCGAGTTTATTGCTTTTCTAATGAAATCCATCTCATTAGATTTTCTATCGAGGATGGTAAATGGAGTTGTTAGTCTCATAAGACCTCCTTAATATCTAGCAGTATTTTTGCTTTATTTTAAATAAATTTCAAGAGTGTTTTTGCTCAAAATTAATATTTTTTCTTTACTGTATTTATTAAATTACTGATAAAATAATAAACTAAGTAATTGCACAATATATATTTAAACAATAATCTATTTGAACAATTTTTAATGATAAAAGTAAGTGAATGTTTATGTTCGAAAGCTTCTTTAAGAATTTTACTTAATTGATTGATATCTAATTATCACTATTAAAGAGATTTTATTCAAAATATTTTATTTCAAACTATTGATTGATTTGAAAAACTTACGCCTTTTTATTTTCTGATACTTTTAAATCATATTTGTCATTTTATATAATCTTGGTATTATTCGCTCTCACTCTCATCTTATAAAAATTCTCTTCGCATCTCATAATTTTCCCTTTATAATTTTCTGGAAAGATTGGCATATATTTATTTAATAGAATATCTGCTGGGAAGATCCCTTTTATTAGAAAAACTACAGTTTTCTCTTTTTCAATTAGAAAATGAGGTGGTAGATTTTTCATTAATTTTTTCCAAGTTTTATCTGATGCAATAATGGCTTTGTATTCATCACTGAAATGCTCCCTCATTATTGGTTTTATTGCTAGATTTGCTGGAAATCCAGAGACAATACGAAAATATACTTCTTTTTTTGTTTCTATGACGAAATGCGGAAATGGTATTGGATTTTTACCAAATTTTTTTTTGTAGAGATTAGTATATTTTGATTTTCTAGTCATGTTATATGTCAATTATTTATTTGCATTATTTATCGTTAAATCTTTTCAATGTTCATTTACTGTTTATAACCATACCATTATAGTTAGTTAATTTTAATTCTTTCATCTACTTGGAAATATTGTTAGCAACTTTAGATTCTTTATGTATTAAAAAAATCATTTCTCTAGTATTTTTTAATACAACACAAGATTGAATTTGATGAAGTTCCAAAATTTTTATCCAGATGTTTGACCTATATATTTTTTTTCTGATTTATAACGTAGATTTAAATATCAATTCCAATTTATTTGTTTATACCACTCGATAATTCTTTCATTACTGCCATACCAATTTTTACCAAAAATATTGCTATGTGAGGTCTCTGGGAGGATTATTTTTTGAGAGCCTCTTAGTAAAGAAGAAGATAAAGGTACTAATCCATCACCAGTTGAGGTCTTTTCTCCAGAAATAGATCTATAAGACTTTTCTGCAAATACTTTTGACAAAAAGGAAGATTCTGATGAACTAACAGTTAATTCACCTCCTATTGAAATGTAATTTACATTTTTAAAAAAATTACCAGGAAATTTTTCATCAACAAATTTTCTTAAAAAAGTAGCTCTTTTCGCTTGATGAGGACTCCCTAAGGTTATTAAATTTGAAGTCAATTTACATCCGCTATAGTTTCTTCCATTAAATAGATCTTTTGAAAGATAAAGCCTCAATATTACGCCTCCAGAACTATGACCAATCAAATCTATTTTTCTTGTTTTACATCCTTCAAGGGCATTTTTTGCGTAATAATCAACTTTATTAAGAATATTGCTCCACCCTTTAATTGAATTAGTATTTAACCATTCCATTCTTGATATATCTACGATATAGACTTTTCTTGAGAAATTTTTTTCCAGTGTTTTCTTAATTTGATAATAGGCTTCTGATGTTATTAAAAAGCCTCCTAGTAAAATTAATGGATTCTTAATCTTCTTTTTTATATTCTTTATAAAATATACTTAGATTATCTAAATTAGTAAAAAAATTGAAAAATTTCATAATTAAACTTTTATTAATTTAAAACTAAACCACCATCCACCACCAGATTTTGCCCAGTAACGGCTCTTGACCAAGGAGATGCGAAGAATAATACTGCATCCGCAAAATCCTTAGTTGTAGTTACTTTTTTTAGAGGAGTAATACTTGAAATATAGTCAAAAACATTTTCTGGTGTACTTTCGCTTGCGTCTGTAATTTTTAATAATCCACCTGAAATCATATTCACAGTAATATTAAATTTTCCTAATTCTATTGCAGATGTTCTTGTTAAAGATAATAGTCCTGCCTTTCCAGTAATGTATTCATGGTAAGGAACCACAGGATTTTGAAATAAGTTAGTCCCAATAGTAACTATTCTACCAAATTCTTTTTTCATCATATTTTTAGTAAAAACATTTAGTATATTTAAGAAACCCTTTTGACTTGTTTCAATTTGATTTTGCAAATCCAACCATTCTAATTCATTAATTTTTTTTCTTTGGTCTCCATTAAATTTGTAATCATTAATTGCATTATGAATAATCGTAGTAGGTATCATATCTGCATTGCATAAATTTTTATTCATTTGAATGACATCATCTTTATTTCTAATGTCTCCCTGAGCTATTATTGCATTAACTCCTAATGAATCAGCCAAACTTTTTGCTTGTTTATATGATCGCCTATAGTTAATTATAATTTTTGCTCCTTCATGATAAAAAGATTTAGCAATCTCTGAACCCAATCCACGCCCAGCACCAGTAATTAGAACAGTTTGATCTTTTATAGGTAAACTCATGAGAAAGATAATGATTCTGATGTTTATAAATTTATTTTATTAAGATTATTAGACTTATATTTATAATTTAATCTAAATATAAATTGTTAGATAAATAGTCTTAAGCGTATCCTAAAGATTATTTAATTATGTAATAAGAGAAATATTCAAATGTTTATATTGTACGCAAATTGGAAATTGTATTTTTAAAATTAAATAATATAAACTTCTGGTAGTATGACTAACAATATTATCGAATTAGGATTAGCTGATTGGATTAGCGATAGTGAACCAAATTATCCATCATTTGATGATTGTAAAAAATGGATTCAAATTAAAACAAATCATGGTAAATATTCCATAACAAAAAAGGATGAGGAAGATATAAAAATGTTATTGAAATATATCCCCATGAGCCAGATAATGAATAAAAATATTACTTCTCGTTATTTAGAAGAAATAATGGAGATGGGATAACCTTCTTATGGTGTTATTTATACTTTTTATAGTGTTTAAATGTTTTTTATTAAGAGAATATCCTTAATTATTTAATCTTCCATTTTAAGATAATTATTTACATCCTTAATCATCGATGAGCCATTTCTAAAAAACAATTTAATTTAGTCATGTGCCAGTTTAAATAGATAACTAACCACCAGTAGCCATTTATGAGAATTCGTTGTATATTAGTCTTGTGTGTAGGAGTGGATTATCAATCAGTGGAAACAAGGATACACTTGATTGATTAATTCCAAAAAAGATCCCTTCGGGGGTCTTTTTTTTTATTCTTGCTAAATTCACTGTGAGTGCATTTTAAAATCTAGGCTAAATTGATTTTGAATTTCACATTAAACAGTATAAGTTTGTATGATTTTAGGTAATTAAATTTTCCTAAAGTGCCTATATCTTCTTTTTTCTATTCATTTTCAATCTTGATTCTCTTTTACATAATGGCTTGCTTATGGAGAGATCTAGTAAATAATATCTAATCACTAGAAATAATATTTTCTAAAAAAAGGGTAATAAATTACCACATGTCTTCTTTATCGCTATCAACTTTATTTGTTTCAATTAATTTTGATCTTTTCTCATGATCCTGAATGTTATCTTCTATGGGATCAGAAAATGCTTTAAACTTTTCTTGAATTTCTTTAATTAATTCTTCAAATTTATCATCATAAAAACTCTCTATTTCTTTCCAGGCTTCTGTTTCTTCTTCACTGCCAATGGTATCTTTAATTTGGTGACTTATATTCTCTAATACAAAGTTTTTAAGTTCTTTTTCAGTCATGCTATTTACTTTTTCCTTTACATAAGTATCTTTTAGGAAAGCAAGTTCTTTTTTAGATAAAATTGTATATTTTATGGATGTTTTTTTCATATTTTTAAGATTTATTTTTTTATAACATAATTAATAAAAATAATAAAATCTATCTCGAGTCCAAAATCTATTTTTTAAATTGATCTACTAAAAATTCTTATCATTAGAACTTAAGCAATTTTAAATGAAATATTCAAAAGATTTATTCAATAATTAATGATTTAGATTCTTATATATAAGATAATCAATATGTATTAAACTTTCACAAAAAATAATTTTTATAAATTAAAAATCAATTAATTACTTAAAAAGTATTATTTGGAACAAAAATCTTTTTAAAATATATTCGATTATTAAGTAATTATTAAAAAAAACAAAAGAATTTATAAAGGTCTTTTTACTTAAAATAGCAAATACTTCTTCTAATGCATTGGTATCACTTGATTATTAGTTATTTTGTGTTTTAATTTCGATTTGGCAGCAATCTGCAATAAATAAATTTTATTGAGAGAATATTACATATTTAATTTTATAAGCTAGTTCATATGAAAATTTCTATTCTCCTAATAGAAGATGATCGCGATATGCGTGAATTAGTAGCTGGACATTTAGAACATTCAGGATTTGATGTACTTAAAGCAGAAGACGGAATTAAGGGGCAAGCCTTAGCTCTGCAATATTCACCAGATGTTGTTTTATTAGATTTAATGTTGCCTAACGTTGATGGGTTGACCCTTTGCCAAAGACTCAGAAGAGATGAGAGAACTAGTAATATTCCTATACTAATGATTACTGCATTAGGAGGTTTAAAGGATAAAGTAACTGGATTCAATTCAGGAGCTGATGATTATATTACGAAACCATTTGACTTAGAGGAACTACATGTTCGTATTAAAGCTCTATTAAGGAGAACTAACAGGGCTCAACTTAATTCTACTAATCAGCAGGAAATTTTAAATTATGGTCCTCTTACTTTAGTTCCTGAAAGATTTGAGGTTATTTGGTTTGAAACTCCAGTAAGATTAACACATTTGGAATTTGAGTTGCTCCATTGCCTATTACAGAGACATGGTCAAACAGTTTCTCCCTCTTTAATTTTAAAAGAAGTGTGGGGTTATGAACCTGATGATGATATCGAAACTATAAGGGTGCATGTTAGACATTTAAGAACAAAATTGGAGCCAGATCCTCGTAAACCAAAATTTATAAAAACAGTTTATGGGGCTGGCTATTGCTTAGAACTTCCAACTGGTTTTGAGGCTGACGATGCTAAAAAAGAATTCTTCAATTCAAGAGAATCAAATTTAATTAATACCTAATTTTTAATTAAGTTATAAATCATTTAAAGCAATTTTTAATAAACATACTTCCCAAGCGAGTCTTGGTTGCACGTTTCTATTTAATGTTGCTTTTAGGCTATCTATAGTCCTCATAATTTCAATATTTTTTGTTTCTTGCCACCACTTATATTGAATAAATTCAATAAGGAATTCTTGTTGTTTTAAATCGAGTTCATCTATAATTTCCTTCACAAGAATTAATATTTCAACAAAGTCACTTATTGGGTATAAAATTTTTTCTTTTATTTTGACTGGAATTTCCTGCCAGATTGATACGTTATCACATAATTTTGTGGGAGATCCATTCGCTAAGTAAAGTAGATCTTTTAAGTTTGTTAATTCCGCTTCGATATCACCAAAATTATTATTATTTTTGAGATGGCTTAGAAGTTCACTATTATTTAGCCGCTTAAATTTAATTTGTTGGCATCGCGATTTAATAGTTTCTAAAATATTGTTTATCTGGGAAGTTATCAATATAAAAAGGCCATTTTCAGGCTCTTCAAGAGTTTTTAAAAGACAATTTGATGCTGCTTCATTTAAGAGGTGAGCATCATCTATAATAATAAATTTCTTTTTTGATTGAATGGATTTTACTCCTAAAAATTTCCTTAGTTCTCTTATTTGATCAATCCTAATTAAAGCCTTATTTCTTTGAATTAAATTATTTTTTAGTTCAGATCGTTTAATCATTTTGCCTTTTATTAAATAAGTTGGCTCAATTAATCTGAAATCTGGAAAATTATTTGCTTTTATTTTTTTATACACATTAAAATCAAAATTATTTTTATTAATTAATTCTGTAATCAAATTGATTGCTGCCTCTTTTCTTCCAACCCCATTAGGTCCATAAAAAATATAAGCATTAGAGGTTACATTATTTTTTAATATCGATTCTAAGGTTAGATTTGATTTAACTATTTGAGAGGAATTTAATTGATGAGAATCAGTCATGAAGTTTTTAGAAATTTATTAATTAATGAATTTTTTATTTGATCAGTAACAGATTCTTTATCATTAGTAGCTGATATTATTTCCCATTTTTTTTCATTTGCAATTTTTTTAAATCCTATATTTACTTTTTTTAAAAAATTAATTCCTTCAGATTCTATCCTATCTGGGATTTTATCTTTTCTTCTAGAAATGCTTTCTTCTGGAGATATATCTAAAAGAAAAGTGATGTCTGGTTCAACTCCTTGGCAAACAATTAATTCTAATTGTTTAATGATTGTCATATCTAAATTTCTTCCATAGCCTTGATAAGCAAGTGTTGAGTCTGTAAACCTATCACAAATCACCCAATTATTTTGGTTTAATTCCGGAGAGATGATTTTTGAGATATGTTCAGCTCTATCAGCAGCATATAAAAGAAGTTCCGTTAAATCAGATGGCGAATTACTTTTATTGTTTGCTAAAAGGATTTCTCTTATTTTGTTCCCAAATTTTGTTCCTCCAGGTTCCCTAGTTTTTATTAATTTTGAATTTTTTTCCATTAAGCCACTTAATGGTAACCAATTATAAATGGCTTCTATTTGGGTCGTTTTGCCGCACCCATCTATACCCTCAATAACTATAAAATTTCCTTTCATTCACTCTAATGATAGTGCATTTAGTACAACAGTTATCGAGCTTATTGCCATCAATAATGCAGCAATAGAAGGAGACAAAAGGATTCCAAATTTGGGATATAGCACTCCTGCGGCTAAGGGAATTGCGATTAAATTATAACCAAATGCCCAAAAAAGATTCTGTCTGATTTTATTTAAAGCTCTTTTTGCAAGGATTAATCCATAATGTAAACCAATTAATTTGTCCCCCATTAGCACAACATCTGCATTTGCTTTTGCGATTTGAGTGCCTGAGCCTACAGCAATGCCAAGATCAGATGATGCTAATGCAGGGGCGTCATTTATACCATCACCAACCATAGCTACTTTATGATTATGTTTTAATATCTCAATATTTTCTAGCTTTTGGTGAGGCAGCATACCCCACTTAAGTTTATCAAATTCAAATTTCAAGTTTTTTCCTATTTCTAAAACAGTTTCTTTTCGATCCCCACTAAATATAAAAAGATTTAAATTATCATTTTTTAGCCGATTTATTGACTCTTGTGTATCTTCTCTCAATAAATCCCCAATTAAAATAAAACCTAATAGGATTTTATTAATACTTACTCCAATAATTGTATATTTTTTTATTTCTTCAGAAGCTAGATTATTTAATATTTCACTATTAATTCCAATTCCATTGTCTTTTAGCCACTGAATATTTCCAACTTTTACTTCACCATCAATACCGTCTAATTTACCTGATATACCTTTACCAGTTTCGTTTGATATTTCAATTATTTTAAGAAATTTTAATGATTTATTCTCTGCCTCTCTCACCAGAGCATTTGCTATTGGATGTCTGCTTTCTTTCTCAAGGCTTGCAGAAACTTGCAGAAGGTATTCATTATCAGAGGATCCTTTATAGTCAACTATGAATGGAGTTCCTTTCGTAAGAGTTCCAGTTTTATCAAAAATTACTGTATCAATTTTTGAGGCAATCTCTATTTTGTCACCTCCCTTAAATAAAATCCCTTTTTTTGCAGCTTTGCCTGAAGCTACTGTTATTACAGTTGGTGTGGCCAAACCTAGTGCGCATGGACATGCAATCACTAAAACTGCGATTGAAAGTTGAATAGCTAGATTCAAAGGATTGTCAGCATGAAGTCCTAATGAATTATGAAGTGAGTGGCTTCCACTAGTTAATAAGTCATTTTTATGATTTTCAAGAAGATTAGGCCATATTTTTAGTGATAATTTCCACCAAAAAAAGAAACTACTTATAGATATAAAAAGTACAAAATATGTGAACTTGCCAGCTAATTGATCAGCTAATCTTTGGATAGGTGGTTTTTGGGATTGTGTGGATTCAATTAGATTGACCAGTTTTGCCAACGAAGTTTCTGATCCAACTTTAATTACTTTTAATCTAAGAGTTGAATTTAAGTTAAGAGAGCCATTCAGTAAATTTTCTCCTTTAGATGATTGAATTGGTTTGGATTCTCCAGTGATGTGTGAGACATCTACAAGAGAGTTACCATCTAGGACAATACAATCTGCAGGTATTCTGTCTCCAGCTAATACTTGAATTTCGTTGCCTGGCAAAAGACTATGAACTCTTACTTCTTTTATTTGATCATTTTCATCAAATAGGAAAGCAGTTTCTGGCTGTAAATCTAATAATTCCCCTATCGAATTTCCTGTTTGATATTTTGCTCTATCCTCTAGAAATCTACCCAATATAATAAATCCCAGTAACATTACTGGTTCATTAAAAAAACAGGGAAAACCTATGGATGGAAAAATTAATGATAGAAGACTTGTACTATAAGCACTAGTTACTCCAAGAGCAACTAAGGTATCCATATTGGGCCTGTTTTTTAAAAAATAAGTAAATCCATTTATTATTATTGATCTCCCTGGAAAAAATAGTGCTGTAGTAGCTAAAGTCGCATGAAAGTATATATTCCCTAATATCGGTAAATTTATAAAACCACCCTCTGCTAAATGACCCAATACTGAAAATAATAGAAGTATGAATGCAAAATTTAATTTTTTCCATTCTTTAAACCATAAATTTTTCTTTGCCAATGCAGCTTTATTAATTTTTTCAGAGAAATCGTTACTATAAATTCTCGAAGGAAATCCATTTTTATCTAGATTATGAAGAATATCCTGAATATTGGATTCAGTGTTCTTAATATCAAAATATGCGCTTTCTGTAAGAAGATTTACGCTAACGTTTGATGTCCCCTCTGCATTCTTCAAGATTTGTTCGACAGTTTGAACACATCCTCCACATTTCATTCCGCTAATATTTAACTGTATGCTTTTCATATACTTAAATTTAGCTTTAAAATAAATTTAATATTTATTACTATATGATAATGAATATTTTAACTTTTAAATAAAGGTTGCACCCTTAAGTAACTTTTTTTATTTTTAATTTTATAAAGTGCCAAGTAATCAAAACAGAGACAATTTCATTGATAAAGCTTTTACTGTTATTGCTGAATCAATTGTGAAAATTATGCCAATAGCTGATAAAGAAAAAAAAGCATATATTTACTATCGAGATGGTTTAGCGGCTCAAAATAATGGCGATTATTCAGAAGCTCTTGAATATTATCAAGAGAGCTTATTGCTTGAGGAAAGCCCTATTGATAGAGGTGAAACTTTAAAAAATATGGCAATCATTTATATGAGCAATGGTGATGAAGATCTTGCTATTGAGACTTATCAGAAAGCACTTGTAGAGAATCCTAAACAACCGTCTTGTTTGAAAAATATTGGTTTGATTTATGAGAAGAGAGGAAGATATGCTGAACAAAATGGTGATATTGATCAAAGAGATATATGGTTCGATAAAGCCGCTGAAGTATGGTCTAAAGCAGTAAGACTTTATCCAGGAGGATATTTAGATATTGAGAATTGGCTTAAAAACTCAGGAAGAAGTTCTATTGATGTTTATTTATAATTTATACTTCCTTTTTTAAGGAAATATTCATAGCCTCGTTTATATTTGATACTTTAATAATTTTGATTCTATTATTAAATTTATCGCAAAGTTTATCCTCAGTTTCAGGTAACAAAATATTTTCAAAACCTAATCTAATACTTTCCTCAATTTTCGATATCAAATTTTTTGTTGGCCTTAATTGACCGCTTAAACCTAGTTCCCCGATAAAAGAAGAATTGTATATGGGAGATTTATTCATTAAGCTAGATAGGATTGCTATCGCGATAGCTAAGTCTGAGGATGTATCATTTATTTCAAAACCTCCTGCAGTTGCTAAATAACAATCATATTCCGATAATTTTATTTTAATATGCTTTTCAAGCACAGCTAAAATTTGATGTAACCTACTGAGATTAATTCCTGTTGTTGTGCGCCTAGGATTGTTATAGAAACTTTTATTGACTAGAGCCTGAATATCTACTGCGAAAGATCTGGTCCCTTCAATTGTGATGGCGGTAGCAACTCCGGGGATATTTTCTTTGTTTGTAAAACTGGAACTTGGATTTTTTACTTCATGTAATCCATTCATTTTCATATCAAAGATTCCCAGCTCTAAAGTAGCACCAAATCTATTTTTAAAACTTCTCAATAATCTATGAGAAGATATTTGATCCCCCTCAAAATTCAAAACTACATCGACAAGATGCTCTAGGGTTTTTGGACCTGCTAAGTTCCCATCTTTAGTGACATGACCAATAATAAGGAGTGTAATATTTGCTTCTTTGGCTAATTTTTGTAATTCAGATGAACATGATCTTACCTGAGATACAGATCCACATGAGCTCTCCATCTCTATATTATGTATAGCTTGAATACTATCAATAATTGCGATTGCTGGAAGATCATTTTGAATTTCTTCAATTATCAAAGATAATTCATTCTCCGCAAATATTTTTAGATTAGCACTACTTTGATTTAATCTTTCCCATCTTATTTTCACTTGCTCCAAAGATTCTTCAGCAGTTATATAAAGTACTTTCTTAACAAGAGAAATTTTTGCTGCAGCTTGTAATACTAGAGTGCTTTTGCCAATTCCAGGTTCCCCGCCTAATAATACTACTGATCCATTAACAAATCCTCCTCCAAGAACTCTATCTAACTCGTTAAAACCACTTTTTAATCTTGAAACTTTTTCGATCTTAATTTCACTGAAAGCTTTTGATCTTTTATGGTTAATCTCTATAGATTTTCTTGCAATAAGTTTGTTTTTATCCTCCTCAATTATAGTATTCCATTCATTGCACACGATGCATCTCCCAAAATACTGAGATGTCTCAGAACCGCAATTTTGGCAAACATAACTTGTTAATTTCTTTGGCATTTATTTATTTTAAAAAATTAACCAAAAACTTGTTTTGGATATTGACCCTTCACAAGTTAAATTAGAATAAGGATAAATTCCCTTACTGATTAGCTAATAGCAACAAATGGCTGCATCAAGTCAAACAAAAGAAACAATTCTAGTCGCCGATGATGAGGCAAGTATTAGAAGAATTTTAGAGACCAGACTCTCCATGATTGGTTATAAGGTCGTTACCGCCTCTGATGGGAAAGAAGCTCTTAAGTTATTTAAGGACTATGAACCTGATCTAGTAGTGCTTGATGTAATGATGCCCAAATTAGATGGCTATGGAGTGTGTCAAGAATTACGTAAAGATTCAGATGTACCTATAGTTATGTTAACTGCTTTAGGCGATGTCGCAGATAGAATTACGGGCTTAGAGTTAGGAGCTGATGATTATGTAGTCAAACCTTTTAGTCCAAAAGAATTAGAAGCTCGTATTAGATGTGTTTTGCGTCGAATTGATAAAGAACAAATTGCAGGTATGCCTAATTCAGGATTAATTCAAGTTACAGATATAAAGATTGATACTAATAGGCGGCAGGTTTTTAAAAGTGATGAGAGGATAAGACTTACTGGAATGGAATTTAGTCTTTTAGAATTGCTCGTAAGTAGGTCAGGAGAACCATTTAGCAGAGGCGAAATTTTGAAAGAGGTGTGGGGATATACTCCAGAAAGGCACGTAGATACAAGAGTCGTAGATGTTCATATATCTAGATTAAGATCTAAATTAGAAGCTGACCCTGCAAATCCTGAATTAATCCTCACAGCTAGAGGAACTGGTTATCTTTTCCAGCGGATAGTTGATATTGCACCATTTGAGGGAAAATAAATGGCAAAAGATCCCTTAGGAAAAATTAATAAATCAAAAGCAATTAGAAGATTAGTTATTTGGTACAAAAGGAATGCAGCAGTAACTTCTATTGTTGATTCTGCTGCTAATTCAGCTGCAACTGCAAGTAACGTAGCAGGTAATGTAGTTTCAAGTGCTGGTTCAGTAGTAAATACCGC
>CEWJ01012955.1_pt1 | contig 24452 bp, 26 predicted proteins | sample 350291 | NCBI WGS metagenome assembly CEWJ01 (sample SAMEA2622923, study PRJEB7988) | marine metagenome | isolation source: saline water (ENVO:00002010), including | reverse complement strand
GGATAAACCGATTGCTGCATTGATCAAGGATCTGAAGCAACGGGGCCTTTTTGATGAAACATTAATTGTGTGGGGTGGTGAATTTGGGCGGACTCCTTTTCGTGAAGGGCGTACCGCAAAAAGCAAAGTCCTTGGTCGTGATCACTACCCAGATGTTTATACCCAATGGATGGCTGGAGGTGGTTCTAAGCCCGGAACTTATGGAGCCAGTGATGAGCTAGGATTCAAAGTTGCAGAAAACAAAGTGCATGTGCACGACCTGCAAGCAACAATTTTGCATCTCTTAGGTATGGATCATGAAAAGCTTCATTACCGCTTTCAAGGTCGCAAATATCGCTTGACCGATGTTCATGGTAAAGTGGTGAAGGAAGTCATTAGCTAAGGCTGCCTTCCTCAAACCAAAGAATTCCATCTTCTTCCTGTATTTTAAGCGGATAAAGGCTTGCGCCCGCACAGGGGCCACGCGTGCAAAGGCCCGTATCGGGCTCATAAATTGCCCCATGAGTTTGGCACATAATAAATTTTCCCTCGGTATCGAAGAACCGGTTGTCACCATAGTCGAGTGTGATGGGAATATGGCGGCATGTGTTTTCGTAGGCGAATAGCTTTCCTTGATACAATCCAACAAACCCCTCTCGAGGTTTTTCATTACGATGAAAGGAAAACTTGATAGTTTGGCCTTCTTTTACTTTATCGACTTTGGCTACCCGAATACGTGACACGCGGTTCATTTTATAAAAACGTTTTTTATCGAAAAGCCTTTTCGTAGCCTTTTGATTTTGCAAAATCTTGGGAATGAAATTTTTAGCTGGGTTAATACTCTTTTCTTTTTGTGTTTATTCGGCGCCCAAGGGTTGGCCTGAACAGGTCCAGGAAATAAAGTATAGCTCTGATGCGGATCAGGCCCAACAGCCTGCATTATTTTATGCCCCCGAAAAAACCGGTAAAGCGTTGCCTTTGTTAGTGGGATTACACACCTGGTCGAGTAATTACCGGCAATCAATGAGTGCTCCATATGCTCAGTGGTGTATCGAAAAAAAATGGGTATTCATTCATCCTAATTTTCGCGGGCCAAATCGAAGACCTGAAGCAACTGGATCTGAATTAGTCATTAAGGATATTCTCAGTGCTGTTGCTTATGCAAAAAAAAGTGCTACGATTGATGAAAACCGGATTTATCTCATTGGAGCTTCAGGTGGCGGTTATGCAAGTCTCTTAATGGCCGGACGTGCTCCAGAAGTCTGGGCAGGTGTGTCGGCTTGGGTACCGATATTAGATTTGGTTAAATGGCACGAAGAAACATCTAAACGAAAGCTGCGCTACGCTGGAGAAATTGAAAAATCCATTGGAGGCAAACCGCTTGCCGGAAGTAAGGCTTTTGCCGAGGCTCGTAAACGTTCCGCAATTACTTACCTTAAACGAGCAAAAGAGGTAAACTTGGATATTAATGCGGGGATTACTGACGGACATAATGGAAGTGTACCGATCAGTCATTCTTTGATTGCATTTAATATTCTGGCTTCCGAGAAGGATAAAATTAGCCCCGAATTGGTTGAGAGCTTTACCCAGAAAGCAAAGGTGCCCGTTGGTCTTTATGGTCAGGCAGAAAAGGATGCAGCTTATGGCGCAAAAAAGGTGCTTTTTCGCAGGCAATCTAGGACGGCCCGTCTGACGATTTTTCAGGGTGGTCATGAAATAATCCCTGAAGCTGGCTTGCAATGGTTGGCTAAACAGAAGAGGATTCGCCCCCCGAAAAATGAGTGAAGCGAATCTTTTACCTGAACCGAAGTTTCTTCCCGAACTCCACCCGACCTACCGCCCGGCGATACTTGTCAACCGGGCTTTTGAGGCAGCGGCCCGCGAAACCGGGTCGGCGGTAGACGTAGGCATTGCCCTTGAGCAAGCAGATAGCTCCATATTCCATCATCACACAGTGCTTTTTCCGTCTACTCACGAGTTGGAGGCAAATAATTTCCGTCACCTTGAACGCATGGTGAAGTTTCTCTTGTGGCAACGCGGCGGCTGGAAGATTCATTTAAGCGGTGCGGACGCCTATACAGAGCGACTGCAGGAATACTATCGCACGAACGAGTTCGGAAAGTTTGACGACGATGTGATTGGTTTGAAAAACAACGGTCACTCGCTGGAGGTGGTAGCCTGTGCCGAGTTGCCCGTGGAGAATTCTGAGGCCCGCCCGATCGGTCGACATCTAGAGGGGTGTCGTATTGGCTTTGATCTGGGTGGTAGCGATCGCAAGGCGGCGGCAGTAGTCGATGGCGAGGTGAAGTTTAGCGAAGAGATCGTGTGGGATCCATATTTCGAACCGAACCCCGATTATCATTACGAAGGAATTATTGATTCACTTAAGCGGGCTGCTGAACATTTACCACAAGTCGATGCCATCGGCGGCAGTGCGGCTGGTTGTTACTCGCACAATAAGGTAACGTGGGCGTCACTATTTCGCGGCGTGGGCCCTGCAGATTTCGACGCAAAGGTGCGCGACATGTTTACCCGCATTGCTGAGGAATGGAATTGTCCGCTTGAAGTGATTAACGACGGTGAAGTCACCGCGCTTGCTGGTTCGATGGCTCTACGCAAGAAGGGGGAGTCCGGCAACGGAGTGCTTGGGATTGCTATGGGTACCAGTGAAGGTGGAGGCTATGTTGACATGGATGGGAACATAACCACTTGGCTCAGTGAGTTGGCTTTCGCTCCGGTGGATTTGCATCCTGAAGCTCCGGCTGATGAATGGAGCGGTGATTTGGGTGTAGGGGCTCAGTATTTCTCGCAACAAGCAGTAGCCCGTTTACTGCCGGCTTCGGGTATCGAGTATGATGCAAGTTTGAGTATGCCCGAGCAGTTGAAGATTGTGCAAAAGCTTATGGAGGAGGGAGATGAGCGTGCACTGAGGATTTACGATGCCATCGGCATCTATCTAGGCTATACGCTGGCACATTACGCGGAGTTTTATGAATTTGAATACGTTCTGTTGCTGGGACGTGTGACTACCGGTCCCGGCGGCGAACACATCATAGCGCGCTCCAAAGAAGTGATGGCGGCGGAATTCCCGGAATTAGCCGCGCGGATCAAGTTTCACTTTCCTGATGAAACAGAGAAGCGTCACGGTCAGGCGATTGCCGCGGCAAGCCTCCCAAAAATAGGCTGAAAATCGACAGCAGAGCAGACTTGCAATCAGGCTTCTTCGGCTCATCATTGGGGTGTACCTCAAAAATATTTATCATGAAACTCATGCGAATTATTCCTCTGTTTATGCTCTTAGCAATTTCGGCTTCGGCCGGTGAACTGAACCAGCCACCTAAAGGCTTCAAGGCGCTCTTTAATGGCAAAGATCTCAAAGGTTGGTGGGGTCTGAAAACCGAAGATCCGGCCAAATGGATGGCTCTGGATAAGGATGCTTTGGCCGAGAAAAAGGCTGCTAGTTTAGAGGATATTAAAAAGCACTGGTCTGTGATGGATGGTATTCTTGTTAATGATGGCAAAGGACTTTATCTATCTACCGAGAAGAACTACGGAGACTTTGAGTTGCTCATCGACTACAAGACTGTACCTAAGGCCGATAGTGGAATTTATTTGCGTGGCATCCCGCAAGTTCAAATATGGGATAGCAATGAGAACGACGAGCGCGCGGTGCAACTCGGCAAGCCACTTGGTTCCGGCGGTTTGTGGAACAATCCGAAGGGTGATTCTGGAAAGGATCCGCTCGTGTTGGCAGATAAACCTTTGGGGCAATGGAACAGTTTTAGAATTATCATGATAGGCGAGCGTGTTACCATTTGGTTAAACGATAAGCTGATAGTAAAACACGCCAGATTGAATAATTTTTGGGATCGGAAAAATCCTCTTGGAAAGCAAAAGCCTGTGATTCGTCGTGGTCCAATTGAGTTGCAAACCCATGGAGGAGAAATCCGCTGGCGTAACATATTCATTCGGGAAATTAAGGGTGATGAGGCTAACACATATCTTGCTAATGCTAATTCTAAGGGCTTTAAGCAAATCTTTAATGGATCTGATATGACTGGATGGGCGGGGCCGCTTGATAATTACCAAGTGGTAGATGGAGCACTAGCGTGTAAGAAGGGCAAGGGTGGCACGATCTACACAAAGGAAGAATACGCGGATTTTACAGTTCGTATGGAGGTAAAGATCCCCAAGGGTGGTAATAATGGATTGGCGATTCGCTATCCGGGTAGTGGCGATACGGCTTATGCCGGCATGTGTGAATTGCAGGTTCTTGATAATACCGCACCGGGTTATGCGAAGCTAAAACCTCAACAATATCATGGATCTGCCTACGGAATGTTTGCTGCTCATCGAGGCTACCTGCGTGAACCAGGTGAGTGGAACTATCAGGAAGTAACTGTTAAAGGTTCGACCATACATGTGGAACTCAATGGCGTTACCATACTGAATGCTGATCTAAGTAAGGTGGAGAATCCCATGGCTCCCATAAATAAATTCAAAGGTCGTACTCGGACAAAGGGTCACTTTGGGTTTGCCGGACACGGGGCTGCGGTTCAGTTTCGAAATGTGAGCATCAAGCGATTGAACTAACGATATCAACACACTGAATTGGTTCAGGTATTCTCTTTTGAGGATACCTGAATTTTTTCGCGCATTCGAACCAACATTGCTTGGCAGCCATTGAGCATATTCTGGTAAATAATATAGGATTCGTTGGCTGCTAGTTGTTCGTTCACCAGTTCTGCTGAAGCGCGTTGGCGAATCTTGAGTAACTCAACTTCCAGTTCATTAATTTCTTCAAGGTCCGTTCCATCGTGTAATCGGTTGATCACGTCATCTACAGCCTGGTAGTAGCTGTCAATTTTGTTCTTTCTGTTCTGGGTAAACCATTTACGTAGCCAGTTAAGAATGCTCCAGCCCAAAAGTATGATTGTCAGAATGAAGCCCATCACCTCGGCGTTTTCTGTAAAAAATCCAGGATCTTTCCTTCGGAAATAGTTTTCGGCTCCTTCATGCAAAGGGAATTGTAGGTTTGATTGGGCTGTTTGTTCATCTATCCCTGAGAAGGCGGGTTCCTTCTGTGATAGGACAGCGCGTTGATTAAATATAGTTCTGGAAATTCGTTCGATGATATCAATGTCTGTATCTTTGTGACAAACTAGGACTGCTTGTACTGCCAAAGAAGGTATGGGGATTGCCGGTTTTCCACTGTACGCCATGAGAGGGATTGTATTGGGTGAAACGTGAGGGTAGCGAATGCGAAAGCCATTAACTAATGTGCGCGAAGTATTTTCTGCAGAATTGGCATCAACATAGCCGGTATGAATGGGTGCAAGTGCCAGCTCCCCGTCCCTTAGAGCAGAACTAATGGCCGGTGTACCAAGGCCCGTCAGAAAAAAAGCAGCGTCCAATTCGCCGTTTCGCAGCTGAGTTATCGTGGGGCCAAATGGTGAGCGGAAGACATCTTGAGCTTTTACTTGTACCCCGGCAAAAGTAAGCAGATTGGTTGTGATTTGTTCAGTGCCACTTTGAGGAGCCCCAACACCGATGCGTTTTCCGGAAAGGTCTCTCAGCGACCGAATGTTGGAATTGGTACGGCATAAAAGATGGAGCACTTCGGGATACAGAGCTGCTAAGCTACGGATTGAAGCACCACCGGGAGCATCATTTTGAACTAGCGCAAGCTGAGCCTTACCCTCGTCTAGATGTACTATATTTTCGCGACTACCCGCACTGGTAATCAGATTAATGATGATGTCCTCATGATCCGATTCAACAGCGCTTTTAATTTGCAAGGCCAGACGGTGGTACAGGCCGTCCTTTGAACCGGTCATAAAATCTAGTACCGTTGGTTCGGGAGATCTTAAAAACCAAACCAAACCGGCGGCAAAAATCAGGGCAGCAATTACCGGTAGTAGTCGAAGCCTTTTTAAAGTAATTTCATTCATGCAAAATCCGCAGAAACAATGGTTTTATTTTCGCCTTCAATCCGAATGAAGAAAGATGCAAATCAATTTTGGGGTTGATTCGGAATAACAAATGAACTTACCCAGTTGATATAAGGAGTGATGGGCCCTGGGCTATATCCTTGCTTACGGGCCAATACATTTCCTGATGGATTGAGTATGATTTGAGTAGGGTAGGAGGTGACACCAAAGCTTTTCGCAAGCCTGTTATTTTCTTGTTGGGTTTCTTTGGAAACTTGTTTTTTTATTGGGAAATCACAAATGTGTGTGAGGACGCTGTTTTGGGTAAGGCTTTGCCATTGAGGGCTTTGCAGAACAACCTTTTCGAGACTGATGCAAGGGGGGCACCAATCAGAGCCAGTGAAGAGAAGATAAACGATTTTGTTTTCCTGTTTGGCTCTGGCAAGTGTGGCATTAAGGCCGCTGAGAACTCCTGTTGTCTGATTATTTCCTCCTTCTCCATGTAAAATCTTTGTGCTCGCATTTCCTACGGTAACTCCTCCACTGGACAGGATGTGGGCTTTGACAACCATGCCGATGTCAGACAAATCACTATCCTGAGAAAGCTTGGCGCTTCCGTCTGCGAGCGCCAATTGGCCTTGGCTTTCAAAGAGCCCAGTTACTGCGTTTTTCGGAGGATTGCCTTCCTTATCTGCACGTTCATCAGCTCCTACCCAACGGGCATCGGCTAAATTTGCACTGGAGAGGTTTCTAGTGGCAGCCAATACCGTTGATGGTCTGCCGATATCGCCACCTTCACAAAAAACGTAACTGATGGCTTTATTTGGAATTGGTCGTCCTTCACGAGTTTTGAACTGCTCCCAGTTTGCGACAACAAGCTCTTGGTCCGCCTGCCTTTCGGCATCACAGGGGGACCATAGTATTTTTGCTGTCACTATTTCTCTCTTAAGTCCTCGGCTACCGAAAACTGAACCGGGATCAACTGCGTAGTGTTTTCCAAAATGCTCAATTTGCCCACTTGGAAGAAGCTGCCAAGGGAGTCGGTCATCATTATCTTGAGCAAACATGATCATACATGTGCTAATTTGTTTCAAATTGACTACACACTTAATTCTTTTTGCCTTGCGCAGGGCTCCGGCTAGGGTGGGCAGTAGCATGCTTGCCAGAATGCCGATAATGGCAATAACTACCAATAGCTCAATGAGGGTAAACGCCTTGCGGCGTGGTATCGCAGGCTGCATCATAGGCTCAATCTACCCCCAGTTATGAGGGGTCGCAAGTGAATTGGCTTGAATATCAGCCTTTTTGCGGTGTAATTCGAGAATCTTATGGGTGAAAAGGGGCATATGATTCTGCGTAGGCCTAGACGTTTACGGCAAAATAAGGCTGTTCGAGCATTGGTTCAGGAAACCCATATTTCTGTGGAAGATTTTATCTATCCGCTTTTTGTAATGGAGGGTGAGGGTGATCCAGAGGCTGTACCCTCAATGCCGCATGTTAAGCGTCATACAATTTCCAGTTTAGTGAGTGAATGCGAGGAATCATTTGCTTTAGGAATCCGTGCGGTTGCCCTTTTCCCAGTAGTTCCTGTTGAACGCAAGGACGACAGGGGAACTGAGGCGTTGAATCCGGATTGCCTGATCTTGCGGGCTGTGAGGCGACTAAAGAGTGCATTGCCAGAACTTGTGGTGGTCGCCGACGTTGCGCTGGACCCTTATACTTCTTCAGGTCACGACGGTGTTCTGAATGAACAGGGAACCGATGTGGACAATGATGCCACGGTGGAAATTTTGGCAAAAATGTCAGTCGTTCAGGCAGAAGCAGGTGTCGATTGGGTTGCACCCTCAGATATGATGGACGGTCGGGTGAAAGCAATTCGTAAAGCTTTGGATTCCGTTGAACATTCGCACGTTTCCATAATGGCTTATTCAGCAAAATATGCCTCGGCATTTTATGGTCCTTTTCGGGAGGCAGTAGGTAGTCAACAGGCATCCGGACAATCGTATCTCGACAAAAAAACCTACCAACTTAATCCGGCTAATATCCGTGAATCCATGATCGAGGCGAGCTTGGATATTGAGGAAGGTGCCGATATCTTAATGGTGAAACCGGCTGGAGCTTATTTGGATATCCTTTGCAGATTGCGGGAGAAGACAAAATTGCCGCTGGCTGCTTATCAGGTATCTGGGGAGTATGCTCAAATTCATGCAGCTGCACAACAGGGATGGTTGGATTTACGGGCGGTTCGTGATGAGTCGCTACTGGCAATCAAACGGGCGGGTGCGGATTTGATTCTGACTTACTTCGCCAAGGATGTTGCACGTGAGTTAGCCTAGTTTTTGTTTTCCATTATCAGCGTTAATGGGGTGCTTACACTGAGTCCGGCTTCACTCTGTAATTCGTAGGCTGCGAGGTTGATTGCATCCCGTGCTGCAAGGAGTTTTTGGGGGTTTTTTAAAACATATGATATTCTCCAGCGTGCGGCATGGTCTTCGTTTTCCTTGAGAGCAATGGAGGGTTGTGTATCTTGGTCTAACCCGGCCCCAGTTTTAAGAGCTTGATCAAAAACTTTTTGTAAAAATTTACGAATTTTTTCGGAGTCGGTGCCATATCCAATTTTGAAATCAACATAATCACGGAAAGGACCACCGGGATTTTCCTTGTACAGATCTACGCGGTTTTTCAAAAGGCTGGAATTGGGGATTTCAATATCATGACTTCTTACTAAATCACGGATGCTGGTTTGAAGGCCTCGAATTTCCAGGATAATCCCAAGAACGTTTTCTGATGGGATTGACACAACGTCACCGCGTTGAAGGCGTTCCCCGCTGATCAGGAGAATGCCACTGAGAAAATCGCGCAGCCAATAGTCCTTGGTGGTAAAAATCAATAAAGCGAGAAATCCAATAACTCCTGTCGTTTGTAAAGAGCTGGTGAGTCCCCAAATATTGATCAGGACAATCAGCATACTTATAAGAATTACTCCACAGGCAACCAGCTCAAGGGTGCGTGAGGTGGAGGTTTCTACTTTACGGGTAAAGCCCATTACAGTAACGGCTTTTCCGTAGCGCGATAGAAGCAATACTTCAGCCAAATGGATAAGCAGGTAGGTGAGCAGCAAGGTTAGACTGGTTTGGCTGATTTGATCTGCAGGAAAACGATCATCCTTGATGATCAATGAAATCATAAACGTGATAAATACCGTAAAGTTGAAACCGTGGAGCACCCGAAGTCGGGTTCGCATTTTAGCTTCGTCCTTAATTTCGCCATAGTGAGAAGCGATAGTCTTGGAGAACAGGAAAACCAGAGCGTTTACCGCAAAGGTGAAGTACTCCAACGCAGTTACATGCTGAAGTCTTGGGATGATGGTCTCGTTCCAAATATCCATGACTAGGTACACGGTTTACTCACATGGTTCCTCGTGTTCGGGTAGGCTGAAAGGATTCGATGAGTCGGTTTACACGATCCCTTTCTGCTTCAGTAAGAGACTCTCCGCAGGTCTTGATGGCTTTTTGGAGTTGGGCTTTATCTTGCTCGGGGTTTTCTCCTTCACCAGCAGCGTCGTACTCGAGGTATTTGGCAGCCAGGCTATACCACCGGTAAGCTTCACTCAGATTTTTTTCCACCCCAAGCCCCTGAAAATATAGTTGCGCTAGATTTTGTTGCGCCGACCCTATTCCTTGTTCGGCACTTAACCGGTACCAGTTGGCGGCTTTCTTTAAATCCACATTTGTGCCCAAACCTTTTTCCAGGGCGTAAGCATAAGAGAACCGAGCCAGTGCATCTCCTGCTTCAGCGCCTGCATGATACCATTTTGCCGCCATCGCGTAATCCTGCTTAATACCGCCTTTGCCACTCTCATGTAAAGCGCCAGCGTGATACATGGCTTTGGCATAACCGGGAATAATGATTTTTTCCCCGGTTTTAAGCTTATCAACGTCCATCTTTGGGTTTAGTGCATTAATGTCGATTATTAGGACATTGTAACGGTCGGCAATATCTATAAGTGTTTGGTTTGGCTCAACAACATGATTGGTTTGAGTGGCTGATGCCTCGTACCAATGGAGGGCTTTAATTAAATCTTTCTCTCCCTCCAAGCCCTCCTGATAAGTCCGACCTTTATTGTATTGGCTAACCCGGTTTCCCCAGCCAGCGGTGACTTCACGATGGGGGGTAAAGGAAGAATCACCACAAGCTGCAATCAATATTAGTATCAACCCTAGCCCCAAGTCCCTTGATCTCATGTCTTGTACCCTAACCGATCTGATCTCTTGCGGCAAGATTTCACCGATCCCTTCAGATTAGGATTAATACAATCTTGCGATTTTTTTATAATAGATTAGCCTTAATAGACAAACTTCCAGCCTATGCAGACTCCATCATTCTTTTCTCGTGCGAGGGGCACTTTGACAAATCCTCTCTCCAAGGCAGTTGATTCAATGCGCGAAGTGGTGGCGCATCATGCCGGTGAATCCGATGAGCAAAAGTTGCTTGAGAATATGCTTGAGCTCTTCGTGTTTGTGTTACGCGCCGATGGTTCTATTTCCTCCATGGAACAACAGGCGGTGACGACCTTGGTTCGTGATAATTACGGCGAGACGGCAGCAAACAAGCTGCAGCAAATGATCGCCGAAGAAAAAGACCCTGACCTTAATGAGGTATGTAGGGGATTGGAGAGCCTGACGCCTGAAGAAAAGCAGTCTCTTTTACGTGCTTTATTTATTTCCTCTTTTGCAGATAACGAATTTGAACAACCCGAACAAGACTGTTTAAGAGAGATTGCGCGCGAAATGGGTATTTCAGACGAAATATTTAAACGCGAGGAGGAGGCGGCACTGGAGGAGCACAATCGCAGAATGAAATTGATGCGCAGCAGCGCAGGCTTGATCGCTTCAGTGGTGATAATTGGGCTTTTTGTGCTGACGGCTACTTTTCTCAAGGCAGTGTTGTTTGGTTTGATCCTCGCCTATTTCTTTTTACCTCTGCAACAGCGCTACACCCAGAGTTTTCTTGAGAATGGTTTGATTGCCGGTTTTTTTCGCTTGGTGAAAGCCGTACTGGTTAAACCGGTCGTGTTTGTGATGGATACAGTCAGCGGCTTGTTTCGAAAGCAGCCCAAGCCAGAGCCACCGCCGGAAACGGAGGAGGAAAAACTTAAAGTGGCTATTAGTCGTGCCTGCAATGCGACTGTTCTTTCGGTAGTCCTTTCGATGGTACTCATCTTGACAGGATTAGGTGTGGTAACTGTGAGTGTACGTCCGGAAAAAATAGACTCAGATCAGGTGCGTATCCAGTTGCTTACTTTGACCAAGAAGGTTGAAGGTGTCGATTTCCTCAAGAAAGACGTTAAGAAACTTCAGACACAACTCGCGCAGCCGGATGTTTTCGCAAAATGGAGGGCCCAAGTCATGGATCGAATCGGTTCAGATGAGAATACGAAAAAGTCGGTAATGGGTGGGGTTTCCAAAGTGCTGGGATTTGTATTTTCAGTTTTGGGTTCGATTGCCAATTTTGCCCTGAATACGTTACTCGCAATTTTCTTTTTTTCTTTTTTTCTGGGTAAAATGGCAGCTTATCACCGCAAACAGGAAGAAAATGTTAAGGAGGGGGATTACTTGGTGCAAAGTCTTTTTGAAACCTCGTGGTTACCAACCACCAGTGAGGAGACATTGCGTAGTGCTGCTGAGGTGATTAACGAAGTGTGCTTTAAATTGAAAACATGGGTGCGGGGATACATGTGGATTATCATCGTTGAAACAGTAATTTATATAACCGTTTTCTTTCTTCTGGGCGTTCCCTATGCGGTGCCTCTGGGCATGTTGGCCGGGCTGACTGTATTATTACCTTTTATCGGGCCCATGGTTAGTGCCGCCCTTACTCTTGGCGTTTGCGTGGTGACCGGGCATGCGGACTTGAAACTCTTGGGAATGATTGTTGGGACCTACGTGATTATGAACGCGATCGTCGAGCAGCTATTTCTCTATCCCGCCTTCGTGGGGGAGGCTTTGGGGCTTAATGTGCTTGAAACAATGATTGTGGTGTTATTGGGCGGACTTTTTGCTGGGTTGGCAGGTATGATTTTTGCCGTACCGGTTGCCAGTGTTTTGAAGTTCATTGTTCCTCGACTGTATCAAAGCCTGCGAGGTGGTGATGAACTGTCACTTCCCGATGAAACAGATGTGGCACCCACACTCAAAAGCGTTCAGTGATCAGGCTACTTGGAAATTTTATAGATCTTGGTGTTGCTCCGTATATAGATGGCGCCTTTCCCAACTGCGGGACTACCAAGAATCTGGTCATTAAGATTTAGTTTGCCAACGATCTCGCCTTCCTCTGCTTCGGTATCCACTACCTGCAATAATCCAGCTTCATTGACAAAATACAGATATTTACCGGCAGAGATGGGCGTGGCACTGAAAGGTCCCTTGAGGCGCAGCTGCCAACTACGTTCACCTGTTTTGGTATCTCCGGCGGTTAGTACACCGGCTCTGTTGGTAATGAAGACATTTTTCCCGATTACAATCGGACTGGCAGTGCCTAGTTGAAGCCGGGTACTTTGCCACAATTGGGTGGGAGTGTTGCTGGCATCAGCATTGTTAAGTTCCAAAGCAGTAATGCCATGAGAAGGCACGTAGATAACCCCATTAAGCACGGTACTCGAAGGGATAGTTGAAGCCCCTTCATCATACTCCCAGGCCTTTGAACCATCCTTGGTGTGGATGGCATCAATGCCATTCTTAGATTGCAATCCGATCAAACCCTTTCGAAGCAATATTGGAGAGGTCCAATTGGCTGCTTTTGGCCGATCCAGTCGCCAACGGTTTATGCCAGTGTGTTTGTCTAGTCCGAGAGTATAAGATTCACTATCGTTTTCTACCTGTACCACCAGGGTATTGGCTGTGACCAACGGGGAGCTGCTCATACCAAGACTGTTACTGACATTGGCATAGTCAGCCGTGAGGCCACGTAGCCACTGAAGGTTGCCGTCCAAATCGAGGCAGATAACATCGTTTGAGGAAAAAACCGCATAAATATTTTTTCCATCACTGCAGGGAGTCGGTGCCGCTACGCTGGTTTTACTGTGGCACATAGTACGTCCGGTCGCCCAGAACTGACGATGCCAAACAGTTCCACCGTCTTTGGCATCCAGAGCTATGATGTGAAGGCGTGTTTGGGTGGGGCCACTACTACAGGTTAGTATGATCTTATCACCAAGAACCAATGCGCCCGATAAGCCTCTACCCGGTAAAGGAATAGACCACTTCAAATTTTTCTCGGACAATTTTATGGGAAGGTTGCGTTCAGTAGAAACTCCATTACCGATTGGTCCACGAAAATGAGTCCAATCTTCAGAAAGGGCTTGAAAGGATAGAACCAGGCTTAATGTAATTAAAATTTTCATCAGGTGTAGTTTCATGTTTGAATTAATTCCGTGGTCGTCTGTTGGGTTGTTCGGTGGATTTACTATTATCGGTTCCCTTTGAAGGTGTGGCGGGTCGGTCGGCTGCGTGGATTGCGGTACCAGTGGAATCACACATACGTAACTGGAACTGCCACTCTTTGGTCCAAGGTTGGGTTTGCTCGTTCTGACAGAGCTTGATTAGTAGGGTATTGCGACCCTTTGCTAGTTTGAGTTTGAGTTTATACTGATCGATTCGCATACCGCGGTGGTATTCATCACGACCAAATACGAGGTTGCCATTGTGCCAGATCTTCCAAGCATTTTTGCACCCCAATCGTAATTCCGCCTCGCGCGCCTCAGATGCTTCATATTCGGTATAAGCATAGGCAGTTACTTCCTTTAGCCCATCGCCGGGACCGGGGTAGGCTTTGTTGATATTCACCATGCCATACTGATCGGCAGTAACAAACTTACTCCATTGAACCTTTCCATTTTTACCCTCGTATACTGCATTAAAGTCGATGGATTTTTCAGGAGGAAATACCTTATCAAAGCCACTTCTTTTGGTGTTATCAAAAGGGCCAATCACGTGCCAGTGCATTAAGAATCCGAAATGGCTTGGTAAATCAACTTTTTCGTTTAGTTGCCTTAAAGCAGTGGTGGTGGTTTGGATCTGATCAATGTCGCGTGCTGCATCCAGTGCCTTGCGGTAGGACTTGATAGCTGCATCGATTTCCTTCGCATCCTTTTTGACGTTACCCTCTTCAATGATTTGTGCTACTGCCTCGCGTCGTAATTCGACACTCGGATCATTAATCAGTCCCGGTATTATTTTTTTTGCTTGGTTAGGGTTTGCATTTTGGATGAGTTCAAAAGCCAGACGACGCGCCAGAGGATCCTGTTGGTGATCTTTGATAAAGTTGATCAGTTCTGCGATCGGTAAATTCTTAGATCGACTCGCGATGGTATCCACACTTGCCCTAAGCCAGTTAGCTGCTAAAGGAGAAGCTCCTTTCATGGATTGTAGAATCTGCGGCAACGCATTGACTTCAGCCTGCGAGAGCGCTTTCCATGCTTTGGTAGCAGCTGCGTTACCTCTGCCTTCGGGACCTACGGCTCGAATGGTTTTAATCGAATCGGAAATGGATGCGGCCTGGACCGAAAGAAAAAAGTTGAAGGTCAGAAGACCTACAGCAAGGGATTTCATGCATGAAAAGTAGGTTCCCTTGGGAGATTTGGCAACCTCTCTTACTGGCTGGAAGCTAAGTACATTAGCGGTAATCCTTTGAGTGCTTTACCCGCTGCTCGTAAATCATTTTGCAACTTTTTGAGCTCCTCATCATAGGGTGAAGAGATGGTTTGATTAGCCTGCTTGAGGGCCAGTCCAACATCTATTTTAGCTAGTTCCACCGGTGCAGTTGTGAAATCAGCTGGAATCCCTTTGGCGGTTGTCCGCACCTTGGGCTCCGGAGAGAGTGTAGGATTCTGTTGGGAGTGAGGTATAAGGAAAAAAATGAGCACTGCACAGGCGGCTACAGGCACCCAAACAGGCAGCTCAAAGCCAGATCTTGCTGGTTTTGATTCAGTCTCACCAATAGCATTCATCACCCGGGATCTTAAAAAAGCCGGGGCTTGCTCTGTCTGCGTGGAGTACTGCAAGCGCGATATTAGATTTTGCTGTGTTTGGTGGTGTTGATAGCAACTTTTGCAGTTTTTGGTATGCGCCTGAGTGTAAGAATCGAGTTCTTTGCCTTCATCTAGCGCACGATCGATTTTCCAGCGGTGTATTATACAGAGCATGAGGGGCCTCCTTGTGCGAATGCGATTTGGTTATTTAAGTGGGTAAAAGGTTCAGTGTTAGGGTCAGACTTTGAATCCTGATGAGTCTTGGGTTCCAGTGCGTGCCCCAATTTTTTGCGGGAGCGATGGAGCATGACCTTAACCGAAATTTCTGTTCGTCCTAGTACGGCGGCAATTTCAGCAATACTTTGCTGTTCCTTGTATTTCAGCCAAAGAACATCAAATGCGTCATCTTTTAGAACTTCCCGCGCAGCCCGCCAAAGAGCTGCGTGTTCTTCACTTTCCGAAAGGGTATCAGCCGGAGTTTCCCTTTCGACTAAATTGGGAGTAGCTACTTCCAATTCGCAATGGGTTACCTTTCCATGTTTGCGATAGTAGCTGATGGTTAGATTGCGGGCTATCGTGTAAAGCCAAGTGGCAAAACTGGATTCAGTTCTATATTGGCTTATCTTTTGCCAGGCATTGATGAAAGTACGTTGAGCAAGATCTTCGGCGTCCTCACGTCTGGGTGCTTTCTGGCAGAGGAAATTAAAGAGCCTAGCTTCATGACGCTTGACCAATTCTTCAAAAGCATCCAATGAGCCTTTCTGGCATTCCTTGGCCAGTTGCTCGTCAGTTTTATCAGAAAGCTCAGGCATGGGCTATTTCTTTTGAGACTCTTCTTTTGAGTCAACTTTTTCCCCTTCCTTGGACTTATCCAGTTGATGGCGCAAGGAAGCGGTGATTGTTTTCATACTCGTGTCCATTACCAAACGGACCACCGTTTGTTCGCGTTCGATTTTTATGCTCTTAAGTATGGAGGCTGTGTGTTTGGAGTTTTCATCGGTATCACCAATTCCACTCAATTGGGCCAAGGCCAGAAGCCCCTGAATCATTTGCTGAATTTGAATGCTGGAATCTTCATCTTCAGCATTAAGTTTAATGAGGCCTTTGAGGTTTCCTTTATCTTCTGCAAAGGTGAACCCGAGCGCCGTGACCTTCTCAAGAATTTTTGCTTCAGGGGGTACTTTTAATTCTCGGATTCTTACCGCACCAGCTAAGAAATAGGGCTTTTCTTCAATTTTTAGTCCCCGAGTAAGGACGGTATTTGCAATCTTTGCAGCTTTTTCGTTGGGAGTTTCAACATCGTAGTGTTTGAGTGCAAACTTTACCAACTCTGCTCCACTTCCCATGATAATTAGTTGCTCGTTGGCGATGCAGCCATATTGAACCCTCTCTTCTCCGCTTTCCTGGTCGGTTTCTTTCCATGATAGAATATTGTATTTGTCCTCTTTTTCTTCTTTGAGGTCCTTAGTATTGGCCTTGGCGAGTTTGAGCAAATGGGCGGGTTTAAACTTGCCGTGAATCAATAACACACCACGCTCTTGATCTTCCTCCTGATTCACACTGCCCATGGCGGTGATGGCAGTCAAATCCTTACGCGGATCAAACTGTAACATATTTGCCGCCGCATCGATGGGTGCGGCAAATTCTTTTGCCTCATTAAGAACGAATTGACCTAGCTGGGTCTTCTTGAATGTCTGCATATCCAAGCGCAACATCCATCTGGACGCTCCTGGATCTGCTGCACTACGCCCCAACCAAAGCGGACGGGCTGGATAACGGATTGTACGTTTTGGCTCCTTTTCGCTATCAACAGTAGCATTTTTGTCTGCAGCTGCTGCGCAGATGCTAAATCCAGCCCAAATCAGTGATGCTAGGAAAAAATGCTTCATTAATTGCCTTAAATTGAAGGTTTTACCCTTAAATTCAATTTTAATCAAATACGTCGTGTTTTGACTATAGGTTACAGTTTTTAGGGCTATTTCTCCTCAAGTCCCTCGCGAAAAGCAGTTTTAATATCCTCAGCAAACTTGAATTTTGGGCCTTCTCGATGTGGTTTGGATTCAGTTTCACGCCGCAAAAGGGGTCTTTTGAAGTAAAGTTCACGCCGATCTTCTTTGCCTGGCAATACAGCAACTAACTCCCAGCCTTCCTGCCCATGCTTTTCCAGTTCCACATTCACCGAATCTTTCCAAACACCGGGCAACATCTTGGCTTCCCATTGGACTTGGTCATTCATCTGTATAATCTAGTGAATTATCTTTGGGCGGTTAGTCAGAGATCGAATTTATTCGCTGGCTTTTTCCAGTGCTTCAATCCGTTCGCGAAGCTCTTTAATTTGCTCGTCCCTTTTTTCGATGGCAGTGGCGGTTAATTCGCTCATTTTGCCTAAAGCTTCGCTAAACAGCATCATTTGCTCTTCAATTTGTTCGTTCGTTAAGCTCACGGTGATAATTGACCATAATCAGACTGATACTTCAGGCATTAAAAAAATTTTTAGTTAGACAATAAATGTCCAATGTAAGGTTCCAGAATAACGCCTGATGAATTACTTGAATATGGCCGATCAAAAAGAAAATGGAGCGAGTGATGGGCTTCGAACCCACGACCTTATCGTTGGCAACGATATGCTCTACCAATTGAGCTACACTCGCGTCCGTGAGCTGCGGAGTATTCAAGAGCCCTACGGCTTTGGCAAGTGGTTTTTAGCCCTCAAAATCATAAACGACTACCCGTTCACAACAAGGTTTGAAGACGTTTTCGACAAACTCAATGTGCAGTGGATGCTCCTGATAAGCGTCTTGTGCAGCCCTGTCCTCGAAGACAAGGTTCAACGCCACCTGGTAGGATTGATCAACCACATCACGGTGGCTTTCAGCCATTTTGCCGCAATGATAGTGCACTACGCCCGGGCAGGGCTTGAGATATTTTTCAGCTCCGGCGAGCAATTTTTCGGTGGAATCCGGTACATCCGGTTTGGTCCAGAAAATGACTACGTGGGAAAACATTGCCTAGGATGGTAAACTTAAGCATGACATTGCTCAATCGAATTTAGATATGAACAAATGGACAACATGGACTTGCGGGGTATGCCTCAGGAGCGCATCATTTGGTTACGCAAGCACGATAAACTGGAAGATCGAATATTATGGCTGACAAGAAAACGAAAAAATCCACTGGCGGCGGAGAAGCAAGCCAAGCCAACCTAGATAGTGCATTAGCGCAAATAACCAAGACCTTCGGAGAGGGTAGTATAATGCGGTTGGGCGATGCTAATGCCCATTCCAGTATTGAGGCAATACCCACCGGATCTTTGTCACTTGACCTTGCTTTGGGGATTGGAGGTGTACCCAAAGGCAGAATTGTTGAGATCTATGGTCCTGAATCCTCCGGTAAAACAACCGTGATGTTGCACGTCGTTGCCAATGCTCAGAAGGCCGGTGGAGTTTGCGCGTTTATAGATGCTGAACATGCGCTTGATCCACAATATGCCCGCAAACTGGGGGTCAATTTGGATGATCTTCTTGTTTCACAACCAGACAGCGGTGAAGAGGCGCTGACCATTTGTGAAACACTTGCTCGTTCCAATTCTCTGGATGTAATTGTGGTTGATTCGGTTGCGGCATTGGTGCCCAAGGCCGAACTGGAAGGTGATATGGGAATGGCTACGATGGGAATGCAAGCGCGTTTGATGAGTCAGGCACTGCGCAAGCTTGCAGCGATCATGAATAAAGCCAAGACGACATGTATCTTTACCAACCAGCTTCGCGAGAAAGTGGGTGTCATGTTCGGTAGCCCTGAAACAACACCAGGAGGTAAGGCGCTAAAATTTTATGCCAGCGTGAGAATTGACATACGCCGCCGTGAGGCAATTAAGGACTCTACCGGGCAGGTTATCGGTAATCACGTAAAGACCAAGATCGTGAAGAATAAGGTGGCGCCACCTTTTGCTGAGGCTGAATTCGACATCATGTATAATCAGGGAATCAATCGTCAGGGAAGTATTATCGACGCAGGCTTGCGTTTTGGCGTGTTGGGTAAGAAAGGAGCATGGATTCAGCATGAGGGTGAACTAATTGGTCAGGGAGTGGCTGCGGCTCAAAAAACTCTCACGGATAAACCGGAATTGGCTGATTTGATTGTAAAACAGATCATGGACAAAAAAAATGGAGTGGAGCCAGAGGAGGAAAAAGAGGAGCAAACTGAGCCTGCTGAAACAGTAGCTGAAGAGTAAACAAAAGTTACATATCTAATGCTAATTTTTGCGCCAAGTGTACTTGTGGGGCACCTAGCTAAATGAATTCTTCCCATTCTTTTGCAGCTCATTATGATGGAGCATTTGAAGTTGATGCTATCGAGGCGTGGGCTAAAAAAACCTATCATCAATTTCCCGGTAAGGAGATTTCTCTTGGATTGGTATTCATCACGCCCCAGTTTTTTGATCACGCATCAGATATCCTCGAGATACTTCGTGTACACGCACGTATTCCCCTGTTGGTAGGTTGTTCAAGTAGGAGCTTGATTGCGAATGCTCAAGAATTGGATGAAAGCTCAGGCTTGGTGGTTTCGTTACATCATCTTCCTGAGACGCAATTAAATGCATTTCATTTTACCCAGGAACAGGTGGGTCAAGGTGATGAAGTGGATTTTTGGCGAAAGCAAACAGGGATAGAAGATTGTAATGGATGGTTGGTGTTTTCTGATCCATTTCACATAGATGGCGAACATTGGCTCCATCAATGGAATAACAATTGGCCAAAGTCTCCGGTTCTCGGAGGCTTGGCGGTAGGAGCACAAAATGACCAGCGTACGCAGGTTTATTTAAATGGTGAAGTTTATGAAGAGGGCGGGGTTGCGCTTAGTTTTGAGGGTAAGGTGGCTCTTTGCAGTATTGTCTCTCAAGGCTGTACCCCTATCGGTGAGACATGGACTATTACGCGCGCCGAAGACAACGTAATTCACGAGATTGGAAACCGCCCCGCTTACGAGGTGCTGGTGGAAACATTCGAGTCATTGTCCGAAGCGGATAAGGAAAGGACAAAGGGTAATTTATTCGTGGGTATGGTGGTAAATGAGTATTTGGAGGAATTTAAACGGGGTGATTTTTTAATTCGTAACCTGATTGGAGCTGATCCAAATAATGGTGCTATTGCAGTTGGAGCATTACCGCGAGCTGGCCAAACTTTACAGTTCCAGCGTCGTGATGCTCTTGCAGCAGGTCAGGATTTTGATGAGTTGTTGCATCAGGCCAAAGAATCACTTTGTGACACTACTGTATATGGTGGTTGTTTGTTTTGTTGCAACGGACGTGGTAAAAATCTTTTTGGGGCCTCAGATCATGATGCTGGTTTAGTGCAGCATCATTTAGGGGATATTGGTCTGAGTGGCATTTTTTGTAACGGTGAGATTGGTCCAGTCGGTGAGAGTAATTATCTCCATGGTTATACCGCTTCGCTGGCGCTTTTCGTGGAGAAGGAAAACGCATGAGCGATCCAGATGCGCTCCTGCACGATTTCCAATCCATCACCGAGTCCCTACTCTTAAGAGAACTCTTTTTCCAACAGCAACCCACTGAGCTGGAGATCGGCTGTGGCGACGGCGGCTTTCTCCTAGAGTATGCTCAACGCCATCCCGAGCGCAATTTTCTGGGTGTGGAACGCTTGCTCGGCCGCGTGCGTAAGCTCAGCAAACGCGGCCAGCGTATCGGTCTCACTAACCTTCGCCTATTGCGTATTGAGGCGCGTTATGTGCTGGATTATCTCTTGCCTGAGCATGCCTTTAGCGCCGTGCACATTTACTTCCCCGATCCGTGGCCCAAGGCTAAACACGCGCGCCATCGCTTAATTCAGTCCGATTTTCTGCCGCGCATTCACCGCATTCTTACGCCCGGCGGTGTGCTCTATCTCCGCACTGATGATTCTCAGTACTTCGGGCAAATGCAGGATACTTTTAGTGACGCTGAAGCGTTTACAGAGGAGTCTACGCCGACTGCTTTGTCGGAAATCACTACTGAATTCGAGCGTCAATGGATCGCCGAAGGCAAGCGCACGTTTTACGCCGCTTATCGCCACAAAGGTTAAAGTGATTACACATCAATCACCGGGCCATCGTCATCATCACGGTCATAGCTACGCTTGTCCGGCGGCCGTTCGCGCGGTTGGCTGCGTTTGAAATGCAGCTTGGAATTACCATTGCCGGTTACTGAATTAGCAATCAGGGTTACAATGGAAATTATCAGCGCACCCCAGATTGCAGACCAGAAATCTTCCACCAAAAAACTTTTCGGATTACCCGTTAAACTGACCATCAACTCACCCGTGAGTTTGAGCAGGATGGCGTTGATCACGATCAGGAAAAGGCCAAGTGTGAGGATCAGCAGTGGTAGGCAACCGAGCAACAGCAGTGGTCGTAGGAATGCGTTCAGGGCTCCGAGCACCAGTGAAGCGAGTAGCAGATTTGCGGGGGTGTCGTAAGTGATACCGCTGACTAAATTTACAGCTACTAAAACGGCCAGCGTACCCACTACAAATTGATGGAGGAATTCCTTCACCTTGTCGCCGGAAGTTTTCTCTTCTGCGTTCATGCGCCTTGGGTGAGGAGGAACTGGGCGTTAGCCCCTTCAAGACCGGCGGCCTCGACGCTTGCGGGCAGTAGAGCGAACCCGCCGGCTTTTAGCGTTAATGGCTCCTCGTCGGCGTGAATGTTTAACGTGCCGTGGGTCACCGCTAAAATACGCATACCTTCTCCCGGGCAAAGCCGAGTTTCGGAATCTTCCAGTCGAACGAGGCTTAGGTCAAACACGCCCGGTTGATGGGCGATCCGAAAAAGGCAATGGCCCTCGGCTGTTTCCCATTCCGGGGTGGTTAAAGTGGGCGTGGTGTCGGAGAAATCAATCGACTCCAGTGCCTGTTCTACGTGCAAATCGCGGGGTTGGCCGTCAAGGCCGGTACGGTCCCAGTCGTAGACGCGGTAGGTGGTGTCCGAATCTTCCTGAATTTCAAACACCACCGTGCCCGCTCCCAGCGCATGCAGGCGGCCACTAGGGATGAAGAGTGCCTTGTTTGCCTCAGCGGTAAGTTCGTGTAGGCAGTCGGCAAAGCCGGGTTGGCCGAGACGTTCGGCGAACGCATCGCGAGTAATGTTTTCGGGCAGGCCGGCAATGATTCGGGCTTCGGCCGCGGCGTGGGCGATATACCACGCCTCGGTCTTTGATTCTCCGCCAAGCGTGGTAGCAATCTCGGCCGGCGGATGGACCTGCACTGAAAGATCGGCTTCGGCATCCAGCAGCTTGGCGAGCCAGGGGAAACGGCCGTTTCGATCTGGTACATCACCCAGCAGCTTATCGGCGTGTTCTTCCATTAGCCAACGGAGTGAAAGACCGGCGAGCGGGCCATTGGCGATGAGACTGCTGGCTTCGGGTCGGTCGCTAATTTCCCAGGACTCCCCGATGCGCTTGCCCGCGGGCAGGGATTTGCCAAATAATGATTCGAGATTACGGCCGCCCCAGACGCGTTCCTGGAAAATGGGCTGGAAGGTCAACGGGTAGAGCATCGGCTCAACCCTCTATGTATTCACCGTATTTACGATATTTAGCATAACGCTCTTTTAGGCGAATCTCTGGATCAATTTGTTCGAGCTCTTCAAGGTTACGAATCAGTACATCGCGCAGGTTTGAAGTCATTAAAGTGTGATCATTGTGCGCTCCGCCTAATGGCTCAGGAACAACTTCATCAACCAAACCCAGTTCGAGTAGATCATTGGCTGTTATTTTTAATGCCTCCGCAGCCTGTGGTGCTGCTGCACGATCTTTCCACAGAATAGCCGCACAGCCCTCAGGGCTGATGACTGAATAATAGGAATTTTCCAAAATTAGGGTACGGTCACTCACTCCAATTCCCAGAGCTCCTCCACTGCCTCCCTCTCCGATTACTACAGAAATCATCGGAACATTGAAAAGGGCCATCTCCCGGAGATTGATGGCAATTGCCTTGGCTATGTGACGTTCTTCAGCGGCTACTCCTGGATAGGCACCCGCTGTATCAATCAGGCAAACGATTGGCAGGCCGAAACGATTGGCCATGCCCATAATGCGTAGGGCCTTTCGATAACCTTCAGGGTGGGCGCAGCCAAAGTTGCGTTTTATGTTTTCCTTGGTGTCACGTCCCTTTTGGGTTCCTACAACCATAACCCGATGATCGCCTAACATTGCGAAGCCAGCCACAATCGCGTGATCGTCATGGAACAAACGATCACCGTGTAATTCGGAAAAATTCGAAAAAGTATTATTTATGTAATCAAGCGAATAGGGTCTTTGAGGATGGCGGGCCAACTGAACACGTTGCCAAGCGGTAAGGTTAGAATAGAGTTCGCGTTTTTTGGCTTCTATCTTCTCCTCCAGAAGTCGAATTTCATCCCCAATGTCAACATTCGACTCAGCTTCTTTCGGGTGTTCCCGTAGATCCTCCAGTTTTTGTTGTAGGTCGATATACGGCTTTTCGAAGTCCAAAAGATGCTTCATTTGAAAAAAAGGTTACTGATTTTGAGGTTTGTTCGCAACGTGGAAAAGTTACCCATCAGGTAAGGCTGAGTAGTAGGATAAATTCGGAAATTATGATCACGGTGATTATGGCCCAAGCGGTGGTTTCCCTAAGGGATAAATTCTTTTGGCGGATTGGCCCCAGTGAGAATCGCATTGTTACTGAACCAAATTGGACGTAATCGTCGTTGCGTAGTGGGGTAACGACATCTGCTGGCATTCCATTAATCATTGCTGTTGCCTTGGAAAGTCTTCGCAGAATGAACTGTTTTTTCTCATTCAGGTCAATTTCCAGATGCTCGGCCCAAATCGCGGGAGCGGACAGCTGTAGTTGACAATTCGCACTGCGCCCAATTTTAAAGGGTAACTGGTGGATTTCTTGCTCCGTGTAATCGGTAGTTTCTCCACTGGAGACCTCTAGTAAAGCGATGCTGGTAGTATCTTGATTCATACACCTCGATTAGACCGAAATAATAGCCATCCTCCCACAAATTGGAAAAGGAATACTGGAATCCATATCACGTAGTGAGGGTAAAAATGGGGTTTACCTTCCAGTGCTTGGCCTAGAATTACAAAACTGTAGTAAAGAAGAACTAAGGCCAAGGCCATTGCTATCCCGGCAGTCGTTTCACGCCGGTGGGTTCTTATCCCCAGCGGAATACTTATCAACGTGAATCCAATGGCGGCAAATGAAAAAGAAACCTGACGGTGCATTTGAACTTTGAAGGGGGTTTGGTCCAGGGCAAAACGGTCTCCTGGCTGGATGCTTCCGTCCAGTATTTCTAATATTAATTTGGTTTCGGAAATTTCCCTTCTTCGGTCGTTGCTGTCTGCTAACATAACCTCTCCCGTGAAACGGGCTCTTCCAACACTTTTGCCTTCTCGAAAAATATCAAGTTCCAATTCGGCGTTTGGCAGATCACGGGTGGTACAATAGGCATATGCCATTGATCCATTGTTTTCTACATTAGTTACTTTTCCG
>CEWJ01008185.1_pt1 | contig 24572 bp, 18 predicted proteins | sample 350291 | NCBI WGS metagenome assembly CEWJ01 (sample SAMEA2622923, study PRJEB7988) | marine metagenome | isolation source: saline water (ENVO:00002010), including | reverse complement strand
TACTCAATTGCGAATGGGCAAAGTTGTTACTCTGTAATGTTAAATAAATCTGGGGGGATTATTGATGATTTGATTATTTATGACAATGGTCAACAAGGGAAAGATATAACTGAGATCTTCTTAATAGTGAATTCAAGTAGATTTAATAAAGATTTTAATTGGATAAAACAAAATATTAACTGTGAAGAATTATCTGTATCAAATGCCAAAGAAGGCATGGCACTAATAGCTCTTCAAGGACCTAAAGCATTAATCCTATTTGAAGAATGGTCAAATCATTCAATCTCTCATTTAAAAGATTATGGTTGTGAATATAAAACTATTAAAAAGTTTGAGCAATTAGGAAAAATATTTATAGCTAAAACTGGTTATACGGGTGAAAAGGGCATTGAAGTATTATTGCCCTCAGATTTAGCTATTAATTTATGGAACTTTTTAATATCTAAAGATATAACTCCATGTGGTCTAGGAGCTAGAGATACTCTTAGGCTAGAAGCTGGGTTACCTCTTTATGGACAAGAATTAAATGAGGAAATAAATCCATATGAAGCAGGTTTAGGATGGTTAGTACATCTAGAAAATAATCATGATTTCATTGGTAAAGAAGCTCTAATGAATTTATCTTCAAAAGAAATCAAAAAAAAATTAGTCGGCATTAAAATTTCAGGGAAAGCAATACCAAGGAAAGATTGTAAGGTATATATCGGCAATAAACCCATAGGTATAATATCAAGCGGTAGCTGGTCACCTACATTACAAAAACCAATTGCTCTAGGATATATTGATATTGAACATGCAAATCTGAAAGAAGAAGTAGAAGTAGAAATTAGAAATAAAATGTTTAAAGGAGTTCTCTGCAAAAAAAAGTTTTTGCAAAGCAGGAATTCCAAAATTGACACTTGAAGAATTATTATAGTTAATTATTAAGATGAAATACCTCTAAATGCGAAACAAAATTTGTGATGAATTAAATAATTCTGATATTGGAAAAAATATTGATCTATGTGGATGGGTAGATCGAAGAAGAGATCATGGTGGTGTGATTTTTATTGACTTAAGAGATCACAGTGGCTTTTTACAATTAACTTTTAATCCTGATGATGGAAAAAGTTTATTTCATAAAGCAGAAAATTTAAGGAATGAAACTGTTATTCAAGTCAGTGGGAAATTAATAAAAAGACCAATAGATTCAATCAACAAAAATATTTCTACAGGGGAGTTTGAACTTAATGTTAAAGAATTAAAAATTTTAAACCAAGTTAAAAAAAATTTGCCATTTGCAGTCTCTGTTCATGACGTTGAGAATACAAAAGAGGAACTTCGTATTAAGTATAGATATTTAGATTTAAGAAGAGGAAAATTGATTAATAATCTAAAAACAAGACATAAAATAATTAAGATTGCAAGAGATTTTCTTGATAAAAATGGATTTACTGAAGTTGAAACCCCTCTATTAACAAAATCAACTCCTGAAGGAGCTAGAGATTTTTTGGTTCCCTCAAGAATAACTAAAGGAGATTTTTTCGCCTTACCTCAATCTCCTCAATTATTTAAACAATTACTGATGATAGGAGGTTTAAATAATTACTATCAAATAGCAAAATGTTTTAGAGACGAAGATTTAAGAGCAGATAGACAGCCAGAATTTACACAATTAGATATTGAAATGAGTTTTGTTTCTGAGGAGGAAATAATAAAATTTAATGAAAAACTTATCAAAACCATTTGGGAGAATACATTGAATATAAAACTAATAAATGATTTCCCTAGGATGACATGGCATGAAGCGATGGAAAATTATGGAACTGATAGACCTGATACGAGATACGAAATGCTTTTAAAAAATGTTGATGATATTTTAGGCGACATTGGTTTTAATATTTTCTCAAAATCTGTTAGATCAGGAGGAACAATAAAATGTATCACGATAAAAGGAGGGAACACATCTATTAGTAATGTACGCATTAAACCTGGCGGTGATATATTTCAGGTTGCTCAAGATGCTGGAGCTGGAGGATTAGCTTTTATAAGAGTCAAAGAAAATGACATTGATACAATCGGTGCTATTAAGAATAATTTAGATGATGTTCTTATAGAAAAATTATTAAAGAGAACCGAAGCAGAAAATGGAGATTTAATTCTAATAGGCGCAGGAAAGAAAACAATAGTCAACCAATCCCTTGATAGGGTAAGACAATATATTGCAAAAGATCTAAGATTAGTTGAAACAAATCCTGCTAATAAGAAATGGAACTTTCTGTGGGTTACAGATTTTCCAATGTTTGAAATGAATGAAGATGAAAATAGATTAGAGGCATTACACCACCCATTCTGTTCTCCAAGAAATAGAAAAGAATTAAATAACGCAGCTGAAACATCTACAGCAGAAGCTTATGACTTGGTTTTGAATGGTCTAGAACTTGGTGGAGGATCAATTCGCATTCATGAATCAGAAATTCAAAAAGAGGTTTTAAAAGCTGTTGGATTATCAAATGAAGAAATAAGTGATAAATTTGGTTTTTTAATAGAGGCTCTTGAAATGGGTGCACCGCCACACGGAGGAATTGCCTTTGGACTTGACAGGATCGCAATGCTTATTTTAGGAGCTGATTCAATTAGAGAAACAATTGCCTTTCCTAAGAATCAGCAATCTAAATGCCTTCTTACTAAAGCTCCATCTAATGTTGAAGAATCACAATTAAAAGAATTAAATATCGAAGTCACAAATGAAGAAGAATAATAATATTTATGGATGTTCATAAGATTTTTTGGTAAAAATAAACAAAGGAGGTTGTGTCCAATTAAAAATATTTAATGTCAAAATTCGTATTTGTTACTGGTGGAGTAGTTTCCAGCATTGGGAAAGGAATAGTAGCAGCAAGTTTAGGTAGATTACTCAAATCAAGAGGTTATAGCGTTTCGATCTTGAAACTCGATCCATATCTAAACGTGGATCCAGGAACAATGAGTCCTTTCCAACATGGGGAGGTATTTGTAACTGAAGATGGAGCAGAAACAGATTTAGATTTAGGCCATTACGAAAGATTTACAGATACAGCAATGTCTAGACTAAATAGTGTAACAACAGGATCAATTTATCAATCTGTAATAAATAAAGAAAGACGTGGAGATTATAATGGTGGGACAGTTCAAGTAATTCCTCATATAACAGGAGAAATCAGAGATAGAATTCATAGAGTTGCTTCAAACAGCAATGCAGATATAGTAATTACTGAAATTGGTGGAACTGTCGGAGATATAGAATCTCTTCCTTTTTTAGAGGCAATTAGGGAGTTTAGAAATGATGTCGCCAAAAATGATATTGCTTACATACATGTAACTCTTCTACCATTTATAAAAACCTCTGGAGAATTAAAAACTAAACCTACTCAACATTCTGTTAAAGAATTACGTTCCATTGGTATTCAACCAGACTTACTTGTGTGCAGAAGCGACAAAGAAATTAATGAAGGATTAAAGAAAAAAATTAGTGGTTTTTGTGGTGTCAATATTAGCTCAGTAATTGAAGCCCTAGATGCAGATAGCATTTACTCTGTTCCTTTATCTTTAAAAAAAGAGGGCTTATGTAAGGAAACCCTTAAATGTTTAGGTCTTGAAAACAAAGCTTGTGATTTAAAAAATTGGGAGGATCTAGTCCACAATTTACGTAATCCTAGGAAACCAATAAAGATTGCTTTGGTTGGTAAATATATTGAATTAGGCGATGCTTACTTATCTGTTGTTGAAGCATTAAGACATGCGTGCATTGAAGAAAAAGCATTATTAGATCTTCAGTGGATCAGTGCCGAAATGATTGAGAAAAGTTCCGCACAAAAATATCTAAAAAATGTTGATGCGATTGTCGTCCCAGGAGGCTTTGGGAATAGAGGCGTAAATGGAAAAATTGAAGCCATCAAATATGCTAGAGAAAAGGAAAAGCCATTTTTAGGTTTATGTTTAGGAATGCAATGTGCGGTCATTGAATGGGCGAGGAACATCCAAAAACTCAAAGATGCATCAAGTTCAGAATTAGATCCGCATACAAATAATCCTGTAATCCATCTTCTTCCAGAACAACAAGATATTATAGATCTTGGCGGCACAATGAGACTTGGAGTGTATCCTTGTAGATTACAAAAAAATACTATGGGGAAGAAATTATATGATGAAGATGTTGTTTACGAAAGGCATAGACATAGATATGAATTTAATAATTCTTATAAACAAATGTTCCTCGATTCTGGTTATAAAATAAGTGGAACTTCTCCAGATGGAAGATTAGTAGAATTAATAGAATTGACTGATCATCCCTACTTTTTAGCTTGTCAATATCATCCGGAATTCTTATCAAGACCAGGTAAACCCCACCCATTATTTAAAGGCCTAGTAAAAGCATCGCAGAAACTAACTAGCAAAAACTCTTAAGCTTTTTATTTAGACAAAAATGACGAAGTTTTTACCTGTCGTTGAAAAGTTTCACTCACTCCAAGGAGAGGGTTTCCATAGTGGAAAAAGTGCTTTTTTTATTAGATTAGCAGGATGTAAAGTAGGTTGTTCTTGGTGCGATACTAAACATTCATGGGATAGCACTAAATATCCACTTTTTTCTATAGAGAAACTGGTTGAAGAAATAACAGAAGCCAAATTAAAAGGGGCAGCATTTATTGTAATAACAGGAGGAGAACCTCTTCAGCATAACTTAGATCATTTGTGCAGAATTATTAAAGAGAAGAATCAAACAAATAAAGATAGCCCTATTAAAATACATATAGAGACAAGTGGTGTTAATAAAATTTCTGGTTTTTATGATTGGATTACTTTGTCTCCTAAGAGACATAAGCCTCCTATAGATTATTTCCTCAGTGCAAGTAATGAAATTAAAATAATAATTAATGATAAAAAAGATATTGAATTTGCTAAAGATATAAGAACAAAAATAATTAATTTAGAAACAAAAAAGGAAGATATAATTAATAAAAAATTTTTTATTCAGCCAGCTTGGGATAGTATAAAAGGTCTTGAATTGGCAATTGAATTTGCCAAAACAAATCCAAATTGGTCATTAAGTTTACAAACTCATAAATACCTAAGCATTCAATAACAAATGGATATCAAAAACAAATCAGTTGTAATTTTATCTTCTGGAGGATTAGACTCTTCTACTGTCGCTGCAATTGCTAAAAAATCTGACGCAAAAATTTTTGGATTATCATTTGACTACGGTCAAAAGCATAAAAAAGAATTAGAAGCTGCAAAAAAAATAGCACAATTTTTTTCTTTTGAAGATTTTAAAATAGTTAAACTTGATTTATCTTTGTGGGGTGGTTCTTCACTTACTGATCATAAAAAAGAGATCCCTAAAGGAGGATTAAATAATAAAATAATTCCAAATACTTATGTCCCAGGAAGAAATACAATTTTCATTTCTGTTGCACTCAGTTATGCAGAGGCTATAAATGCTGAATTAGTCGGTTTAGGTGTAAATGCCTTGGATTATAGTGGTTATCCAGACTGCAGGCCAGATTACATTCTGCAATTTCAAAAATTGGCTAAGTTATCAAATAAAAGAGGTAGAGAAAATAATCCTATAAAAATATGGACCCCACTTATAGATTTGAATAAAGAAGAAATAATACAGCTAGCATTTGATAATAACCTTAATATTGAGGATACATGGAGTTGCTATTCTGGGATGTCAGAACCATGCAAGAAATGCGACAGTTGCAGAATTAGAGATTCGGCTATCAATAGATGGAATAAAAAACATAAAAACAAATGATAATTAATACTGTAAAAGCTAATAAATGGATCAAACCTGAATTATTAGCGCAATTATTTTCAAGAGAGTTTGGAATTAAAGGCTTATCTTGGTTAGACAGTGATGAAAGCGAAAATGGAGAATGGTCAATTCTAGGAGTAAACCCAAAAGAGGTAATTTCATGCAAGAAAGATAACCATATAAAAATTAAGGATAATCCATTTAAGAAACTACAAAAAATAAAAAATGGATTTTGGATAGGTTGGCTTAGTTATGAAGCAGGAGCATGGTTAGAACCTCAAAATAAATGGCACAATAATGAAGTGGCTACATTATGGATTGCCTCTTATGACCCAATCATTAGAATCAATTTAATTAAAAAAGAAATTTTTATTGAAGGCAGTCAATTACAAGAGATAAATATTTATAAAAAATTAATTGAAAATATGAATAAAAATGAAATAAAAAATAAAACTAAATTAGAGTTCGATTTTTCAAATTTAAATTTAAATATAAAAAGTGAAATCTTTAAAAAAAGTATTATTCGAATCAAACAATTAATAAGTATTGGAGATATTTTTCAAGCAAACTTAACTACAAAATGCGAAATAAAATCAAAAAAAAGCTATAACTTTCTCGATATTTATTTAAAAATAAGAGATCAATTAAAGGCTCCATTTGGAGGTATCATTGTCAATGATTTTGAGAAAGAAGAGGGAGTATTATCAACCTCACCAGAAAGATTCCTAAAGATTGATAATAAGGGTTTTGTTGAGACAAGACCAATCAAAGGAACAAGAGCGAGAGATAAAGATGAACAAAAAGATGCTTTTAATGCGATTGAACTAACAACAAATGAAAAAGATAGAGCTGAAAACATTATGATTGTAGATTTATTAAGAAATGATTTGAGCAAAGTTTGCGAAACAGGGAGCATAATAGTTCCAGAATTATTAAAATTAGAAAGTTATTCGAAAGTCCATCACCTGACATCTGTAATAAGAGGAAAACTTAAAAGTGATAAAAATTGGGTTGATTTACTTATGGCTTGTTGGCCCGGTGGATCAATCACTGGGGCTCCAAAAATAAGATCTTGCCAGAGATTATTTGAACTTGAAGGATTTGAAAGAGGTCCTTATTGTGGTTCATTCATAAAAATTGATTGGAATGGAGAATTTGATAGTAATATCTTAATAAGATCATTCATTTTAAAAAATAAAACTATAAAAATTTATGCTGGATGCGGCATTGTAAATGATTCAAATCCTCATGAAGAAAATGAAGAAATGAAATGGAAACTTTTACCATTAATTAATTCATTGAAATGAGTAAAAATTTAGTTTGGCATAATAAAAATTGGCAAAATAGTGATGCTATAAATATTTCGATACAAGATAGAGCGATTAGATTCAGTGATGGAATATTTGAAACAATATTGATTAAAAAAAATAAACCAATCCAATTAAAAGAGCATATTAAAAGATTTAATAATAGTCTTAGTTTATTAAATTTTAAATTTATTTTTGATTTTGAATTTCTTAAAGAAATAATATATGAAGGCATAGATAAATTATCATTAAATGACGATCAATATGGGTCAATAAGAATTAATTATTCAAGAGGTTTAAATAAAGGTAGAGCAATTAAAGTTTATGATGAATATAATAATTTCAAAATAAGTAATTTATGGATTGAATTTTATTTAATAAATCTAAACTTAAATCCAATAAGCGTAATTATCAGTAAGACAGAGAAAAGAAATGAATATAGTTTATTAAGTAGATGCAAAACCTTCTCATATAATCAGTCAATACAAGCTTTAACTGAAGCTAATGAAAATAATTTTGATGATGCATTAATGCTTAATACGAAAAATGAACTTTGCTGCGGTACTACTTTTAATTTACTTCTTAAGAGAGGAGATATCTGGTTGACACCAAGAAAAGAAAGTGGTTGCTTACCAGGGATAATGGTAAGTCAATTATTAAGATTAGAATTAGCAAAAGAAGACAATCTTTTACCCATGTTCAAAGAAGATGATATTTTAATTGGATTAAATAGTCTTACTTGCAAGCAAATAAAGCAAGTTGATAATTTAAAATTAAAAACTAATTTTGATATAAATAATTTCTGGGAAATGTTATATATTTAAATTGTTTTTGACATTAGCAAGTTTTACATTTGATAATTTTGTAACATAATTATTTACTTGGAATTCTACAATCTTTCCAATTATGATAATTGAAGGTGGCTTGTATCCTTTTACTTTAATCACTTCAACTAAATTTGAAAGTGTTGAAATCTCAGATTTTTGATTTTTCAAAGTGGCTTCTTGGACGATCGCACTTGCTGTATCTTTATCCATACCACCTTCAAGTAGTTCTTTTACAATATATTCAATATTTCTTATGCCCATATAAATCACTAAACTATCAGAAGTCTTTGCGAGTTGCCTCCACTTCACTGACTTTTCTTTTTTATCCATATGCTCATGACCTGTAACAAAGGTGATTGAACTTGCACCGTTTCTATGAGTTAGTGGAATACCAATATAAGAAGGAGCAGCAATCCCAGATGTTATTCCTGGTACTATTTCAATCTGAACACCTCTACTCTCCAAAAAAGAAACTTCTTCTCCGCCTCTAGAAAAGACAAAAGGATCTCCACCCTTTAATCGGACAACAGTTTTACCTTCTTGAGATAATTTAAATAATAAATCATTTATATCTTGTTGAAGAAATGATGAGCAGCCTGCTCTTTTACCAACATAAATAATCTGACAAGTAGGACTTGCTTCCTTAATTATCTCCGAAGGAATTAATGCATCATGAACTAAAGCATCGCAATTTTTAATAAGCCGCAATGCTTTTAAAGTTATCAACTCTGGATCTCCAGGCCCTGAACCAACTAAATAAACAATTCCAGACACAATATTCTCCATTAAAGAGTATGGTAATAGATGTACCACTGTAGTCGCTATATTTATCTTGAAAGAAAATTTTGAAAAAACAGGCCAGAAAAGAATTCTTTTAGCTTCTTTCTTTACACTGCTCAACGATAGGATGAGTGAGAGCATACTCCTTGGACTCTTGCCAGGTTTTGTGCGTCAATTTATTGACAGTGCAAGAGTATTCGCTTATATCTCTTGTACTTACTCACTAGCTCAATTCATAGCATCGCCTTCAATAGGACTTTTTAGCGATAAATTCGGAAGAAGGCCAGTAATGTTAATATGCATTTTAGGATCAATTTTGGGAATATCTTTACTTGCTTTTACAGTACTTTTTGATTGGTCAAATACTTTCTTAGTAATGGGAGCAACTTCTATGTTGCCTATATATTTACTATTCATAGCAAGATTAATAGATGGGATAAGCGGAGGAACCGTTGCCACAGCAACTACAGTATTAGCAGATATATCTTCACCAGAAAAAAGGGCGAAAACTTTTGGATTGATAGGGGTAGCATTTGGGCTAAGTTTCTTATTAGGCCCTTCCGCTGTATTAATTTTCACTAGAGATTCAAATAATGGCTATTTAATACCAGTATTGATAGCAACTTTGATACCTTTTATAAATTTTTTGCTAGTTCTTTTTTATCTGCCTGAGACGAAGCCAAGGCAAAATCGTCTTTCTGATAAAAAGGAATCTAAATCTAATCCTTTCAAAGGCATTTTTAAGGTTTTCAAAGAAAATAGAATTAAAAAATTATCACTTGCTTTCTTTATATATTTCATAGCTTTTACTGGATTAACGACTATACTTGTATATTTTCTTCAAGACTCGCAAGGATGGACCATAAAAGAGTCAAATGGACCATTAGTGCTAGTTGGGATTGTTGCTATTATTGTGCAAGGAGTTTTAATTGGTCCATTAGTCAAAGAATTTGGAGAAGTTAAATTAACACTTAGTGGTAGTGGTTTTATACTTTTTGCCTGTTCATTACTAATTATTTTTCCTGAAAAGAATTCAGGTTCTTATATATATTTAGCTGTTACATTTTTAGCCATAGGAGCAGGCTTAATAACACCTTCAATAAGAGCTCTTATATCAAAAAAGATTGATAAGACTAGTCAGGGTTCTATATTGAGCAGTCTCCAAGGATTACAGAGCCTTGGAAGTGTTTTGGGTTACATTTTGGCTGGAAATGTTTATGATTATTTCGGACCAAGAAGTCCATTTGTTGCAGGAGGTTTAATATTACTTTTAATGATTTGGCTAATAACAGGAAGCAATATCCAGAAAGAAGTTAAAATGGTTTAAAACTGTTTATAAGTTTAGATGAAGAATCAAAATTTAAATGAAAATAAATTTTTAAATAGGGAATTAAGTTGGATTAAATTTAATCAAAGAGTTCTTTTAACTGGAATGGAAAAAGGCTATAAGGTCTTGGACAAAATTAAATTTTGCTCAATTTTTAGCAATAATCTTGATGAATTCTTTATGGTAAGAGTAGCCTCTTTAAAAGCTCAAGTTGAAGCAGGTATTAATAAAAAGAGTATTGATGGATTAACACCTATCGAACAATTAAATATTATCAATAATGAGGTGAAAAGACTCACTAAAATTCAAGAAAAATATGTTAACGATGAGTTAAGAAATGAGCTCAAAGAATCGGGAATTTTTATAAGCAAATATAAAAACTTAAATGGTCAAGAAAAAAAATGGTGTGATAATTATTTCTTGACTTCTATTTTTCCATTATTAACTCCATTAGTTGTTGATCCTTCCCATCCATTCCCCTTCATAAGTAATTTAAGTCTTAATTTAGCTGCGATTATAACTGATTCTGAATCTTCAAAAAATCAATTTGTAAGAGTCAAAATTCCCACAAAAAATATTGGACGTTTCGTGCAAATTCCCGAAGAAATAGTCAAAAGCAACAATTATGCTGAAAATTTTTTTGTAACCGTTGAAGACTTAATTGGAAATAATTTAAATAAATTATTTTCTGGAATGAAATGCTTAGGCTACTCATTTTTTAGAGTTACAAGAGATGCAGATCTAGAACTTAAAGAACTTGAAGCAGATGATTTACTTCTCGCAATTGAAAAAAGTCTACAAAAAAGAAGAATAGGCGGAGAAATCGTAAGATTAGAAGTTGAAGAAAATATTCCAGTTGACATATTAAATTTATTAATCGAGGGAATTTCTATTTCAAAAGATTATATTTATTTTTCGAAGGGTTTATTAAGTTTAGATGATTTAAATTTACTTACAAAAATTAATAGAGAAGATCTAAAAGAAAATTTATCAATTGGCAAAACTCATCAATTACTTAAGGACATAAGTGATAATAGAAATATAAAACAAAGAACTATTTTTAATTTAATTAAAAAGGAAAGTATCCTCCTCCATCATCCTTATGATTTATTTGCAAGTTCAATTGAAGAATTTATAAATAAAGCTGCAGAGGATCCATTAGTAAAGGCTATAAAAATTACTTTATATCGAGTATCAAAAGACTCACCAATTATTGAAGCACTTATAAGAGCTGCTGAGAACGGCAAAGAAGTAATGACTTTAGTAGAGTTAAAAGCAAGATTTGACGAGGATAATAATATTCAATGGGCAAAACAACTTGAGCAGGCTGGTATTCATGTTGTATATGGAATTATAGGTTTCAAGACACATACAAAAATATGCTTAGTCATCAGAAAAGAAAAAGGGAGATTAAGAAATTATTTTCATATTGGAACAGGCAATTACAACTCTATAACATCAAAACTATATACCGATATTGGATTTTTATCTACAGATACTGAAATCGCTTCAGATCTTATTGAACTTTTTAATTATTTATCTGGATTTGCCAAGCAGAAAAACTATAAAAAATTATTGGTATCTCCTTTTTCTATGAGAAAAAAATTTATTTTTCTAATTGAAAGAGAAATTGCAAATACAAGAAATGGCATGAAAGGAGAGATTATTGCCAAAATGAATTCACTTGTAGATCCCGAAATTATTGACCTTCTCTATAAAGCATCCAAAAGTGGAGTTAAAATTAAACTTCTAATACGCGGAATATGTTGTTTATATCCTAAACGTAAAAATCTGAGTGAAAATATTACAGTTATAAGTATAATCGGGCATTTCTTAGAACATTCAAGAATTTTTTGGTTCTATAACTGTGGAAAAACTGAAGCCTATATAGGAAGTGCAGATTGGATGAGGAGAAATCTTGATCGCAGGATTGAAGCAGTTACACCAATTGAAGACAATAAATTAAAAGAACAATTACATAATTTATTATTGACTTATTTAAACGATAATTGTTGTGCATGGGAAATGGATAATGAGGGAAATTACTATAAAAGACATAAAACAAAAGAAAATCATAATTCTCAATTTGATTTAATTAAGAATTAATGAACAATCAAGATATGACAATTTCATAATTTTCTTAACATTTTAATATTTTTTTCATTTTAAAAAAGATTAGTCATAGCAATGATTCTCAATGAAATTGAAAATTAAATAACATTTTAGACTTTTAAGTTTCAACGCAAAAGTAGTCTTTGTTGCGATTTCAGTGCTAACTTTCTAAAAAATCCACTTAGGAGGCCAGGGTGATGGGGATCCCTCTGGAATCTGGAAAAAATTCTTCAAAAATCATTGAAGAACCTAGATTACCAAATAACGCGAGAATATCTCGTGCAAACCAATCTGAAAAATCCAGTACTACTGGAAAAATCAATCAGAAAAAATCTGTAAGACAAAGTACAGATTCCATTGGTTATTATTTAAGCACTATTGGACGTGTTCCACTGCTTACTGCAGCAGAGGAGATTGAGTTAGCTCATCATGTCCAAAAAATGAAAAAAATCTTAAATTTGCCAGAAATTGAGAGAAGTTTAAAAGATAAAAAACAAATTAGATTAGGAAAAAAATCTCGAGATAGAATGATGGCTGCAAACCTAAGACTTGTAGTCTCAGTTGCAAAAAAATATCAGAACCAAGGCTTAGAGCTTCTTGACTTGGTTCAAGAAGGAGCTATTGGCCTCGAGAGAGCTGTAGATAAATTCGACCCAGCCATGGGGTATAAATTCTCAACTTATGCATATTGGTGGATAAGACAAGGCATGACACGAGCAATTGACAATAGTGCAAGAACAATTCGTCTGCCGATTCATATCAGTGAAAAATTATCAAAAATGAGAAGGGTATCTAGAGAACTTTCACATAAATTAGGAAGACAGCCAAATAGAGCTGAGTTATCTAGGGCAATGGGAATTGAACAAAAAGATTTAGAGGACTTAGTTTCTCAAAGCGCTCCCTGTGCATCTTTAGATGCTCATGCAAGAGGGGAAGAAGACAGAAGTACCTTGGGTGAACTAATTCCTGACCCAAACTGCGAAGAGCCAATGGAAGGCATGGATAGAACCATCCAAAAAGAGCATTTAGGGGGATGGTTGGCTCAACTAAATGAAAGGGAGCAAAAAATAATGAGATTAAGGTTCGGCTTAGATGGAGAAGAGCCTTTAACATTAGCAGAGATTGGAAGACAGATTAATGTCTCGAGAGAAAGAGTTAGGCAATTAGAAGCAAAAGCAATTCTTAAATTGAGAGTAATGACAAACCATCAGCAGGTAGCATAAAAGAACATTGTTAAATTATTTTCTAATAATTTTTTATATTTTAACTATTTTTGGTATTGCAGTTATCTATAAAAAATTTAGACCTAATAACAAAGAATTACTACGGAAAATAATTCATATCGGAATAGGTCCTTTAGTTATAATTGCAAAATACTTAGGGATATCACAATTTTTTGCTGGCTATTTTACTTTTTTAATTTCATTACTAATAGTTACTAATTATATTTATAAATTATTTCCGATAATTGAAGATGTCGAGAGAAAAAGCTATGGGACATTCTTCTACTGTATAAGTTTATTATTTTTAATAATTCTTTTTTGGGATAAAGATCCATATTCCTTAATGGCTGGATTTTTAATAATGACATTTGGCGATGGACTAGCAGGATTAATTGGGAAAAATTTTACGTCTAAAGATTGGCGAATACTCAATCAAAAAAAGTCCTTATTAGGTACAACAACAATGTTTATTTCAAGTTTAATTGTCTTGATTTCAGTTGGTTTATTTGGAAATTTTTCAATAAATGGGATTTTTATCTTTATTGCTTTGCTAGCAACAATTCTTGAACAAATAAGCTTCTATGGAATAGATAATTTCACTGTCCCTATTATAACCTCTATATTTTTTAATATTTCAGTAACAAAGTTATAAACCATTCATTTGATTGATGAATAAAGCTTTGATAAAAGATCTTCAGTGGTTTTTATATCAATGCAAGCATCAGTAATACTTTTCCCATATTCTAAACTCTTTTTATTAACGAGCTTTTGATTACCTTCTTGAATATGACTTTCTAGCATTACTCCAAGAATATTTTTTTCCCCATTATTTATTTGTTGAGCAACATTTTCTAAAACATTTCCTTGCTTTTTAAAATCCTTATTAGAGTTTCCATGACTGCAATCTATCATTACTTTATGAGGTAAATTATTTTTGAGAAGTTCAGAAGAAATATTATTTACATGATTAGTTTCAAAATTAGGGCCTTTTGAACCTCCTCTAAGAACAATATGTCCGTCAGGATTACCTGTGGTATTAACTATCGAAGCAAACCCATCATTATTAACCCCTAAAAAATGATGAGATCTTGCTGCTGATTGAATTGCGTTAATAGCAGTTTTAAAAGAGCCATCAGTACCATTCTTAAATCCAATCGGCATAGATAATCCTGATGCCATTTCTCTATGAGTTTGGCTCTCAGTAGTTCTAGCACCAATAGCTGTCCAACTTATTAAATCAGCAATATACTGAGGAACTATTGGATCTAGAAGTTCAGTAGCAGATGGTATTTCAATTGAAGCTAAATACAAAAGTAAACTTCTGGCTCTTCTTAATCCAGTATTTATATCATAAGAACCATCTAAATGAGGATCATTAATTAAACCCTTCCAGCCTATAGTTGTTCTTGGCTTTTCAAAGTAAACTCTCATTACGATCTCTAATTTGTCAGAAAAAGACTCTCTAAATTTATGAATGTAAGAAGAGTAATCTTTCGCCGCATCAATATCATGAATAGAGCAAGGACCAACAATGACTAATAATCGAGAGTCATTTTTATGCAAAATATTTTGTATTGATCTTCTGGTTTTGGAGACGGTGTTAGCAGAGGTATAATCAAGAGGTAAATCTTGATGAAGTTGTCTAGGAGGTATTAATGGACGAGTTTCAACAACATGTAAATCAGATGTTTTTTCCAAAGATTGATTATTTGATGAAATGTTCATTGATGTTTGAATGAATTGAAAAACCAATAAAGGATTTATGAATACTCTCCTTCCCAATATTAAAAATAACAATAGTTTAGTATTTAAACCTCACTAATGAAGAATTTGGACACATTGCTAAAAGATTATATTGATCATGTAGCTGATAGAGCTTCTAAGGGCATTCCTCCTTTAGCTTTAAACGCAGCTCAAGCAAATACTGTTACTGAATTATTAGAAAAAGCGAAACCATCAGAGAGTGATTATCTTCTAAATCTTTTGAAAGAAAGAATTCCTCCAGGTGTTGATGAAGCAGCTTATGTGAAAGCAAGTTGGTTAACTGCTATTGCTAATGGAGAAAAAAATTGTCAATTTATAGATCCGCAAGAAGCAATAGAAATCTTAGGAACAATGATTGGCGGCTATAATGTTAATTCTCTAGTTGAAATAATTAAAAAAGAAGATCCGATACTTTCTCAAACTGCAGCAAATGTTTTAAAAAAAATAATTCTTGTATATGATGCTGCTAATGATATTTTTGAACTTTCTTCAAAAAACATTTATGCGAAACAAGTTATAGATAGTTGGGCCAATGCTGAATGGTTTATTTCCAAAAAATCTCTTCCTGATGAAATAATATGCATTGCTTTTAAAATTGATGGAGAAACAAATACTGATGATCTTTCTCCAGCCGTTCATGCGACTTCAAGGCCAGATATTCCTCTTCATGCTCTTTCTATGCTGGAATTCAAAGACAAAAAAGCTTTAAAAATTCTTGAGGATTTAAAAACAAAAAATTTGCAAATTGCATATGTTGGCGATGTAGTTGGAACTGGGAGTTCCAGAAAATCTGCTATAAATTCTCTAATTTGGCATATTGGCGAAAAAATTCCTTTTGTTCCGAATAAAAAGACAGGGGGAATTGTTATTGGAGGGAAAATTGCTCCTATATTCTTTAACACCGCCCAAGACTCTGGAGCACTCCCTATAGAAGCTGGAGTGGATAAAATAAAAACCGGAGATATATTAAAAATTCTTCCCTATAAGGGGTTACTAAAAAAGATTGATAAAGGTGATAAAGAAATCATAATCAGTGAATTTACACTACAACCTTCAACAATTACTGATGAGATAAAAGCTGGAGGAAGGATAAATCTTATGATAGGAAGATCTTTAACAGATAAAACAAGAAATAAACTTAAATTAGAGCCAAGCAATTTATTTATTAGACCAAAAAATTTATCCAACAAAAATATAGGATTTACCCAAGCACAGAAAATCGTTGGGAAAGCTTGCGGTCTTGAAGGCATTTCCCCAGGTATGACATGTGAACCAATTATGACAACAGTAGGAAGCCAAGATACTACTGGACCAATGACTAGAGATGAACTTAAAGAATTAGCATGTTTAGGCTTTACAGCAGATCTAGTAATGCAAAGTTTCTGTCATACTGCAGCTTATCCAAAACCAATAGACCTCATTACTCATAAAGAATTACCTGACTTCATATCCCAAAGAGGAGGAGTCGCTTTAAAACCTGGAGACGGGATAATACATAGTTGGCTAAATAGGATGCTATTGCCAGATACTGTTGGAACTGGAGGGGATAGTCACACAAGATTTCCTCTTGGGATTTCTTTCCCAGGAGGATCTGGAATAGTAGCTTTTGCTGCAGCGATAGGTTCAATGCCTTTAAATATGCCAGAGTCTATCTTAGTAAAATTCAAGGGTGAGCTCCTTCCAGGAATAACTTTAAGAGATTTGGTCAACGCAATTCCACTTTTTGCGATTAAGAAAGGTCTTTTAACAGTTGAAAAATCCAATAAAAAAAATATATTTAACGGGAAAATAATGGAAATAGAAGGATTACCAAATTTAAAACTTGAGCAAGCATTCGAATTAACTGATGCAACTGCTGAACGTTCATGCGCAGGGAGTACAATTTATTTATCAGAAGAAACTGTGGAAGAATATTTACGTAGTAATATTTGTCTCTTAGAAAAAATGATTGAAAGCAATTATCAAGATGCAAAATCAATCAAGAGAAGAATTGATGATATGAAAAATTGGCTTCAAAATCCTAATTTATTAAAAGCTGATGATGATGCTTCCTATGAAGAAGTTATTGAAATTAACTTATCACACGTAACGGAACCAATAGTTGCTTGTCCTAATGACCCAGATAATGTAAAAGAAATTTCTGATGTAGCCAATACAGTTATAGACGAAGTATTCATTGGATCATGCATGACAAATATTGGACATTATCGAGCTGCGGCGAAAGTACTTGAAGGTACCAAAAATCTAAATTCCAAACTTTGGATTTGTCCACCTACTAAAATGGATGAAGAAATTCTACGTCAAGAAGGATACTATAAAATATTCGAAAATTGTGGAGCGCGACTAGAATTACCTGGTTGTTCATTATGTATGGGTAACCAAGCAAGAGTAAATGATGGAGCTATTGTTTTTTCAACAAGTACTAGAAATTTTGATAATAGACTTGGTAAAAATGCTCAGGTTTTTTTAGGTAGTGCTGAACTTGCTGCTGTATGTGCATTACTTGGAAGAATACCTGAGATTGACGAATATATAAATATTACTAAAGATAAAATCAATCCATATTCTGAAACGCTATATCGCTATCTTCAGTTTGATGAAATGCAAAATTTCAGTTTATCTAAATAATTCTTATTTATGAATCGATTTTTAAATACAAATATTAATGAAAAAGCAAATAACCGATCGAGAAGTATTAAAAAATTACTTAAACAAAAATCATTAGTTGTAGCTATTGCTCTTTTATTTACTGGTTTAGGAGCCTCAATAACAAGTATTTCTTTTAAAACTGGTATTTATTTTATTAACAATTGGAGATTAGATCTTCTAAATCAGTTTCCTTCTTTTCTTGTTCTTCCTTTATTTGGTCTTATAGGTGGAGCTTTATCTGGGCAATTAATAAAAAGTTTTGCTCCTGCAGCTAAAGGTTCAGGAGTAGCACAAATAATGGGTTTTTTAAGACACAAAAAAGTTACTATGAATCTGAAAGTTGGATTAGTAAAATTAATATCAGGAATAATTGCTATTGGTAGCGGATTCCCTCTCGGTCCAGAAGGTCCATCTGTTCAGATGGGAGGTTCTGTCGCATGGCAAATGGCTAAGTGGTTGAAAGCTCCATTGGCTTTTAGAAGAGTAATTATTGCTGCTGGAGGGGGGGCAGGAATTGCAGCTGTTTTTAGCGCTCCATTAGGTGGTTTTATATATGCAATCGAAGAATTATTAAATTCTGCTAGACCAGTGGTTTTACTATTAGTTGTTGTAACAACTTTCATCGCTGACTCATCTGCAGATATTATTCAAGCATTAGGTCTTGATCCAACAGCTGGAGGGTTTGACTTCAACCTAGGCTTCCTTATTCAGAAAGAATATAACCCTTCTATTGTATTCTTACCTATTGATTTAATTTATCTTATATTACTTGGAATAATAATTGGAATATTCGCCGAACTTTATAGTAATTATGTCTTAATGATGCAAAATTTTGGTAGAAGATGGTATCAAAATAAATTTGTACTAAAAATGAGCATTTGTGGTTTGATTCTTGGTAGCATTTATTCTTTTTTACCAAGTAGTTTTCATAATTTAGATGAGCTACAAAAAATAATTGCCGAACAAAATACAAATATTGAAATCGCTCTTTTAGCAGTAATAGTTTTATTTATTACAACGGGGTTAGCCGCTGCTTCAGGAGCTCCGGGGGGATTGTTTTACCCTATGCTAACTTTGGGAGGTGCTATTGGTTTAATAATGGGAAACTGGGTAGAAATCGCCACAGGCCATGCTCCTAGTACATATATCTTTGCAGGTATGGGTGCTTTTGTTGCAGGGTGCTCAAGAACTCCAATTACAGCAATGTTTTTAGCATTTGCGTTAACCAAAGATTTACTAATAATGAAACCCGTATTGATATGTTGTATAACAAGTTTTTTAATAGCTAGAGCATTTAACGATCAATCAATTTATGAAAGACAAATACAAATTGAAATTGAGAATACAAATTAATAAAAATATTAGTCAAATACAGCCGTTTTACTGTTATAAACAAAAACCTGATGATTTAAATGTAGACGGACTGCTCTAGCAAGAGCAATTCTTTCTATATCTCTACCTTTCCTAATCAAATCTTGAATTTCATCTCTGTGACTCACTGATACTGTACATTGTTCTATTATTGGTCCTTCGTCTAGCTCCTTAGTTACATAATGTGCTGTTGCACCAATTAATTTTACTCCTCTTTTCCAAGCACGATGATAAGGCTGAGAACCTTTGAAAGCTGGCAAAAAAGAATGATGAATATTAATAATTGATGAAAACTCTTTTAAAAATGAATCACTTAAAATTTGCATATATTTCGCAAGAACAACCAGTTTTATATTAAATTTATTCAGAAGTTCTAATACTTCTTCTTCCAGTAAATCTTTAGGAATTTTAGAAGAATCAAAATAAATAAATTGAGCATTAAAATCATCGGCGATTTCTTTTAAATCAGGATGATTAGAAATAATTAATGGAACAGCCATTTTTAACTCTCCGTTTCGTACTCTCCATAACAAATCAATTAAACAATGATTTTGCTTGCTGACAAAAATAGCAACATTTGGAATTTCATCAGAGTAATTAATAAAATAATTCCCATTAATACTACTAATAATACTCTCTAGATGATTATTAATTTCAATTTTATTTAAAGGAAAATTATTAGCATTCCATTCAATTCGACTAAGAAATAACCCTGCATCTTGATCAGTATGATGATCAGAATGCTTTATATTTCCTCCATAATTAGAGATCCAACTAGTAATTGTACTAACCAATCCTGGTCGGTCAGGGCAAACAATTCTTAGAATAATTGAAGGGGTTTTCAAAAATTTACTATTATTCTATTAACAAGAGATTTAAATACAATATACCAATGAATAGTTTAAAAGAGAATCTGAAATTTACTCAAGTATTAATTATTGGATCTGGAATAGTTGGGAAATTTAACGCATTAGAATTAGCGAAACTTGGTTTAAAAGTTTTAATAATAGATCCTTGCCAAAGTAAAAATAGTAGTAATGCAGCTCTTGGAATATTAATGGGAAAAATTTATCAAAAACGCAATGGAAGAAGTTGGGAACTAAGGAAAACAAGTATGAAATTATGGCCAGACTGGCTCAAGGAATTTAAAGAGATAAATCCTAAAGTGGATTTTGAAAAGCCCTTAATCAAAATGACAACAAATGATGATTATTTTGAGAAAATGAAAAAATTCGTACTTAAATATCCAAATGATAATTTGAAAATTTTACAGGAGAAATCAAATCTACTAGTAAATATCCAAAACGTTTTTAATAACAATAAAATTAAAGGTATAATTTCATATGAAGATGGGAGAATTAATCCTAAAATATTACTTAATACAATAGATAGCCTCCTCAAAAAATACAGTATAACAACCATTAATAATGCAGTTTTTGAAATTAAAAAAGATAAAAAGTCTTGGATTGCTTTTTTAAAAGGAGGAAATAAAATTGTTGCTGAGGTGGTTATATTATGTAATTCCCTTAAATCTTTAGAATTAATAGAAAGTAAAAAGTATAATCTTGCATTAGAACCTGTTTTAGGTCAAGCAATAGAAATTTCTATCAAAGACAAATCAACAAACTTCTTAAACCTCCCAAAAGTATTTAGTATTAACGGTAAAAATATTATCCCACTTAGTAGAAATAAATTAATTATCGGTTCTACAGATGAGTTTGATACAAAACCCCAACAAGAAAAAATAAAAGAGCTTACTGAATTTATTAAAGAAAAACCTAATTGGCTTGATACAAAAAATATAACCAAAAAATGGTTTGGAATTAGATCAAAACCAATAGGAGAAGGATCTCCCTTACTTAAGACTTTAGAGACAGGTTTAATTTTATGTACTGGCTTTTATAAGAACGGAATATTACTAGCACCTGCATCTTCTAAATGGGTTTCACAAGAGGTACAAAAGCACATTTAACTCTATTTACTTTCGGTAAAATCAGCATCAATAACATCATCCTCATCATTATTTGAATTGGTAGAGCTATCGTTACCAGTCGCTGAGGGAGGTTGATTCCCTGGTTGCTGATAAACAGAAGAACCAACAGCATACAACTCTTGTTGGAGCTCCTCTAATAATTTCTTCATAGAATCATAATCTTCTTTTTCAGTTGCTTCTTTTAATAATTTGCTCTTTTCTTCAACTTTTGCTTTTGCAGAAGAATCGATCTTATCACCTAACTCTGCTAATTGCTTTTCTGTCTGGTAAACAAGAGTTTCAGATTGATTTTTAAGATCTATTCTTTCTCTTTTTTCCTTATCTGCGGAAGCGTTTGATTCTGCATCTTTAACCATCTTCTCAACTTCATTATCTGAGAGTGTTGAAGCTCCAGTTATAGAAATACTCTGTTCTTTTCCACTCCCTTTATCTTTCGCAGTAACACTTAAAATCCCATTAGCATCAATGTCAAAGGTAACTTCAATTTGAGGAACACCTCTAGGAGCAGAAGGTATACCGTCAAGTCTAAAAGTACCTAGACTTTTATTATCTGAAGCCATTTCTCTCTCACCCTGAAGTACATGTATTTCAACATTTGTTTGTCCATCAACTGCAGTTGAATATGTTTCAGACTTTTTAGTGGGGACAGTCGTGTTACGAGAGATCATTTTTGTCATAACCCCTCCTAAAGTTTCTACACCTAAAGATAAAGGAGTCACGTCGAGCAATAATATGTCTTTTACTTCTCCAGCTAACACCCCTCCCTGAATCGCTGCACCCACAGCAACAACCTCATCTGGGTTTACAGTTTGATTAGGATCTTTACCAGTTACTCTTTTTACTAATTCCTGAACTGCTGGCATCCGAGTTGAACCACCAACCATAACAATTTCATCAATTTCCCCAGTAGACAGTTTCGCATCTTTTAATGCTTGTTCAACTGGAACACGACATCTATCAATTAAGACTGAAGCAAGTTCTTCAAATTTTGCTCTTGTTAAATTCAGATCAAGATGTTTAGGACCTTCAGGGGTTGCAGTTATAAAAGGTAAATTAATTTCACTTTGAGTTGCATTTGAAAGCTCTATTTTCGCCTTCTCAGCGGCCTCAGTAAGTCTCTGAAGAGCTTGTTTATCTTGCCTTAAGTCAATACCTTCATTGTTTTTAAATGTACTGGCAAGGTGATCAACAATGCATTTATCGAAATCATCTCCACCTAAATGTGTATCCCCAGAGGTAGAAAGAACCTCAAAGACTCCATCACCAACCTCTAAGACAGATACATCAAAGGTTCCACCTCCCAAATCAAAAACTAAAATTCTCTCATTACTTTTTTTATCTAAACCATAAGCTAGAGCTGCTGCAGTTGGCTCATTAATGATTCTTAAAACTTCAAGCCCTGCAATTTTTCCAGCATCCTTAGTAGCTTGTCTTTGAGAATCGTTAAAATAAGCAGGAACAGTAATAACTGCTTGAGTGATATTTTCTCCTAAATACTTACCCGCATCTTCAGATAATTTTCTTAAAACTTGCGCGCTAACCTCTTCAGGCGAAAATTGCTTTTCTAAAACAGGACATTTTAATTTAACACTGGAACCTGCTTTTTCTACTCCATAACTGACTTCTTTTGATTCTTCGTTGACTTCATCAACTCTTCTTCCGACAAATCTTTTCGCTGAATAAAATGTATTTTCAGGATTCATAACTGCTTGCCTTTTCGCTATCTGACCCACCAATTGATCTTGATTCTTAGTGTATGCAACAACAGATGGCGTTGTTCTGAAACCCTCAGCATTTGCTATTACAGTAGGTTTACCACCCTCCATAACAGCAACACAACTGTTAGTGGTTCCTAAATCAATTCCAACAACTTTACCCATTGGTAAAAACTCTCCTTAATAACCTACATAATCGGACATCCTCGTCCTTATTGTTACTCATAGACGAGGTGTGGTTTCCGAACAAATCAATTATTTTTTCAATTTTTTTTAAAAATGATTAGTGGCAAAACATCATTTCTTGCATTAATTGGCAATCCAGTGAATCATTCTCTTTCACCAATAATGCAAAACGTTGCGATAAAACATCTAGGCCTAGACTTGGTTTATTTGGCAATACCATGCAACGTAGAGGATTTCAATTCAACAATAAATATATTAAAAAAATTGAACTGTAAGGGATTGAACATAACAATTCCATTTAAAGAAAAAGTATTTAATTTATGCAGTGAAATTTCACCTATTGCGCATAAAGTTAAAGCAATAAATACATTAAGATTAAATAAAGATAATGAATGGAGTGGTACTAATACAGACGTTGAAGGCTTTATCTACCCATTAAGAAATAGTAATTTAAAAAATAAAAGAGGCACAATACTTGGTTCAGGAGGAGCTGCAAGAGCAGCTGTTCAAGGACTTTTAGAGCTAAAACTATCTGAAATTAATGTGATAACGCGCAATAGAAAATCTCTAGCAAAGATCTTAAAGGATTTTTCAGGCGACACAAAAATAAATGGGTTTATTGATGAAAATGAATCAAACGATAAATTAATTCAAAATTCAGATTTAGTTGTTAATTCAACTCCTGTAGGAATGAAAAGTATTTCCAACAAAGAACACTCTTTACCTTTTGGCGAAAAAATATGGAAATCACTCACTCCTGATACAATAATTTACGATCTAATTTACAATCCAAGGAAAACTCCTTTATTAGAATTTGGACTGAAAAGAAATTGTATTGCTATTGATGGTCTAGAAATGCTTGCTTCTCAGGGAGCAAAGTCTTTATCTTTTTGGACCAATGGATTAGAAGCTCCATTTGAACTTATGAAAAAATCTTTAGAAGAATATATTTAACCCTGAAAAATATATTTAATGAATTTCAAAAAATTCCGTAATAATGTATTGTAGTTAATTAACCAGACGCTCATTTTTTTTATGAGCCTAAATGACCTAGTCTGCAATTATGAACAACCATCAAATTTATTACGAAACAATGTACATACTTCGTCCGGACATTGCGGAGGAAGAAGTTAATGAACATATCGAAAAGTACAATAAGCTGCTTGAAAAACTTGGAGGTAAAGTTCTTGACAGTCAAATGCGAGGCAAAAGAAGACTCGCATATCAAATTGGTAAACACAGAGAGGGTATTTACGTTCAACTTAGCCATCTGGGGGATGGTCAACATGTTTCAAAGATTGAAAAATCAATGCGTCTCAGCGAGGACGTAATTAGATATATGACCGTCAAACAAGATGGGCCTTTACCAACTCCAAAACCATCTAAAAAAGTTGTAAAGTCAAACGACAATCAAGACGTTGATAGTAAGGTGAAAAAAGATATTTCAAATGGTGAGAAAGAAGACGAAAAGTCTAAAGCAGACAATAGTGTGGAGAAAACTTCAGAAAAAAGTGAAGACAAAGCTACAACAAACGATAA
>CEWJ01063978.1_pt1 | contig 24817 bp, 16 predicted proteins | sample 350291 | NCBI WGS metagenome assembly CEWJ01 (sample SAMEA2622923, study PRJEB7988) | marine metagenome | isolation source: saline water (ENVO:00002010), including | reverse complement strand
CGCCAGACGGTCTCGGACTGGGGTTGCACACCGGCCACACCGCAGAATACGGCCACAGCCCCGTCGAGCACACGCATGGAACGCTCCACCTCTGCAGTGAAGTCCACGTGTCCGGGGGTGTCGATGATGTTGACGCGATTGTCGATGTCCGTAAATAGCTTGGTGATGCCCTCCTCGCGCTGTTTCCAGAAGCATGTGGTGGCGGCGGAGGTAATGGTGATTCCACGCTCACGTTCCTGCTCCATCCAGTCCGTGACGGTATTGCCGTCGTGCACCTCACCGATCTTGTGCATGAAACCGGTGTAGAAGAGGACGCGCTCCGTGGTCGTGGTCTTGCCTGCATCAATATGCGCGGCGATTCCGATGTTGCGTGTTCGCTCGAGCGAATACTCACGGTCCGGCGAGTTGATCTCCTTGTTATGTTCCAATATGGCTGTCATTTGTTTTTTGTTAACATCCAAAAAAACGAATTCAAAATTCTAAGCTATTTCAGAGAGCAAAGCGCCCCGGATAAACGGAGGCGCTATTTGCGCTTGGCCAAGCGCTTGGCCAAGCGATCAGGACATTACCAGCGGAAGTGCGCGAATGCCTTGTTTGACTGGGCCATTTTGTGCATCTCGTCTCTCTTCCGGATGCAACTCCCCTGGCCCTCGCTGGCCTCCCGAATCTCGGAGGCCAAGGCGTCCTTCATAAGCACTCCCTTGCGGGCATGCGAAAAGCTGACCAACCAGCGCAGGGCCAAGGCGGTTTGGCGACTGCCGCTAATCTCGAGAGGCACCTGATAGGTCGCACCACCCACACGGCGAGACTTGACCTCAAGGCGCGGACGAGCATTGCTGACGGCCCGCTCCAAAACTTCGAGCGGGTTGGTTCCCTGCTTTTCGGCAGCGATCTTGTCAAAGGCACTGTAGACGATCTTTTCGGCCAAGCTTTTCTTGCCCTTGCGCATGGTGAAATTCACCAACAGGGTTACCAGCTTGCTCCCGTAGCGGGCGTCCGGTGCTACGTCTCTTTTTTCTGCTCTGCGGCGGCGTGCCATCTTTGCTCTGCCTCTTTCTAAAAAATTATTTCTTCGCTGCCTTCGGTCGCTTGACCCCGTACTTGGAGCGGCTACGACGGCGCTTCTCAACACCGGTGGCGTCCAGCGCACCACGCACAACGTGGTAACGCACACCCGGCAAATCCTTCACACGACCACCACGCACCAGCACGATGGAGTGCTCCTGCAGGCTGTGACCCTCGTCAGGAATGTAGGCGATGATCTCGAACCCGTTGGTCAGGCGCACCTTGGCTACTTTCCGCATGGCGGAGTTCGGCTTCTTCGGTGTACGGGTGTACACTTGCAGACAAACCCCACGCTTGAACGGGCAGTTCTCCAGCGCACGAGACGCTGACTTGTTCTTCACCTTGGCCCGTCCCTTGCGGACTAGTTGGTTAATTGTCGGCATTAAAAATTCCTATGAATTCGTACTATTTCTGGACGATTAAGCGTCCGTTCCCCCTCTGAGGGGCGGGGAGACTACCAAAACGCATTTTTGATGCAACCCGTTTTTTGAACATTTTATCGTCTTGAATTGTCGTGCTGCGGCTTAGCCCAGAAGCGGGTTGTCGAATATCGGCTCTTCCTGCTCTTCTTCCTCGACTTCCGGAGCAGCGACCTCTTCGACCAACGGCTTGAGCTTCGCGCTGCGATGCAGGTCTGCACCCGTGCCAGCCGGCACGATATGTCCCATGATCACATTTTCCTTGAAGCCCTTGAGTGGATCGACCTTGCCAAGCGTAGCCGCATCGGTCAGCACCCGTGTGGTGTCCTGGAACGATGCCGCACTCAGGAAGCTGTCTGTCTCCAGCGAGGCCTTGGTGATGCCAAGCAGCACCGGCTGCCCCTCGGCGGGTTGACCGCCCATCTTTTCGATCTCCTCGTTCTCCCCCTCAAAGGTGAGCTTCTCAATCTGTTCGCCCCAGAGGAACGACGTGTCGCCGGTCTCGGTGATACGAACCTTGCGCATCATCTGGCGCGCGATGATCTCGATGTGCTTGTCGTTGATCGTCACACCCTGCAGTCGGTACACCTCCTGCACCTCGTTCACAAGGTGATCCTGCAGTTCCTTCGGACCGCAGACGTCGAGAATCTCGTGCGGGTCGACCGGCCCTTCGGTCAGCTGCTGACCCTTCTTGACCTTGTCACCCTTGAACACGATGACGTGTTTGCCGATTGGGATGAGATGCTCCTCTTCCTCCTCGGACTCAACGTCGCGGATGATGATGGAGCGCTTGCCCCTTACAGTCGGGCCGAAGTCTACCTCACCGTCGATCCTGGAAATCTCGGAACCGTCCTTAGGCTTGCGTGCCTCGAACAACTCCGCAACACGAGGCAGACCACCGGTAATGTCCTTCGTCTTGGCAGCCTTTCGGGGAGTCTTGGCAATCAGGCTGCCCGCCACGATGGTATCTCCCTCCTCCACGACGATATGCGCCCCGGACGGGATCGGATAGTTCGCGATCGGTTCACCCTTGCTGTTGGCCACGATTACCTGCGGATGCAAATCTTCCTTGTAGTCGATGACCACCAGCGACAACTGGCCGGTGGCTTCGTCCATCTCCTGCTTGATGGTCACACCCTCGATGATGTCGTGGAATTTGATCGTACCCGGTTTCTCGGAGATAATCGGCACGTTGTATGGATCCCACTGGACGAAGACCTCGCCCTTTTTGACCTTGCCGCCATCTGGAATCGTGATCACGGATCCGATGACGACGTTGTAGCTTTCCAGTTCGTCGCCGGTTTTTTCGTCAATGACGAACACCATGCCGTTCTTGTTTAGGATGATGTTGTTACCATCCTCCAATTCCACCTTACGGAGATCCTGATATTTCAGCACACCCGCATTGCGAGCCTCAATCTGTGGCTGCTTAAACACGGAGGAGGCGGTACCACCGATGTGGAAGGTACGCATGGTCAACTGCGTGCCTGGCTCACCGATCGACTGCGCAGCGATGATGCCGACTGCCTCACCCATGGCCGCCAAATTGCCGGTGGCCAGATTGATGCCATAACATTTTTGACAGACACCGCGCTTGGATTCGCAGGTCAGTACGGAACGAATCCGAACCCGCTCCACGCCGGCATCGTCGATTAACTTAGCGTGCGCCTCGTCGATGACCTGCCCAGACTCGCAAAGGTATTCCTCAGGATTAATCGGGTTCGCTATGTCCTCGACCGCAGTACGGCCCACCAAGCGATCCTTGAGTTTAACCACTTCGTCTTCACCCTCGTAAATGGCCTGCCGCCAAATGCCGTTAGTGGTGCCGCAATCGACCTCACTGATGATGAGATCCTGCGCCACGTCGACGAGTTTACGGGTCAGGTAACCGGAGTCTGCCGTCTTCAACGCCGTATCAGCCAGACCCTTCCGGGCGCCGTGCGTTGAGATAAAGTAATCCAACACCGTGAGGCCTTCCCGGAAGTTGGCCAAAATCGGTTTTTCGATAATGTCACCGGACGGCTTAGCCATAAGGCCGCGCAACCCGGACAACTGGCGTACCTGCTGGCGATTACCGCGGGCACCGGAATCCACCATCAACCAAACCGGATTGAATTCATCGCTGCCACGGTTGTGATCCAACACCTTGAGCATCACGTCCGCGATCTGGTCGGTGCAGTGGGTCCAGATATCGATCACCTTGTTGTAACGTTCGCCCGGTGTGATCACACCGCGGCGATACTGCTTGTCGACATCCTCGATTTGCTTGTGTGCCTTCTGAATTTCCTTGGCCTTCTCGCCCGGGATGATCATGTCCTCAAAGCCCATCGAGATGCCGGCCTTGGTCGCCTCGGCGAAGCCAAGCTTCTTGAGTTCGTCGAGCACCTTGACGGTCTCCTCATGGCCGCAGTGGCGGTAGCAGTTCCAAATCACATCACCCAACGCACCCTTGTTGACGACGATGTTCGGGAAGCCAATTTCGTTCGGCCAAATCTCGCTGAACACCACGCGACCGACGGTGGTCTCGATGATCTTGTTGGTCAGGTCGCCATAGGGAGTTTCCGTCCCGATGTCCGGATTGGCCATGCGCACCACGTCGTGGATGTGCAACGCACCGTCTTCAAACGCGAAGAGCACCTCCTCCTTCGAGCCGAACAGGCTAACGTGCTTCTGCTTCTTGCGAACCACGCCACGTGGTTCAGCGGTCAGGTAATAACAACCCAAAACGATGTCCTGCGATGGCGTGATGATCGGCTTGCCGCTGGATGGTGAGAACAGGTTGTTCGGCGCCATCATCAACAGGCGCGCCTCCATCTGTGCCTCAACGGACAACGGCACGTGCACTGCCATCTGGTCGCCGTCGAAGTCGGCGTTGTATGCACTACAGGTCAACGGGTGCAGTCGAATCGCCTCACCCTCGATCAGGGTCGGTTCAAATGCCTGAATGGAAAGTCGGTGCAAAGTGGGGGCGCGGTTCAGCAAAACCGGATGCTCCTTGGTCACCTCTTCCAACACGTCCCATACCTCAATGGTCTGGCGCTCAATCAGTTTCTTGGCGGATCGCACGGTATGCACGAAGCCAAGGTCCTTGAGCCGCCGAATGATGAACGGCTCGAACAAAACCAGTGCCATCTTCTTGGGCAGGCCGCACTGATGCAGCTTCAAGTCCGGCCCGATCACGATCACGGAACGGCCGGAGTAATCCACACGCTTGCCGAGAAGATTTTGACGGAAGCGACCGCTCTTGCCCTTGAGCATATCGCTCAAAGACTTGAGGGCGCGGTTGCCGGCGCCAGTGACGGCGCGACCGTGGCGACCGTTGTCGAACAACGCGTCCACTGCCTCCTGCAACATGCGCTTCTCGTTTCGGATGATCACCTCCGGCGTCTTAAGAGCCAGGAGGTTTTTCAAGCGGTTGTTCCGGTTGATCACCCGGCGGTAAAGATCGTTCAGGTCGGATGTCGCAAAGCGGCCGCCTTCCAGCGGAACCAAGGGGCGCAGATCCGGCGGAATCACCGGCAGCACGGTCAGCACCATCCACTCCGGACGGCTCTTGGACTTGATAAAGCCCTGATACACCTTGATGCGCTTGGCCAATTTCTTGCGAATCTGCTTGCTGCGCGTCTCGGTCATGGCCTGCTGCAACTGATCAACACCTGCCTCCAGATCGATCAATGCCGCAGCATCATGCACCGCCTCCGCACCCATCTTGGCCACGAACGCGTCCGGGCCGTAGGTGTCCCGTGCATCGCGGAACTCCATCTCAGTGAGCAATTGGTTCTTCTCCAGCGGCGTGTCGCCGGGGTCCACTACGAGATAATCCTCGTAGTAAATGACCCGCTCGAGGTTGCGAGCGGTCACGTCGAGGACGAGACCAATGCGCGAGGGCATGCATTTGAAAAACCAGATGTGCGTCACCGGCACGGCCATCTCGATGTGGCCCATGCGCTCACGACGAACGCGAGCCTGGGTGACCTCCACACCGCAGCGGTCACAAACGACACCACGATGCTTGATCCGCTTGTACTTGCCGCACGAGCATTCCCAGTCCTTAACCGGACCGAAGATTCGCTCGCAGAAAAGGCCGCCTTTCTCCGGCTTGAACGTGCGGTAGTTAATCGTCTCCGGGTTTTTGACTTCACCCTTGGACCAGGACCGGATGGACTCCGGCGATGCCACCGCGATGGCGACATGATCCACGTGGTTGACCTTGTCCAGTCCGAGCAACTCGCGTGAGGATTCTGCTGTATTAATCATTTTTAAACTCCTGTGGTTCCGCTTGGCCTCTGTTATTCGCCACCCAACAACGCGTGGGGTGATGCACTCTCCGCCTTGGCCTGGTCAACCGGGTTCGTGTATCCCACGGTCACATTCAGGCCAAGCGACTGCATTTCCTTGACCAGCACGTTGAACGATTCCGGAATGCCGGCCTCGAGCGCGTGGTCACCCTTTACGATGCTCTCGTAAATCCGGGTTCGTCCCTGGACATCATCGGACTTCACGGTGAGCAACTCCTGCAACATGTAGGCTGCGCCATAAGCTTCCATGGCCCACACTTCCATTTCCCCAAACCGTTGGCCGCCGTACTGCGCCTTGCCGCCAAGCGGCTGCTGTGTGACCAGTGAGTATGGGCCAACCGCGCGGGCGTGAATCTTGTCCGCCACCAGATGGCCAAGCTTGAGCATGTAGGTGTAGCCCACCACGACCTCCTGGTCGATGCGCTCGCCTGTCTGGCCGTCGTGAAGGTATGCCTTGCCGTGGGCAGGCAGCTTGGCCTCGTTGAGATAGTCTCGAATCTTGTCCTCGCCGATACCGTCGAACACCGGGGTCGCAATCTTGATGCCAAGCTTTTCGCAAGCCCAGCCAAGGTGCGTTTCGAACACCTGCCCTACGTTCATGCGCGACGGCACACCCAGCGGATTCAGGATCAGGTCAACCGGCGTTCCGTCCTCGAGGAACGGCATGTCCTCCTCGGGGATGATCTTGGCCACAACACCCTTATTGCCGTGGCGCCCGGCCATTTTGTCACCCACGGACAGCTTGCGCTTGGAGGCGATGAACACGCGCACCGACTTGATGACGCCGGAGTCGATCTCGTCCCCGGCCGCCACACGGCTGGCCTGTTCCTTGTGCTTGGACTTGAGGTCATCGAAGCGCTTGGTGAAGCCCCCGATAATCTCGAGAATCTTGTTTTTGATCGGCGAAGGATCAATGGCGATCTTGTCGTAAACGAGCGACAACTTGCGCAGCAAAGTCTTCGTGATCTTACGGTTGGCCGGGATGATAACCTCGTCCGTCTCCGCGTTGGTGACGTCCAATGGAATCTTTTCACCGAGCAGTATGTTGCTCAGGTTCTCGGTCAACTGTTCGTGAAGGTCGTTCAGTTCCTTCTTGTACTCATCATCAAGCTGCTTGGCCTGTTTCTTGGCCTCACTGTCCTTGGACTTCGAACCCTTCTCGTTTTCCTTCTTGGCCGAAATTTTGACGTCCATCACCTTGCCATAGACACCGGAAGGCACCTTGAGCGAGGAGTCCTTCACATCAGCAGCTTTCTCACCGAAGATAGCACGGAGCAACCGTTCTTCCGGTGCCAGCTCGGTCTCACTCTTCGGCGTGATTTTGCCGACCAGAATATCGCCCGGTTTCACCTCGGCACCTACACGGATCACTCCGTCCATGTCGAGGTTCTTTAGTGTCTCTTCACCGAGGTTCGGGATGTCGCGGGTGATTTCCTCCGGGCCAAGCTTGGTGTCCCGTGCAGCCACCTCGTACTCGGCAACGTGGATGGACGTGTAAACGTCGTCCTTCACGATGCGTTCGCTGATACAGATGGCATCCTCAAAGTTGTAGCCGTTCCAAGGCATGTAGGCGACCAGCACGTTGCGGCCAAGCGAGATTTCGCCGTCCTTGGTGCAGGGGCCGTCTGCCAGCACATCGCCCTTTTTGATCTTGTCGCCATTGTTGACGAGCGCCTTCTGGTTGATGCACGTGCCGGCGTTGGAACGATGAAACTTGCGCAGCGTATATACCCAGCAGCCTTCCTCGGGGCGGTGCTTGATTTTGCGGCGGCCTTCCGGCATCTCGCCATTCTTGGTGATCACGATCTGGTCTGCAGTCACGGATGCCACCACACCGTCCACTTCAGAGAGGACAACCGCGTGGGAGTCCTTGGCCACCTTGGACTCCATGCCGGTGGCGACGAACGGTGATTCCGGCGTCAACAACGGCACCGCTTGGCGTTGCATGTTCGATCCCATCAACGCGCGGTTCGCGTCGTCATGCTCCAGGAACGGAATCATGCTCGCGGCCACGGAGACCAACTGCTTCGGCGACACGTCCATGTAGTCGACCTTGTCGGTCGGGCGATCAATGAAGTCACCCCGGAAACGGCAGGTCACCAGATCAGTCGTAAACTTGCCCTTTTCATCAATCGGCTGGTTGGCCTGGGCAACATAATATTTTTCCTCAAGATCACCCGTCAGGTAATCGACCGTGTTGGTCACACGACCCTTGGACACCTTGCGGTACGGGCTCTCAATGAATCCAAAATCGTTTACCCGGGCGAACGTGGCCAAGCTGGCGATCAGGCCGATGTTCGGGCCTTCCGGCGTTTCCACCGGGCAAATGCGACCGTAGTGGGAGGGGTGCACGTCGCGCACCTCGAACCCAGCGCGTTCACGTGACAGACCACCCGGGCCAAGCGCTGAAAGTCGACGCTTGTGCGTCAACTCCGCGAGCGGGTTGATCTGATCCATGAACTGCGACAACTGGCTGCGACCGAAGAAGTCGCGCACCACGGCGGACAACGCCTTCGGGTTGATCAGCTTGGCCGGCGTCATGGTGTCCAACTCCTGATCAAACAAAGTCATGCGCTCCTTAACCAAGCGCTCGGTACGGGCCAAGCCGACACGACACTGGTTGGCCAAAAGTTCGCCCACCGTACGCACACGGCGGCTACCCAAGTGATCGATATCGTCAATCGTGCCATCACCCAGCTTGAGACGGAGCAGGTACTTGGTCGCCTCGACCAGATCCTCCTTCATCAACGTGCGGGAACCATCGTCGCCCTTCAGGCCAAGTTTCTGGTTGATCTTGTAGCGCCCCACGCGACCCAAGTCGTAGCGCTTGGGATCGAAGAACAGACGCTTCACGAGCGCACGGGCGTTGGCCGGGGTCGGCGGATCGCCGGGGCGCAGGCGCTTGTAAATCTCCTTCAAGGCTTCCTCCTCATTGTGAGTCGGATCTTTGGCCATACAGCGGATAATCAGGCCCTCGTCACTGGACACGTCAACGATCTGGATTTTCTTCACGCCCAGTTCGCTGATGCGCTTGACGACTGCCTTGGAAAGCGGCTCGAACGCGCGTGCGACAACGATGCCCTTGGTCGGCTCGACCAGGTCGCTGATCAGCACCTTGTTCTCGAGGTCATCCATCTTCTCCGCCTTCTTGGTGGTGACCTCTTCAATCTTATAAAATGTGTTCAACAACGAGGCGTCGCTGCTGGTGTCCTCCCCCTCGAGGAAGTTGATCGCACGAAGGAAGGTGGTGATCAAAAACTTGCGACGACGCTTCTTCCGGTCGAGGTAGACGTACAGCATGTCGCTGGTGTCGAACTGCGCCTCGAACCATGAACCGCGGTCAGGTATGATCCGGAACGAGTTCAGCGTCTTGCCGTTCGGGTGTTTGGTCGCCTCGAACGCCACGCCCGGCGAGCGGTGCAACTGGCTCACGATCACGCGCTCAGCGCCGTTGATCACGAAACTGCCCTGCGGGGTGATGAGCGGGATTTCCCCCATGAAAACACGCTCCTCCTTGGTCCCTTTTTCGTCCTTGAGACGAAAGATCACGTGCAACGGAGAGCCGTAGGTCTGCCCCTCGTCGATGCACTCCAGCCAGTCCATCTTGGGCGCGCCGATCACGTAGTGGTCATAATTGAGAACCACCTTTTCGTCGTAACTCTCGACCGGGAAAATTTCATTGAACACGGCCTCCAAGCCGATGTTCTCCCGTTTCTCCGGACTGACTTCCGCCTGGAGAAACTCGTGGTAAGAATTCACCTGCACCTCAATGAGGTTTGGTGGGGCAATGATCTCCTTGATCTTGCCGAAGTTAACGCGCTCTTTCGCTTTGCTAGGCATTGATATTGTGGGGGGTATGGGCCCGGCTACCGGCCGGGTTTTTTTCGGACACTAAAAAACGACAAACACGCTCCCCGTTCCGCGCGGGGATCGTCTTCATCTCAAACGACAACCGGCCATCGAGGCCGTATAAAGTTTTCTTTCTTCCCAAAAGCAGGAATTGCAAAAGGCCGGGGGCGCTTGGCCCCCGAACCCAAATGCATGTTACTTGAGCTCGACGGCTCCGCCGGCTTCCTCAAGCTTGGCCTTGGCGGCTTCGGCTTCGTCCTTGGGGACGCCTTCCAAAACAGCCGCCGGGGCGCCTTCCACCAGTCCCTTGGCTTCCGCCAAGCCCAGACCGGCTTTGACTTCGCGCACAGCCTTGATGACCTGAATCTTCTTGCCGCCATCACTCGTAAGGACGACGTCGAACTCGGTCTTTTCTTCAGCCGGCGCGGCATCACCTCCGCCACCACCGCCTGCGGCCGCAACCGCAACCGGGGCCGCAGCGCTGACGCCCCATTTTTCTTCCAGTGCCTTGACCAAGTCAGCAGCCTCAAGGACTGTCAACCCGCTCAACTCTTCTACGATTTTGTCTATGTCTGCCATTGTATCAACTTAGTTTCGTCGCCCCCGGAGCCCCGGGGATTTAAGTGCGCAGACCGCGCACCGACGAGTTACTCTTGTTGGATTTCCTCCCGGCACTCGCCGGGACGAAAATTCGTTAAAAATTCGCCTACTCTTCGGCGAACTTGGCCCGCACGACGCGGGCAAGACTCGAGCCCGGCTCGACCAACGTCCGGACCAGTTTTCTGGCCGGTGCCTGAATCGTGCCCAGAAGCTTGGCCCGCAGCTCGTCGAGCGACGGCAGATCTGCCAAAGTCTTGATCTGGTCGGCATCCAGCCGTTCGTCGTCCAGAAAACCGAAGTGCCATTCCGGCTTCTCGAATTCCGCCTTAAAATTCTTCAGCACCTTGGCAGCGCCGGTGATCTCGCCCTCGCCGGTGACAGCAGCCAACTGGCCGGCCAACGCTTGGCCAAGGTCCTCGACCCCGGTCTCTTGGGCGGCGATCTTGAAAATGGAATTCTTGACGACGTGCATCTCGGAGTTCCAATCGGCCAAGCGGTTGCGCAGTTCCTCGAACTGATCCACCTTCAACCCCTCGTAATTGACAACGATGAAGTAGGGACTGTTCTTGAGCCGCTCGACGTATTCCTGAGTAATGAGTTTTTTATCTTCGCGCATGGTTTCGCTTTCCTTTCCGTGTTAGGCCGCCTTGAGGATTCCCTTCAGGTCCAGCGGGATTCCCGGACTCATGGTTGACGAGAGCACGCAGTTCTCGATGTAGCGCCCCTTGGCCGCCGACGGCTTGGCCTTTATAATCTCGTCGATGATCGTGTTAGCGTTGTCCGCGATCTGGTCGGCGGAAAAGGATACCTTGCCGGCGATCACCTGAATGTTCGCGCCCTTGTCGAGCTTGTACTCGACGCGGCCGGCCTTCACTTCCTGAACCGCCTTGGCAGTGTCGTCTGTCACGGTGCCGGTCTTGGGGTTGGGCATCAGGCCGCGCGGGCCAAGCACCCGGCCCAGCTTGCGCACCTCAGCCATGGCCTCCGGCGTCGCGACTGCCACGTCAAACCCGGTCCAGCCGCTGGTGACCTTTTCGATGTATTCCTCGAAGCCGACAAACTCGGCCCCGGCATCCTTGGCCGCAGTGGCCGCCTCGCCCTCCTTGGCGAAGACCAGCACCTTGACCTCCTTGCCGCTGCCGTGGGGCAGACGGACGGTGCCACGGATCATCTGGTCGGTCTTGCGCGGGTCGATTGTCATCTTGAAGGCAATCTCGATCGACTCGTCGAACTTGGCCTTGGGAAATTTCCCGAGCAGCTCCGCAGCCTCCCCCACGGAATAACTCTTTCCGGGCTCGACCATCTCGAGCGCCTTGCTGAATCGTTTGCTTGTTTTCTTTGGCATTTTTCTGGGCGCGGTACTGACGGGCCTCTCGACCCTCCCGCTGTTTTTCAAATTATTCCACAACCTCGAGCCCCATGGAACGGGCGGTACCGGCGATCATGCGGGCCGCCATCTCGGGGTTCCGGGCATTCAAGTCCGCTTTCTTAGTTTCCACGATCTCGAGCAACTGCTTTTTGGTCACCTTGCCGACTTTTTTCTTGTTCGGTTCACCGGAACCGGCCGCGATCTTTGCCGCCTTCTTGAGCAGCACCGCCGCGGGCGGAGACTTGGTGACAAATGTGAACGACTTGTCCTGATAAACCGTGATGACCACCGGAATCACCAGTCCGGCCTGGTCCTTGGTCACTGCGTTGTACTGCTTGCAGAACTCCATGATGTTCACACCATGTTGACCCAACGCGGGGCCCACCGGCGGGGCCGGGTTTGCTTGGCCTGCCGGTATCTGCAGCTTGATGTATCCTGAAACTTTCTTCGCCATTCTCGTTTTCTTTTAAAATATTTTATTCGCGCTTGGCCAAGCGACCGGGTTAGCCCTTGTCGACCTCCCAGTACTCGACATCCACCGGTGTGTTTCGGCCAAAGATGTTGACCGTCACCTTGAGTCGGCCCTTCTCCGGGTCAATCTCCTCAACGATGCCATTGTTGCCCTCGAACGCGCCGTGGTTGATCTTCACGGTCTCGCCCACTTCAAATTCGACCTTCGGCCGCTCAAGATCCTCGGAGTCAGCGATGCGGGCCTTGATGTCCGCGATCTCCTCGTCCGGTGTCGGCTCCGGCTGGTCACCGCCCACAAACCCAATGGCGCCGGGGGTGTCCTTGATGAAATTCATCGGTTCGGGAATGATCTTGTGATCGTCATCCCGCAGGTTCACATGGATGAAGACGTACCCGGGGAACAGTTTCTTCATCGAGACTTTTTTCTCACCCCCACGAACGTCCACCACCTTTTCCTTGGCGACAAACACCTCCTCGATGTAAGCGCCCATCTCCTCCACATCAACGCGCTTGTTGATGCTGTCGAGTACCTTTTGCTCCTGCCCGGAGAGGGTATGAATAATGTACCAAGCGTGTGCCATGCGTTACTCGAATCTCAGGCCTAAACCGCGTTCACCAAGTAGTCCAGAAGGACTTGCTGAATGAAAAAGTCGCCCAAAAACAGGTCAGCCAAAAATGTGAATGTCCCCAGTAGGAAGACGGCCACCAGCACCATCCACGTTGAGCCCCTCAACTCGTCACGGGTCGGCCAGGAGCATTTCGATAGTTCCTCACGTGTCTGGAGGAAGAAAATGCGGATGCGATCCAGCCACCCCTTTTTCTTCGCTACAAAGAGGATCAGTAGCAGGATCGCTCCAATGATCGACCACTCGATGATCCAATCCTGCAAATTTCCTGACGGGGCGCTCGCGGGATCCGCTGTTGCTGTCGTCTCTGCCGTTGCGGTCGGTGCCGCGCTGTTGTTTGTCTCATTCATGTTCGAACTTTCTTTTTTCAGTTCTCCCGGTGTTTGGCGGAGGGGGAGGGATTCGAACCCCCGGAAGCTCGCGCTTCAACGGTTTTCAAGACCGCCGCATTCGACCACTCTGCCACCCCTCCGGTATGGGGTTGTTAAATCAACTGGCAGGACGGGAGGGATTCGAACCCCCAACAGACGGTTTTGGAGACCGTTGCTCTACCAATTGAACTACCGTCCTACTCAGGGATAAACCCACCCGCGGGGCGACTGCTCTCGCCGCCGCCCCGCGCAAAAGGTTTACTCGACGACCTCGGTCACCTGACCGGAGCCGATCGTGCGGCCACCCTCGCGGATGGCGAAGGTCAAGCCCGCCTCCATGGCAACCGGCTTGCCCAACTCAACCGAGACGGTCACGTTGTCACCCGGCATCACCATTTCGGTGCCTTCCGGCAGGGTCAACGAACCGGTCACGTCAGTCGTACGGAAGTAGAACTGCGGACGGTAGTTGGTGAAGAATGGCGTGTGACGGCCACCTTCCTCCTTGGTTAACACGTACACCTGCCCCTTGAACTTGGTGTGCGGCTGGATGGACCCCGGCTTGGCCAGCACCTGGCCGCGCTCGACTTCCTCCTTCTTAATGCCGCGCAGCAACACGCCGACGTTCTCACCGGCACGTGCCTCGCTCAGCAACTTGCGGAACATCTCAAGGTCGGTGGCTGTGGTCTTCTGCACGTCGCGCAGACCCACGATTTCCACTTCGTCCATCTTGTTGATGATACCGCGCTCGACACGGCCGGTCACCACGGTGCCACGGCCTTCAATGCTGAACACGTCCTCGATGCACATCAAGAACGGCTTGTCGACGTCGCGCTCCGGCTCCGGAATCGCGGTGTCGCAGGCTTCCAGCAGTTCGCCGATGGCGTTGACCCACTTTTCCTCGCCGTCCAGCGCGCCCTGTGAGGCGCAACGGACGATCGGGGTGTCGGCCGGGAAATCATACTTCGTGAGGAGATCCTTGATTTCCTCCTCAACCAACTCGAGCATTTCCTCGTCTTCCACGAGGTCGCACTTGTTCAGTGCCACAACGAGCGCCGGCACACCCACCTGACGGGCCAGAAGGACGTGCTCCTTGGTCTGCGGCATCGGGCCCTGCGAGGAATCAACCACCAGAATCGCTCCGTCCATCTGGGCGGCGCCGGTGATCATGTTTTTCACGTAGTCGGCGTGACCCGGGCAGTCAACGTGCGCGTAGTGGCGCTTTTCGCTCGAATACTCCACGTGTGACGCAGCAATGGTCACCGTCTTGGATTCATCGCGAACCGTACCGCCCTTGGTGATGTCTGCGTAGGAGATCGGCTCAGCCAATCCCTTCTTTGACTGCACATCCACAAGTGCCGCGGTAAGCGTGGACTTACCATGGTCAACGTGACCAATCGTACCAATGTTTACGTGAGGCTTTTCACGTTGGAACTCTTCTTTTGCCATTCGATTTTCTTTTGTTGGTTGGTTCGTTACTTACTTTACGAACAAATTCTCTGTTTAATGGAGCCCATGACCAGGATTGAACTGGTGACCTCATCCTTACCAAGGATGTGCTCTACCAACTGAGCTACATGGGCATCCGCGCTGGGCCCGTTCACTCTAGCCCCGTTCGAAGCGCCAATAAACCACTTGCCTCCCTGTCAATCTGTAAGTAACTGGGAGCCAATGGCTTAGCGATCCTCACACGCCCCAAAAGGGAAGGCAATCTAGTTGCGCTCATCCTCCCCGTCAACGCTTTTTTTTGGTTTTTCCCAAAAAAATGCCTTACGCCGGTTTCTTGATGTTCACCCAGGCGTGCACATGGGGGGCGCCCCGGAAAAACCACAGGCAGTTCGGTCCCTCAATCTGCCAGACATCCCAGACCTTGTCGTCCCCGATGTCGTGATTCTTGTAAAACGCCATGTGCAGATGATCGAATCCACCGGCCTCAACCAGTTTCATCGCCTCTTTAGCGTCTTTTTTCCGAAACATGGCGAGCAAATCGCTCATGGTTTTGCGGACCTGTCCCTTCTGGTCGGCGCTTAACTCCGACATCGGGATGCCCGGCAGTCCCTCTTTTTTGCCGGTCAACGCCACGGTCTTCGTCCCCTGTTCCGGTCGGCTTCTGCCTAAAAGGGCTATTTTACGCTGTTTTCCGTCCATCATGGCGTATACTTTGTTGGCCTGCCTGGCCTGATACCAGTAGACGTTACCGGGGTGGTCCTTTGTCTCGTTGAAGCTACGGGCAGCGTGGCCGTAGAAAATCGGACCGCCGAACGCCTCCCCCTTAACGGCATCGCCGTCACAACGGCGCGTGCAATGACGCCCGGTCAGCACAAATTCGAACTTCCCATTGTTCGGCTTACCGAACAGCGCCACTGAGGTGCTCTCAAACCCTTCGCCCTCAGAGTCGTGCAGCACTTGGCCAAGCACCGTCTTGGCGTACTCCTCACTATGCAGTTTGAGGAAAATCTCCTTCACCAACGCCACCTGATCCTTGTCGAAAATCTCACCGATGCTCCGCTTGGTGATGCTCCAGTTGTTGTCGACCTTCTCGCGCAGCGGATGGTCGAACGGCCGGGCGACCACTTTTTTCTGCTCATCATTCAGGCTCCCGTAAAGCTGGGCGACCAAGGTTTCCGAGTTGGCCTTCTTTTTTGCCGCTTGGCCAAGCGGGGCCGCTGCCAGCGCAGCAGAGCCAAGCGCGGCGGTTTTGACGAATCGCCGCCGATCCATCGGCGACACACAATCCGGACAGGGGTTCTTTTTCATGATCAAACGACAGGGTTAATGCTCCGGTCGGAACGCTCGCACATCGCTTGGCCAAGTCAACCCGGAAAAGACACCGCGCGCTTGGCCAAGCGGGTTGCCGATGGCACACTCCCCTGCCCGATCATGGATAAAGTACGCATTGGCATCATCGGCATGGGCAACATGGGACGCTTCCATGCCAACGACCTGCTTGAAGGCAGGGTCGCCCGCGGTGAACTCACCGCCGTCGGCAGCACCTCTCCGCACAAGCTCGAGGAGTACCGCGAGAAAGGCATCCAGATTTTCGCCAGCGGCGAGGAGATGATCGCCAGCGGCGCGATCGACGCGCTGATCATCGCCACCCCGCACTACCAGCATACCTCGCTTGGCATCGCAGCACTCGAGGCCGGCCTGCACATCATGGTCGAGAAACCGATCTCCGCCCACAAGGCCGATGCCGAGCGACTCATCGCCAAGGCCAACGCGCATCCAGACCAGGTTTTCGCCGGCATGTTCCAACTCCGCGTAGAGCCGCGTTACCAAAAGATTCGCGAGATCGTGCAGAGCGGTGAACTCGGTGACCTCATGCGCGTGCTGTGGATCATGACCGATTGGTTTCGTTCGGAGATTTATTTCCAAAGCGGCGGCTGGCGTGCCACATGGAAAGGCGAAGGCGGCGGTGTGCTGCTCAACCAATGCCTCCATCAACTCGACGCCATGCAATGGATCACCGGCATGCCAAGCCGTGTCAGCAGCCAGGTCGGCATAGGCAAGTGGCACGACATCGAGGTCGAGGACGACGTCACCTGCTACATGGAATTCCCGAACGGCGCCACCGGCGCATTCATCACCTCCAGCGGCGAAACCCCCGGCAGCAACCGGTTCGAGATTGCCGGCACGAAGGGTCGACTCATTCTGGAAAACAACACGCTCACCCTAACACGCAACGCAGTGCCGTCGGACGAATGGAGCAAGAGTTCAAAGATCGGTTTTCAGCAACCGGAGACCACCGTCGAGGAAATCCCGATCCCCGGAGCCGACGCTCCGCACGCAAAGTTGATGACCAACTTCGTCAACGCCATCCTCGACGGCGAAGCCCTCATCGCTCCCGGCAACGAGGGGCTTGGCTCAGTTGAGTTGGCCAACGTCATGGTATACTCCGGCCTGCTTGGCCAAGCGGTCGATCTGCCCATGGACAGCGCCGCGTGGGAAGACAAGCTCAACGAATTGATCACCAACTCCACACACGAAAAGAAAACCGTTGAGGTCAGCAGCGAAGACTTCGCCGCAAGTTTTAGAAAGTAAATTTTAGGAGACAAAAAAATGGAATTGATGGGAATTGCAGACGAGGCGTCGCCCTCGATTGACGGTCAAATCCGGGCCACCAAGGAGCTCGGCTGGAAATGGATCGAGGCCCGCTTCGCCGAAGTCAATGGATTCGAAAAAGGCCCCGTGCACGACATACCGGACGAGGCCTTCGACATCATGGCAGGCAAACTCGAGGACGCCGGCGTTGGTATCTACGCGCTTGGCTCCACCATCTGCAACTGGGCCAAGAACGTCGACACACCGTGGGACGTCACCGTCGGCGAGATCAACCGCGCTATCCCGCGCATGCAGCGGCTTGGTACCAAGTTCGTACGCATCATGAGTTTCAAGCCGGCCGATAATGCTGACAAGACTCCGGATATCGTCTTTGAACGACTACGCGAAGTCACCCAGCGCTTCCTCGACGCCGACCTGCAACCGGTTCACGAAAACTGCATGAACCACGGCGGCATGAGCTGGCAACACGGCGTCGAGCTACTTGAGAATGTTCCCGGCCTCAAGTGGGTCTTCGATACCGCCAACCCCATCTTCAACGCTGACCGCTCCAAACCACAGCCCTGGCCCAAACAGGATCCTTGGGAGTATTGGCAAAACGTCCGCGAACACACCGCCCACATACACATCAAGGACTGCATCTGGGTGGACGAGAAAAACGACGCCGACTACACCTTCCCCGGCGAGGGCGACGGACGCGTCCGCGACATCCTGCAGGACGCCATAGCAAACGGCTACGACGCCGGCGTCTCGATCGAGCCGCACATGGCCGTCGTCTTCCACGACGCGGACAGCGAGGCTAACGAGGACGACATGTTTAAAAACTACGTCGAGTACGGTCGAAAACTTGAAAAAATAATCGAGGATATTATTAACTAGCCATGTTTAGACACAATATTCTGGAGTCTATCTTTACTTACTGCTTGATTACCATGGCAACACAATGGCCTGTTAATAATGGCCATGCTAAAGACATTGATAAGCCTTATATTCTACACAAAGCACTTGATATAAGCCTTATTGCATCAGAGCCCGACATCGTAGACCCTGTAGCTTTAACCTTTGATCATAATTGTCGCCTATTCGTTGTTGAAATGCGCGACTATCCCAATGGAGTTACAAATAAGAAAAAAGGGGGGGCAATAAAACTGCTAAGCGACACTAATGGAGATGGTGAATTCGACAAGGTAACACTTTTCGCAAAGAACTTATCATACCCCACTTCAGCTACTGCATGGAAAGACGGGATACTGGTCGCAGCACCGCCAAACATAGTTTACTTGAAAGATACTGATGGAGATGGTGTCAGCGACGAAAAGGAAACTTTTATCAGTGGATTTAAACTAGGTGTTACAGACAGTAACCTCAATAGCCTTCGATGGAACTTAGACAACTGGATTCATGGCGCCAATGGAGGCAACGGAGGAAATATTTATTTCACCGGAAAAGATGAAGTAAAAACACCTCTAAGAAATTTAGATTTTCGATTCAGGCCAGACATCCGCCGATTGGAAACCACCAGTCAAACTGGTGGAGGATTTGGCTTGGTATTCAATGAGTGGGGACACAGTTTCACAACTTACAACATAGATTATCTCCAACAAAGGATCATACCACAAAATTATATTGATCACGCTCAAAACCTTCGCTCCTTTGAAGCAACAAGAAATATCTCTAGACACGGTAAAATGGCGCGCATATTCCCAATTTCTGAACCAGAGACCCGAGTCAACCATCCTGAACAGGCAGGATATTTTTCATCTGCAGGAGGAATGGGCTATTTGGGCATAGAAGGTTATCCAGAGGATTTAAGTGGAAGTGTTTTTATTTGCGATGTTGTTGGCAACCTTATTCACCGAAACATATTAAATTTAAATGGAGGCGCATATACAGCTTTACGTTCACCAACCGAAAAAAAATCCGAATTCTTTGCAAGTAGCGATAACCATTTTCGCCCAATAGCCGTCGAATTAGGCCCTGACGGAGCACTTTACATTGCTGACATGCAACGCTCTGTAATTGAACATCCAGACTACATTCCTAACAAAATAAAGCGCAGTATTAACATAAGAGAAGGAGATAAAAGAGGACGCATTTATCGCATTACTCCAAAATCCAAACTTTCATCTATTATATCAAATCTCTCACCTATAAAAATTCAAAATATCGAAGAGGAATTTAAAAATCCAAACCAATGGCGGCGACTAACAGCTCAAAGACTTATATATGAAAATCAAGACAAATCACTTTCGCCAAGGTTAAGAAAATTGATCAGTGATAAAAATGACTTCGCAAGACTTCATGCGTTATGGTCCTTAAATGGACTGGAAGTTATCGAACCAGAAGATATAGTTATGGGATTATCTGACAAAAATCCTAAAATACGCGAAAACGTAATTAGGATTGCAGAAGAAAGCGGGTTTATTAGAGATCCATTGATTCAGAAAAAGCTGATTGATCTGGCGGACGATACAGATCCAACTGTCAGATTTCAAGTAGCCCTTAGTCTAGGAAAAATAGAAGCGACACCTTCCACCCATAGAGCACTGCAAAGTATATATTTTAGCGATCATAAGGATATGTGGACACGTAAGGCTGTTTTTTGTTCACTAAAGGAGAATGAGGTTGAATTCACCCGCAGTATGGTTAACAGAATCCCCCCCTCTTACCTAGACGAACTATTTGAAATTTCAGCAAGTCGATTAAAGAATGAGACTGATCTGAAAATATTAATTGGCATAACCCTGAATACAAATTGGAAAAACGATGAAAAAGTTAAATTACTGAATGCACTTCGATCAGGCATTTCAAGGTCAAAAAATATTGAAAGCCTTAAATCAATAAATATTCGCTCTTTAACTGAAGGCATACCTGCTCTAAATCTTGAAGAAAAGATGGAACTCCACCAATTATCCGTAATCACCGGCTCGGTTCCTTTTTTGGACGACTCTAGCTTAGGGAAGATCATTAACCAGTTACCTAGGCCCGATGGAACAAACACCAAACAGATTAAACAGTATGTAAGATTTATAGCTGATATCAGCCAATCCAAAATAGTAATAGATAAATTGATTTCAATCATAAAATCGGCATCTAATGATGAGATTCAAATAACTGCTATTAACGCGTTATCTAAAATTACTGATCCTGAAAAATCCTCAAGTTTAGTCTCTTTATGGCCACATGTCCTTCCGTCAAATAGATCACAAGTAATAAATATTTTTGTATATAATAACCGTTTTAAAGAAGCTTTTTTAACAGCATTAGAGTCAAAAGCAATTGCGCTTGGAGAAACCAACCTTGATCTTGAGCATAGAAGACAACTTATACGGTACTCAGGTTCTTCACTTGGAAACCGCGCTAAAAAACTATTTGGTGATGAAGAATACAGCAACCGGATCTCAATTGTAGATGATTGGCTTGAGAAACTTCCTGAAAACGGCAACGCAAAGCGCGGCGAAATACATTTTAACAGCTTATGCGCTAGTTGCCACAAAAGCAACGGAAAAGGACATACTCTTGGCCCTGAATTAGAGGGATTAAGCCACCGAAGCGTCGAGGATCTTGCTAGCAACATTATTGATCCAAATATGGCGATCAATCCGAAATATGCACCATATAAAATTGTCACCAAATCGGGCGACACTTACGTTGGCATACTTTCCAACCAAAGTTCTAACTCAGTAAGTATAAGTATGCCTTTCAGCATATCTATGAACGTTAATCGCGATAACATCGCCAAATTGCAATCTATGAGATCTTCCATAATGCCGGCTGGACTAGAAAAATCACTTACGCCAGATGGATTACGTGATTTAATTGAATTCATCCGCCTTCCAGCGGCTAAAAAGAGTCAACCTTTTCTTAATTAAAATTACTCAGGACGAAATCAAAAGATGCCGTATGAAGTTTTTATTAGTTACGTCTAAGCGAAGCGGGTGGTATTCAGAGTCTTGAGTAAAAAAATCATCCTCTCAGGTTTTATAGAATCAACCTAGATCCGGGAGTTGATGAAATGTCTCGTGGTCGTCATCCGGCGTGTCGAGTATTTAGCCAGCAACTAGGAGGTGGCCATTTTCAGCGTGCTCCTCTCCCTCTTCCGATTGGGCATCAACAACAACGATTAACGCCCTAATCCAATTGCTTAGCCGAGCCCTAGAGGTACCAATTTCCACAATCAGCCTTTAAATTAAATCACACTCGCACCGCATACATCACTCCCCTTGGCTTGACGCGGAGTGGTTTAAGTTTCAACACTATCTCCACAAGGGGCATCCAGCCTCTTTTCTCCCCAAGGAAGTTTTCGTTTTTATGAGAATCTTTACGTTGATCTGTCTCGCTGCGGTTGCTGTAACGGCAATTGGTGCCGACTTACCCAGACCACAGGAAGTGCGTATCCAGCCTGCCTCCGATGAGGGGAAAAGCGCCATGAAGGGCTTCAAACTGGCCGATGGCCTCTCGGTTGATCTCATTGCTGCAGAGCCGCTGCTTGCCAATCCGGTTGCATTTGACATCGATGAGAAGGGCAACTTTTACGTGGTAGAGTCGTTCCGACTGCACAAGGGCGTTACCGACATCCGCCAGCACATGAATTGGCTGGACGAGGAACTGGCCTCGCAGAGCGTGGAGGACATGCGCAAAATGTTCTACCGCCACAAAGTCAAGGGGCTGACTGACTACTCAGATCGGGTACGCCTGTTGCTCGACACGAACGATGACGGTATCCTGGACAAGGCCACGGTTTTTGCCGACGGCTTCAATGGTGAGGTAGACGGACTCGCGGCCGGCGTACTGCCACGCGACGGCAAGGTCTGGTTCACCAACATCCCGCACCTCTGGCTGCTTGAAGATGCCGATGGCGACGGTGTTGCGGAAAAACGCGAACGTGTCGCCAGCGGTTTCGGCGTCCGCGTGGGTTTTCTCGGACACGATTTACACGGACTGCGGATCGGCCACGATGGGCGGCTTTACTTCAGTATCGGCGACCGCGGCGCATCGGTGACCACTACCGAGGGCCGCAAACTCCACACGCCGGAGTACGGCACAATCTACCGCTGCGAACTCGACGGCTCCGGGCTCGAGGTTTACCATTACGGATTGCGCAACCCACAGGAGCTGGCGTTTGACCAGTTCGGCAATCTGTTCACCGGCGACAACAACTCGGACGGTGGCGACCCAGCCCGCTGGGTACACGCCGTAGAGGGCGGCGACAGCGGCTGGCGCATCGGCTGGCAGTTTCTTAATAGTGCACCGTGGACCACCCGGCGCGGCCCGTGGCTGGACGAAAAAATGTGTTTTCCGGACGGACGCGCGGCGCATCGCATCCCGCCGATCGCCAACATCGGCAACGGCCCATCCGGCCTCACTTACTACCCAGGGACCGGGTTCGGCGATCGCTACTCCGACATGTTTTTGATGTGCGACTTCAAGGGCACTCCCTCTCGCAGTGGCATCCACGCGATCCGCAACGCACCCTTTGGCGCGCACTTCATGGTGGAGAAACAGGAACAGGTCATTTGGAATGTGCTGCTTACCGATGTTGAGTTTGGGTTCGACGGAAACATGTATGTGTCCGACTGGGTCAACGGCTGGGGCATGACCGGCAAAGGCCGCCTCTATCGGCTGGCCTCCAGTGAAAAGGACACCGCTGCGGACGGGGTCAAAAAACTGTTCGCCCAAGGCTTCGGAAAACTGAAGGACGCCCGCTTGGCCAAGCTGCTGAGCCACGCAGACATGCGCGTACGGCAGGCCTCCCAGTTCGAGTTGGCCAAGCGCAAAAACGTCAAGGCACTGGCGAACGTAGCGGCCGGTTCGGAAAATCAGCTCGCTCGGCTCCACGGCATCTGGGGCGTCGGGCAAATCAGCCGACGCGACGCCTCGGCCAACGCACCATTGCTGCCGCTGCTCAAGGATGCCGATGCAGAAGTCCGGGCGCAGACGGTGAAAGTCCTCGGCGATGCCGGATACAACGCAGCCCACGCAACGGTGGTCACGCTGCTTCGCGACAAAAGCGCCCGCGTCCGGGCGCAGGCGGCCATCGCGCTGAGCAAACTCGACCAGGGCGCCGGCGATGCGTTGATCAGGTTGATCGCGGAAAACAACGGCAACGACCCTGTCGTACATCACGCCACCATCCTTGCCCTCACCCGTCACTCCTCCGCCGGAGACTTGGTGAAACTCAACGCGCGCAAACCGGCGGCGATCCGCACCGCGGCAGTGGTTGCCCTGCGCATGCAGCGCAGCGGTGACGTGGCGACGTTTTTGAATGACGGCAACGCGCTGGTGCAACTCGAGGCCGCCCGCGCGATCGCCGATGAACACATCGACAGCGCCATGCCACAGCTCGCGCGCTTGGCCAAGCGCACTGACCTGGCCAAGCCGGTCATGCGCCGGGCACTCAACGCCAACTACCGCCTGGCCAACGCCGGGGTACTCGCCGCCGTGGCCGCCGACAGCGGACAGGCCGAGCTTGCTCGAGCCGAAGCGCTAAACCTTTTGGCCGCGTGGGAGAACCCCTCCGGCCGCGACCGCATTACTGGCCTGTGGCGGCCGATCGCCAAACGCGACAACTCCGCCGCCGTGGCCGTGCTTGGCGGAACGATCAATCCCATTTTGCGCAACAGCGAAGGGCTCGTCCGCAACGAAGCCATCAACACCGTCAGCAAGTTAAAACTGAAGTCAGCCAGCCCGGCGCTCTTGGCCATCCTCGAGGATAAAAAAGCTGGTTCCGCTCGCGCGGCCGCCTTGCGGGCGCTCGGTGAGATTGATTCACCCGAACTTGCAGACGCCGTCGCCTACGGCAACACGGCCAAGGACACTGCCATTCGCAGTGCCGCCACCCGCTTGGCCGCCAAGGTCAAGCCGGCCGGGGCCACCGGCAAACTGGAAGCCACCTTGATCAAGGGCAGCGTGAGCGAAAAGCAGAGCGCCCTCGTCGCACTGGGCGAACTGAAGGATGCCGCCGCAGACAAGGTACTCGCCGCTTGGCTGGAAAAACTGCTCGCCGACAACGTGTCAGCCGCGCTGAAACTCGAACTGCTCGAGGCCGCCGCCAAGCGCAGTGACGATGCCGTCAAGTCACGCTTGGCCAAGTTCAACGAAAGCCGACCCGATCCACGCCAGAATTTCTTCGCACTCGAGCCCTACGCCGAGACACTTGAGGGCGGCAACGCAGCCCGCGGCAAGAAAGTCTTTTTCGAAAACGTCGCCCTCAGTTGCGCTCGCTGCCACGTGGTCGGCGGTCAGGGTGGCGAAGTCGGTCCGGCGCTGGACGATATCGGCGCGAAGGTCGATCGCGACTACCTGCTCGAGTCGATCGTCAACCCGAACGCGGCCATCGCCAAGGGCTACGACTTTTTCCTCATCACGCTGAAAAACGGACAGGGCTACGCCGGCATCATCAAGAGCGAGACCGACAAGGAAGTGGTGATCAACTCACCCGAGGACGGCATCGTCACGGTGAAAACCGCCGAGATCAAGGAACGCATCAAGGGCCCAAGCGGTATGCCCCCCGGACTGCAATTGGTCGCAACGAAAAACGAACTGCGCGACCTCATAGAGTTCCTCGCCCAACAGAAAAAACCGGCCACGAAGGAATAAACAGGGGCGCCCTGTAATTCTGGTTTTTTGAGCGGGCAATAACGCGCCAGCGTCATGGAGCGCGGTGCTCCGCACCGCTTTTATCCGGGCCGTA
>CEWJ01002892.1_pt1 | contig 24943 bp, 18 predicted proteins | sample 350291 | NCBI WGS metagenome assembly CEWJ01 (sample SAMEA2622923, study PRJEB7988) | marine metagenome | isolation source: saline water (ENVO:00002010), including | reverse complement strand
CTAGCCTAATAAAGCATTTATGTGGCGACGCCTATGCTGAGAACAACACAAACAGTTTTCGAAACGAGAAGCTGAACTTATTTATCCGTTGAATAGTCATGGTGGATTACAACAAAGAGATGTTCAATAGCATTGAGAGTAATCAACCTCATCTATTCAAGCAGCACGTGGAGGCCGGGGCAGAGATCAACTCCCGCAACAGCGACAACAGGACAGCGCTCCATGTGAGCATCTTCAAGCGGAGTGATGAGATTTCCAAAGAAATCCTTTTCAAGTTGGAGCCCGAACTCGGTGCCAAGGGTAAATACGAGGGGACACCGCTGCACATGGCGGCATTCATGGATGATTTGTATTCAGCGAAGAAAATCATCGAAATACTAAAGGCCGGTGAAGGCATCTCCGTGATCGATCAAAAGGACATGAACGGCAATACAGCTTTTCATCTCGCGTGCATGTACGGTCAACTGGAAATAGCCCATCTTATTTTAAAAACAATTGCACCCAAATCGTGGACCCACCCTGAGTTGGATTCGATTGGGAAAACAAGTATTGGTGAATCTGAGGAAGGGGAGGAGGAAGAGGCTGTTGAACCGCCTGAAGCAGTCAGAAAACTCCTTAACGCCAGGACCAATACAGGCTCAACACCTCTGCACATCTCCGCAGTGAATTGCAGGAATCTGGTCACCGAATACCTTTTGAAAATTGGCGCCGACCCGCAGGCAAAAGACGAGGAGGATACTCCACCCCAGTTGTATATTCCGGGTAACATCGAGAGCTACTTCAAAGTTCCGGCTTATGTAAGGTGCGCCAACTGTAACGAAAGCCTGAAGCTCGATGGTGAAGAGCAAAGATCGGGAGTGTACTTTTGTCCCTACTGCGAACAGGAGGTGGATCACTTGAAGGGGCAAAACGAGGAAAGCGCCTGGTTCAGTGATGCGGTCGGTAAGGAAAAGCAAAACAATCTCTACAAGGACGAAACGAAGGAACCGGTCGAGGAGGAGAAAAGCGAAACGGAAGAACCGCCCTCAAGTGAGGAAGAGCCGGTTGACGAACCGGCTGAACCGGTCGTCGAAAGCAAACAAAGGGAAGGCCTCATCAACTGCGAAAAGTGCAGTACCCCGCTGCAGCTTGAACAGGATGAGATCAAGGCAGGGGAGTACTATTGCCCCTACTGCATGCAGGTCTCAAAACTCCCGTGATGTCGTTGTTAGGCCTATCGGTAACGCTGCCAGATTAGTATAAAGGCCGGGGCGAATTCCTCGGGGGCATTGGCGATCCAGTCGTTGATTTTTTCCGGTGAAAACCAGCCGCCATCGGAGAGTTCCTCAGGGTCGAGCTGGAATGGCCCCTCGTGCTCAAGCCAGTAAACCCAGCAGAATTCCTGGCCGGTTTCCTCGCAGGCATCTAACTTGAACAGGCGTTCCGGCACGGCTTCCAGCTCGAGACCGAGTTCCTCGCGTGGCTCGCGCAGGGCACAGGCGTCGTAGCTTTCACCGGAGTCGACATGGCCGCTTGCGGACGAGTCCCACGTCCCGGGGAAGCAGTCTTTTTTCATCGACCGCTTTTGCAGGAACAACTCGCCAGCGGCGTTGAAGACGAGCAGGTGAATCGCCCGGTGTCTCAGGCCAAGTCGGTGCACTTCGCTTCGTGGCTGTTGGTCGATCACCCGGTCGTCGGCATCAACGACATCAAATATTTCTTCAGTCATGCGATTCGGTCTGAGTGAGGAGTCGTGTCATTTCGGCGAACTGATCGAGGGAAACTTTCTCTCCGCGAATCTGTTCGTCGAGGCCCAGAGACTCGAACGCGGCCGCGACCGCATCCTTCGGCCAGTCGTGTTTGAGTAGTTTCATCAATTTCTTACGGCGCTCGGAGAAACCGCGCTTGATGATCCGCTTGAACGCACCACATTGCGCCGGAGGCAGCAGCGGTTCGTCGCGCCGTAGCAGCTCGATGCAGCCGGAGTCGACGTTCGGCTCCGGGAAAAAAGACCCTCGCGGAATCTCGAACCACTCACCAACCCGATAATGCAGGCCGGTGAGCAGCGTCAGCACGCCGTAGTCCTTCGAGCCAGGCCCAGCCATGAGACGGCGCACGACCTCAAGCTGCAATGTCACGACCATCGCTTGCGGTCGGTCGTCGCCCCAGGCCAGATCAATGATCAGCGGCGAGGCGATCGAGTACGGCAGGTTGGCTACCAGCTTGTGCTGCGACCAGTCGTGTTCGGTCTTGCGCACAACCCGCAGCGCGTCGGCGTGCTTGAGGATGAAATTCTCTCGATTCGCGAACCGCTGCTTCAGCAGTTCAACCAGCCGGCGGTCCTTCTCAATGGCGGTCACGTGGCCGGCGGCCTGCAGCAGCGGATCGGTCAATGGCCCCAGCCCGGGTCCGACCTCGAGAATCTTGTCGTCGGGATCGAGCTTGGCCAAGGCGACGATCTTTCGAAGTTGATGCTGATCATGCAGGAAATTTTGGCCAAGCGATCGGGTCAACTGAATGTCCTCTTCGCGTAGGATGTTCCGAATCTCCGAAAGCTTCATGCGTAGGCGTCCTCCAGCGCTTGGCCAAGCGCATGGGTAAAGCGGGCGATGTGCGTTTTGCCGATGGTCAGCGGCGGAGTGATCGACAGGATATTCGCCGGCTCACCCTCGGGTAGCAGGATGAGGCCCTCCGCAAGCAGCCGCTTGGTCACAGTCAAGGCGATTGCTTCGGCCGTTTTGCCCTCGTCGAACAACTCGAGCGCGAGCATGAGGCCACGGCCCCGCGGGCGGCATCGCGCTTGGCCAAGCCGCTTGGCCAAGCGGCGCAACTTCGCGAAGAATAGCTCCCCCATCTCCGCGCTGCGCGACACCAGTTTTTTCGACTCAAGTTCACGAAGCGAAGCCAGCGCCATCGCACAGCCAACAGGGTGACCAAGAAACGTGCTGGTATGAATTGCCTCACCATCGGACTCCGGCCACGCGCGATCCATCACGTCGGCACGACCGACGCAGGCCGAAAGTGGGAACCCGCCGGTGAGCGCTTTGCCGAGGCAGATCACATCCGGCACGATCCCAAAATGCTCCGAGGCAAACCAACGCCCCGTGCGACCGAACCCGGTGTAAACCTCGTCGCAAATGAGCAGCGCACCGTGTTTGTTGCAGATTTTCCGGAGCAGCTTGAGGAAGCCGGCAGGGGGGATGTTCGTGCCGCCACGGCCCTGAATCGGCTCGACAAGGATGGCGCCAATCTTATGTCGACGGCATTCGGAGTTGAGTTGTTTTTCCAGCTTGGCCAAGTCGGCCTTCCCTTCCGGGAACGGCACGAAACTGGCGAACTCGCCAAGCTGCCGACGGAACGGCGAACGAAATTCGCTGCGCCAGGTTGCATTGAGTGAGCCGTAGCCAAGGCCATGATACGCCCGCTCGAAAGCGATGATTTTTGTGCGGCCGGTGGCAAGGTGGGCGGTCTTGAGCGCGGCCTCAACCGCCTCGAAGCCGGAATTGCAAAACACAGTCTTGCCGGTGCGCTTGGCCAAGCGCTCGAAGGTCAGCCGGCTCAGCTCCCGCGCCAGCTCGGCCTTGAGCGCGTGCGGGTGAACGTCGCCCATCGCGTGCAGCAGCCTGGCCATCTGCCGCTGCCCGGCGGCAACGATTCGCGGGTTGGCGTGCCCGGCCGCAGCCACACCAAACGCGGCGGTAAAGTCGAGGTACTCGCGCCCGGCGTCATCCCACACGCGCATGCCTTTGGCCCGCTCCCAGACGATCGGCCACGAGCCATCGGGGTCGATGAACGTGACGTTGCGCGACTCGTAGCGGTGCAGGGTCTCGATCGTCTTGTTGGCCTTGTTGCTCACGGATCAAACGCCCTTCTCGTCGGGCGGCCAGATGAACTTGTGCATCTGCAACTGGAATCGAACCGGCAGCCGGTCGCGGGTGATGCGTTCGACGAGATCACGGCGGCTTATCGGCGTGTGCCCATCCGGGACCGGCTTGAGCGACTCGTCGCGCTGATGCACCTCGAGCGGTGCCACCCACGAAAACAAAACGGGACATCGCTCCGCCAACCGGTGTGTGGCGAGCAGCCCCTTGGCCCAGCCGTAGTCCTCCTCCGTGCCGATGACGAACTTCACCTCGTCGGTGGATTTTAGGTGGGCGATGTTTTCCGGGAGCATCCGGTCGGATTCACCGCTGCTGGGACATTTCAAATCCATGATGTGGCGCACGCGCGGGTCGCTCACGCTGATATTGTGCGCCCCGCTGGTCTCGATGAGCACGGTCAACCCCGCATCGCACAGGCGGCGCATGAGCGGATGGACGTTTTTTTGCAGCATCGGCTCGCCGCCGGTGATCTCCACCAACGGGAGTTTGTTCCCCGGTTCACCCAAAAAGTCGCACCGATTTTCCAACTCGCGGACGATGTCGTCGATGCGCATCGGTTTGCCGCCCTTGAACGCATAAACCGTATCGCAGTAGGAGCAGCGCAGATCGCAGCCGGTCAGCCGGACAAAGGCGCACGGCAACCCAGCAAAGGTACTCTCGCCCTGAATGCTGAGATATATTTCGTGAACCAGCAGCGACTCGGTCATGGCTATGAGTGGAGCGCACGAGGCTCGCGCTTGGCCAAGCGCTTGGTTTGGTTTTGATCGCTCACGACGCCTCGGCGAAATCGGTCCAGAGATTGGCGCTCATCTGGATGCCACGCGTGAACACCTCGAGGTCCATTTTTTCATTCGGCGAATGCAGGTTGTCGTCCGGCAATGCGAGGCCAAGTAGGTAGGTGTTGACCTTGAGGATGCGCGCGAAGTGCTCCACGATCGGGATCGAGCCACCCTCGCGCAGCAACACCGGCTCGTGGCCAAAGGCGGACTTGAGTGACTTGAGCGCGGCCTTGGCCAGGCGCCCGGTGGGCGAGACGATGTACGGATCGGCCACGTGGCCAAGCTCCACTGTCATGCGCATGGTCGGCGGGCAAAGTGAATTCAAGTGGCGCGCGACGAGTCGAAGAATCTTCGCGGCGTCCTGATGCGGGACCAGACGCATGGTGATCTTGGCGCTGGCGTGGCTTGGCACGATGGTCTTGCTGCCCTCGCCCTGATAACCGCTGGTCAGGCCGTTAATCTCGAACGTCGGACGGGCGGCGCGGTGCTCATTGGGCGTGAAACCCTTCTCACCGAACAGCGCCTTCACGCCGAGTAGTTTTTTGTATTTGGCCTCGCTGAATGGGACGCGGGCCATCTGTTTGCGCTCGTAGGCGCTGAGCTTGGCGACGTCGTTATAAAAGCCGGGCACGGCGATGCGGCCGTTTTTGTCGATCATTTGCGCGAGCAGTTTGCTCAGTGCCATCGCCGGGTTTTCGACTGAGCCGCCGTAGATGCCGGAGTGAAGGTCGCGGTCGGGACCGTCGAGCCGCACCTCGAGCGCCGCGACGCCGCGCAGGGCGTAGGTGAGCGCCGGGTGTTTGAGGTCCGGCATGCCGGTGTCCGAAACAACCACGCCGTCGCACTTGAGGTCGCGCTTCTTTTGTTTGAGAAAATCGACCAGCGCCTCGCCGCCGACCTCCTCCTCGCCCTCGACGACAAACGTCAGCTCGCACGGCAACTCGGTGCCGGTTTTGAGGTAGGCCTCGACCGCCTTGATGTGGGCGAAGTGCTGCCCCTTGTTGTCGCTCGCGCCGCGAGCGTACAGGTTGCGTCCACGAATCTGCGGATCGAAAGGCGGGGTGTCCCACAACTCCAGCGGATCCGGCGGCTGCACATCGTAGTGGCCGTAGACGAGAAAATGCGGCCGGCTGCCGGTGCGCTTGCGCGGGGTGGCCAGCGTGACGATCGGGTGGCCGTCAGTCTTGTGCACCCTGGCCTTCAGTCCGATCGATTTGCCGTGATTGGCCAGCCAGCGGGCGCAGGCGGTCATGTCTTTTTTGTGCACACTCTGCGCCGAGACACTTGGAAAACGCAGATACTCGACCAGCTCGTCGATGAACCTCTGCTCGTGGGCCTTGAGGTAGTCGGTGATTTGTTTCATCAAATTATTCCTTTGGCTTGTCGCCCTTTTTTGGTTTTTCCCTCGGAGACAAAATCGGGCCGAACAGGTTGAGTGGGTTCACCGGTTTTTGTTTCCCGGCATCCTTCTTTTTGTCGTCCTTCTCGCCGCCTATGAGGGAGTTCAAATTGTTAAACAGATTGTTGCCACCATTGGTCAACGCGTCCTTGGCATCGGTCCCGATGAATTCCCCGTCCAACAGGTTGGCGGCATTCTCGAGCAGCCCGCCAGCCTTGTTTTCGATCGTACCGGGCAGACCGGCGGCCGACTGGCCCAGCAACCCGACGATTGCCAGCTTGTTGGTTTTCGTCTTGGGCTCGCCGATGGTACCGCCCACTTTCACAAAGTCCGGCAGCTTCACGAACTTCACACTCAACGGAGTACCCTTGGGAATCAGGCCGGCCTTGTCGGCGACATCGCGCCGGACGGAGAGTTGCACCGGTAGATCCAGAGCCGATGCATCAAGGGTTTCATCCAGTGCAATCGCACCGGTGGCACTGGCCACAAACACGCTGCCTTTCACCTCGCAAGTCTCGAGCTGGATGCTCTCGTTTTCGATCTTCAACTTCGCGTGCATAGAGTCGATCGGTGAGTTGAGCATCTCCGGCAGGCGCAATAAGATCGCCACCGGTGTCAGCAAAATCTTCGTCGTGTCACTGAACACCCGCAGGTCACCGTCGGTAAACTTGAACTCCGCCGTGCCCTTGAGGTTCGCCCAGAATTCCCCCTGCGACTCGCCGCTGCTGTCGAGCTTGGCGAGCACCGTCACTTTGCCGGCGATACTCTCTTTTGACTCCGGATCAATTGCCGCCACGAGCGGTTGCGCCAGTTGATCCTTCAGCTGCACCTCAAATGCGTAGGCCGGCTTGGGGTTCGTTTTGTCGATGCGCAGGCTGCCAGTCACCGGCATGCCATTCAGCTCGAACTGCACCTTGGGTAGGTCGATTACCTTGCCGCTGGCTTTGCCGCTGATGTCGGCCTTAGCGATGGTGATGTTGTCCCAAAACGCCTTGGCCAACTGCAACTGTAGATCAAGCGCCAACCCGGCGAACGCATCCGGCAGCCCGGCCAGGTCGTTCACAAAATCGCCCTCCGTTGCGGCCGCCTCATTTTCAGGCAGCAGACCGATGACGGAGTCCAAGTCCACCGCGTCCGAGCTGAGTTTCAGGCTGCCGGAGATGTCCTTGTCAGCCGGTGCAGAAAGTTTGCCCGTGGCGGAAAGATTGTTCGCGGCCCTGTCGGACTTGGGCAGCGAGATGTCGGTTTGGGTCAACGCTATGTCGTCGCCGCTGAGCTTCGTCTTGAGCGCGATCCCGATCGTGGTCGGCTTTGCCAACAGCGGTTTGTCGCCCTCGGCCAGCATCATCTGGCCAAGCGCACCGGTCGACTCGAGCGCGATATTGCCATCCGCGCCAAGCAACACCGTTGCCTTGGTTTGCGCCTGGCTTTGCGTGACCTCAACCGGTGCCAGCCACGGCTGTGCCGCAGTGTTGAGTAGGCCGGCGAGGATGCCGGTGGCGGTCAGCTCAAGTTTACCGTCCACTTGGCCTAGCGGCAGCGAGCCGGTGACACGCAGCTCGCCCTGTGGCTTGGCCTGTTGCGAAAACGCGAGCTTGGCCTGTTGAATGGTCAGCGTCTTTTCATCGAGCTTGGCCTCGCCGTCGACGCCGATGTCCCAGTTTGAAAAAGTCCAGTCGTCGTAGCTGCCGTCAAAGCCCGAAAGGGTCGCCTTTGTCGTGATCGCGCTGGTGCTCCCCGCTTGGCCAAGCGTGACTGAGTAGTCGACGGAACCGGCATTGGCCTTCAATCCGGGCACGGGAAACAGGCCGGCAACCTGGCCAAGGTTTAACTGCCCCTCTCCTGTGGCGGTGAACTCTTCGATCGTGCCGTTCGCGCTGCCGTCGAAGCTCGCCCAGGCTTCGGTCCCCCGGCCGATGGCAACGTGCAACTTATCGGCGGCGAGCTTTTGCCAGTCCTCCAGTTTTCCGTTCACTGCCATTTCAAGATTTGTCCCGGCCAATTTGGGATCGGCACCGGCGATCGTGAGATTCTCAACGGTGGAATCGAGGCCTACGGCAAACGACCGCCCACCGTTTGAGACAGTCAGGTTTAGCGTACCGTCCGCGATGCCGGCGCTGGCGTACTGCCCGACAAACGAGGGCCACTCGGCCAGATCGAGCCGATCAATTTGAATCGCCAACACCGAGTCGCTGCCGGTTGCCGCCGTGTCGCCCAGTGCCAGTGTCATCGGCTTGGCCAGCGTGGCGGTCAACGGCTTGGCTTCGCCTTTTGCCGTCGTGAGACTGAGTTTGTTCAACTGGACGGTTTGCTCGTTAAGTTTCACGCCGGCGTCAAACTCCATTTCCAGTCGAAGGCCGTCCGTTTTTTTCACGGTCGCCGGCTTGGCCGGGTCGAGGTTGGCGAGGAGCGATGTATCGCTGCCAGTGAGTTTTCCGCTAGCCGTGATGGTGTTGCCCGAGTCGTTCAGTCGAACGCTGGCGTCCAGTTTGGCCGTCGTGCCAACCTGCAGACGGGCCGGCTCCAGTCCCGGGATGGGCAGTGACCACTCGCCATCCTGAAACGCCGCCGCGATGTTGAGGTCGCTGTCGAGTGTGGCGGGGTCGAACCGGCCGGTGAGCGTGGCGTCGGCGAGCACAACGTCGCCGCGTTGAATCTTGAGTGTGAGCATTTGCACGTCCGGCAACGCGGCCTCGATGCCGGCAGTGAGTTGGCTCCCGTTCAACTGCTCGAACGAGCCGGTGCCGTTGGCAAAAGCAAGCTGAAGCCCGGCGGTGGTTTGGCCGGGGGCGAGATCAGCGCCCAGTTGAATCGTGCCGGAAAACTCGCCGGTTGCCCCGATGGTCTGGCCGCTCGGCGCGGTGGATTGCAGCGCGGTGGTGAGCTTGACCTGTGCCGGCTGCCCGTTGGCCAGGCGATCGATCGTCAACTCGGGAAGCTGCACGGCTAGCGTCTCCGCCTGCCCGTCTGCGGTGGTCGTCGTCATCGAAAAATCCGCCTCGCTGACGGTGATGTTGGCTATGTTGACTTGCGCCGGCCCGGCGGAGGTGTCGCCTGTTGGCGCATTGAGCTGCGCGATGACAGCGTCGTAGTTCGCCTTGCCGTCCGCGCCCTTGGCCAGGCGGATCACCGGCTTGGCCAGACTCACTTTGCTGAGTTGAATGGTGCCGCCGATAATAGCGAACAAGTCATGCTCGACGTTTAGCTCGGCTGCGGTGAACAGCGGCTCGGTTTGTCCGCTTGGCACAAAACGAAGCTTGGCCAAGCGCACGCTGGAGAGAGGACTCCAGCCGGCTTCATCGGCCTGCAGCTCGCCGCCCAGTACCTCGCCGGCTTTTGGCAGCACAAAGGTACGCAGGAAAAAACCACTCGAGACGAACAGCCAGCCGGCCACGAGCAGTGCGGCAACGCCGCCCAACAGGAACGGCCACTTGGATTTTTTCTTTTGTGGAGTGGGAGCAGGTGCGTCTGCCATGAGTCTTGAATTGATCGAGAAAACAGGTTCATGCGGCGCTGCTGACAAAGCACGCCGCATGGCTTCAATCTAGGGCGAGCCAAGCGCTTGGCCAAGCGCGAATCGGAGGGGACTTTTTCCCTGACAGTGCGCGTAACTTCGTGCAGTTTGCCGGCGTACCAATGAAGGCGGTCGGATTCCCGGACCGCGACTTTTCTCCCAAAATGAAAAAGATAGTTTTGAGCGGGCTGACCACCCTAGCTCTGCTGCCCTCCCTCACCGCAGCCCCCGCCCTTGAGACCCTGCTGCCGGCCGAGACCGTCGCCGTGGTGGCCGTGCCGGATTACGCCGGCGCCGAGAAAAACTTTAACGCCGGCGCCATCGGACAACTTTGGAACAGCAAGGAGATGAAGGCGTTCCGCGAAAAATTTGAGGACGGCTTCACGGACAACGTGCTGGGGCGGATCGAGAAACAGTACGGGATCGACGTGGAGGCGTTTGAGGAGCTGGCCGCCGGGCCGGTCGCATTTGGACTGGTGGCGCCCTCCGCTGCCGGGCAGGAGCCGGGGGCGCTATTCCTAATGGATGCCGGCAAAAAGACGTTCACGCTGGGCCGTGTGATCTCCAGGCTGGAGCGGGACTGGAAAAAGACCGGCCGCAAAACCAGCCGCACCACGATCGGAAAAATCAAGTTCACCACGCTGATCGGTGCCAGTGAGCGTCCGGTGCTGCATGTCGGGCGCGACAAGGGATTGTTTCTCGCTGGCTCGGATGCCGGCCTGCTCGAGGGTGTCCTCGCGCGGAACAACGGCAAGGGGGAAGGCGCGCTGGCAGCGAACGGGGGTTTTGCGGCGGACAACGTCGCGGTGTTGAAGGGGGCGGACGCCTACATCTGGGCCAACCTCAGTGCCGTGTTGCCGCAGTTGATCAACAACGCGCCGGACGGCGCCGAGTTGGGGATAAACGTCGGGGAGATGCTCAACTCCCTTGGCGTGGATGGCTTTCAGTCGATTGCCTCCACGTTTCGCGAACAGGAGGACGGAGCGTACTTCGATGTGTTCCTCGGCTTGCCGGAGGCGAAACGCACCGGACTGCTTGGCCTGATGGAGACAAAGAAAACGGACAGCGCCCCCCCTGCGTTCGTGCCGGCTAACGTCGAGTTGTTTCAACGTTGGCGCCTCGACATGGCGGCCACCTGGGGGAACCTCGAGAAATTGTTGACCGACATCGCACCCGATATTGCCAGCATGGTGGAGTTCACCGTTGGCCTACTCGGCAAGGACAAGGACCAAAACTTCGATTTCAAAAAAAGTTTTTTTGAAAATCTCGGGGACGACATCATCGTTTACCAACTGCCGCCCGAGACGAAGCAACGGGACACCGTTGGCGCCGGCCCGGTTCTGGTATTGGTCAAGGCCACCAACCCGGACGAACTGATCAAGGCGATCGGGGCCGTTCCCGGCATTCTGCCGCCGCCGCTCAACGAGACGCCGCTGCTGCCGCGTCGACTCGGGGATCATACCGTGTACAGCTTTGGGTTGATGGAGATTCCGGACCCGACCACCGGCGAGATGATCAAGATGGAAGTCCTGTTCGGGGGCAAGGACGGTTATCTCGTGGCCGGAACGAATCCCAAACTGCTTCAGGCGCATCTTGATGGCAACACGGCGAACCCGTTGAACGCCCACGCCGGGTTGACCGAAGCCGCGGCAAAAGTCGGCGGGCTTCAGTCCGGCGTGTTCGGGTTTCAAAACGACCGCTCCGTGATGCAGCACGCTGCGGGTTCACTGAAGGACAACGCCGATATGCTTGAGGCGGCCTTGAGCATGATCCCGACCGATGACCTCGGTGGAGTCGCATTGAGCGATTGGATGGATCTTTCCCTGCTGCCGACCGGCGCGGTTCTGGGCAGGTATTTTGACTTCACCGTTTACGGAGTAGCCAACGACGCCCGGGGGATCACCCTGAAGTACTTTTCGCCCCGGTCGGCTTCTCTGAAGCGCTAGCCGCCGCCTCCAGTTTTTTTAGCGCGGCCTCCAGTTTTTCGCGGCCGGAATTCAGTGGTCGGTCGCGCAGTTTTTGCAGCTTGCGCGCGTAGGGGTTGCCGGGGCGTGCCGCCTCGCTCATCAGAAAAATGGCCGCCTCACACGAGCGCGGTGTCCCGCGCAGGATCGCCGCCGAGAGCGTGGGATACGGCTCCGCCGGGTTGCCCCAGACATCCTCCAATGCCGCGAGGATTTCCTTCTCCCGATCGTTCCCCAGTTGCACGGTGGCCTTCAATTCCTCCCACAGCAGATGCTCCACCGGCAGCAGGCGGGACAGTGCTTCGAGCCCGACAACGCGAATCGTGTAGCTGTCGTCCACCGCGAGCTGCACGGCGGTCGGCACCGCGCCAATACCCATGGTGGAGAGGGCATCCGCGGCGGCGTTGGCCTCGTTGCTTCCTGGCTTGGCCCGAATGATCTCGAGCAGTGCCGGGGCCGCCGGGGTCGCGTCGCGTTTCATATAGCGCAGGAGATGGAACATCCGTGCGCGATGGTCGCCCTGCGCTTGGCCAAGCCGATTGGTGATCTCACCAAGCGGCGCTGCGCCCATCGACCTCAGGGCCGCGAGTGCGTTGTTGTAAACCAGGTGCTCGGGGTCGCCGAGCGCGGTGACAAGGTCGGGGATTGCCGGGGTGGCCGCTTGGCCAAGCGCTGCAAGGCCGGCCACGCCGCCCGCGCGTATCTCCGAAAGCTCGTAGGTGTTGGCCCAGCGCTGGATATCCTCCCGCTCGAGCAGCGGCACGGAGTCGACCACGCTGATCAACGGTCGTTTCCAGACTGGGTCGGTGTAGCGCAACGTCCGCCGCAGCCACGGCTCGGCGTTGGTCCCCAGCCCGGCGACGGCCTCCTGTGCGGCTTCACGCCTGGCCGGGTCGGCCGTCACCAACAGATCCTGCACCCAGTCCTCCAGCGGTCGGCCGTCGACCATCGGACCGCGGTCGCGTTGGGCGATGACGAGGAACAGCCCGGCGACCACCAGCAGGCCAAGGCTGATTTTCAGGAGCCACCGTTTCATCATGGCCGACAGTCTGCTAGCCCCGGCGTTTTGCGGGAAGAAAAAAGCGTGTCCGCCCAAGCGACTTGCCAAGCAACGGCCCTGCGGGGAGACTCCTCCGGTGGACACGGAGGACACGGCAACAAAACGGCGCCCCTCGCTTTTGCAGCGGATTTTGATCGGCGGAAACGTCCGCTGGACAATGGTGCGGCTGCTGGTGCTGCTGGCCGTGACGACTTTTGTGCTGAACTACTTTTTTCCGGAAGGCGAGGCGCGGTACCGCCGCATTCTCGTGGACGGCAAAAGCATGGATCCCACCTACGTCCACGGGGAGACGCTCTGGATGCATGCCCTCGAGTATTTGGACCAGACACCGCAACGGGGCGACGTGGTGGTGCTGGGGCAGGAAGGGCACTCGCCGTTTTATCTTAAGCGCATCATCGGCCTGCCCGGGGAGCGGGTGGCCATTCGCCGGGGCCAAATGACCATCGACGGAACCGTGTACGACGCGTACGGGGAGGGGCGTATCCGCGCGCGGTTGACCCCTCTGACCCTCGGGGAGGACGAGTATTTCGTGCTGGGCGACAACCGGCCGATCAGCAGCGGCGGCGTGGTCGAGGCCGACAAGATTCTCGGGAAAATCCTTTAGCCGCCCGGCAGGCTAATCGGACTGTTCCTGAATCTGGCGGGTGATCTCCAACGCGAGCTCGATCGCCTGCCGAGCCGATTCCCCGGTGACGACCGGTGCCTGTTTTTTTTCCACGCAATGGACAAAGCTCTCGAGTTCCACCTTGAGCGGTTCCTCCTGCACGATCGGCACCGGCTCGCGCACCACGCGTTTGCCGCCAAACTGGCTGATGATGGTGCTGTCCTTGGCTGTGAGTAGTTTCTTGAGGAAGGACGATTCCTGTTCGCCCTCACGGGCGAGGCGATAGTAGTAGCCCTTCTGTTCGCGGTAATCGAGTGACACGTAGCTGGGTTCGTCGCCACCGCTGAACACGCGAATCTTTCGCATCTGCTCCGGGCTGACCCGGCTGACAGTCAGGTTGGCCACGCAGCCGTTGGCGAAGCGCAGCCGCGCGTTGGCAATGTCCTCCGACTTGCTAAGCACCCGAACCCCGGCGGCGTCCACGTGCTCCACCGGCGAGTCCACAAACGCAAGGACGAGGTCGAGGTCGTGGATCATCAGGTCGAGCACCACCCCGATGTCCATGCTCCGTGCCGGGAAGGGCGAGAGCCGATGCGACTCGATGAAGCGCGGCGACTTCGCAGCCTTTTGCAGATAGTTGTACACTGGGTTGAAGCGTTCGATGTGACCAACCTGCAGCACACAGTCGTGCCGCTTGGCCAAGCGCACCAACTCGGCCGCCTCGTCGAGGTTGTCGGTCATCGGCTTTTCGATCAGCAGGTGTTTGCCCTGCTCCAGCAGCGGCTTGGCCAAGCGATGATGCGTGGTCGTCGGTGTGACTACGCTCAGGGCATCCGCCGCCGCTGCCTCCTCAACTGAGCCAAGCGCCTGGGTCCCGTACTTAGCCGCAACCGCTTCGGCCTGATCGGCGTTTGTGTCGTAGACGCCAATCAACTCCACAGCCCCTTGCTCGTGCAAATCGCTGTAAATTCGGGCGTGGTTTTGCCCCAGCGAGCCCACGCCTAGCACAGCCACCTTGATCATCGATACCACGGCCTGATTGTAGCGGCATGGCGTGTTTGCTACGAGTAAATCAGTTTACAACACTCACACAAAGATACCATTGACTTGCTTTTGGCCCGTGTTGGCACAAACTTCTTTCGGATTTTTAAAAAATGGCGGCTAAAGAGAAGGATATACAAGTACGCGCCCTACTGGTTGAAGATAACGACATTATTATTGAGTCGCTAACCGAACTCATGAAGTCGATGGGTTTCATAGCAGTTAACAGCAAGACTGGCAGTGAGGCAATTAATTTGCTCAATGGTGGATCGGTGGGAATCGTGATCGCCGACGACAAATGCGGCGACAAAGAGGGCCTTGAAGTCCTAGAGGAAGCCAAGCGCATTTCCCCCAGTACCACCCGTCTTTTACTCACCGGACGTATCAACGACGATGCTGTTCAAGCCGCATTGCGCGAGCGACTTGTTTACCGCTACATATCCAAACCGTGGTTGAACGAGGATTTGATCCTCACACTACGCACTGCGGAGGATTTCCACCGCGTATCCGATAAAATCGCCTCACTAACCATCGAGAAAAACGACCTGGCCCGAACCGTCAGCTTGCTCGAAAAAAGCGGTGGCGGTAGTGATCAGGCTCCCGCAACTCCTACCGCAACCGCCGCCAGCAGCGTCACTGCGGTAGAGGGGGATGCTGATACTATTATCCAAGCCGTACTCGAGTTGCTTTATGTATTTCATCCTAATCTCAAGAGCAATGCAATACGTACCATGGCCTTGGTCAAGGTGTTAGCTGAAACGATTGGGATGGAGGAAAAAGCAGCCGAGGCGCTTTATTACGCCGCAGCCTTACACGACATCGCTATCCCCGGAGTGGATCGACCAATCATCCGCCGCTGGCTGCGCGACCCAGAGAAGTTGAACAAGGACGAGATGAAACTCGTAGAGCAACACCCGTTGCAGGCAGCCGAGATTCTAAAGTCATTCCCAATTTTCAATGAGGCGATAGCTCTCATCAAGGCGCACCACGAGGATTGGAATGGCAAGGGCTACCCCAACCAACTTAAGGGCGAAACGATCCCGTGGGAGGCGCGACTGCTTCGAGTGGCTTTGGATTTTTGTAGCAGACACGCCGATCCCATCCAGGCCATGCTCGAGATCGAGGAATTGGCCGAAGTGATTTACGACCCGGACGCCATCCGCGCCGTGGCCAAGGCCGTGCCGTTGACCGAGATGCCAACCGGCGAACGCGAGATTCTGCTAATCGAGTTGCAGGAGGGAATGACGCTCGCCCGAGACATCAACAACGCGAACGGCTTTCTTTTGTTTCCAAAGGGCAAAACCCTTAGTGCCTCAATGTGCGACAAGCTTTTTAACATCGATCGCATTTCCCCACTCTACCCATACGTACTCGTTTACTGCTAATATACTATGGCTCTTGAAGAAGCTGATCAGGCGCGAGTCGACGAATTGGCTAAGCGCGCCTCATCGGCGTTTGCCGAGTCGGACCTTGGCCAAGTGCGGCAGCTTTATGGGCAAGTGCTTGAGATCGACCCCGCCCACCCGGCCGCCAACTACTGGCTGGGCTACCTCGAGTGCCGCGAAGGCCGACCGGAAAACGGGGTAAACTATCTTCGGACAGCGACCGAATCGGCCTTGGCCTGTGCCGAGTGGCTGGCCCCCGACAGTCTAGTGGAACTTGGCATGGCACTCAATACGCTTGGCCAAGCAGACGAGGCGACCGAGCAATTTGCCACCGTTCAACAGCGTTTTCCGAACTACGACGAAGGGCAACTGTCCATTGCCGAGGATCTCGGCGGCGACGAGCATTTGGTCGAGTCGGCCATCGACGCCTGCCATCGCGGACTACTGGTCAACGGCCGGCACAAGGGGCTGCTAAAAAAAACCGCCGAGTTGCTTGAACAGGAGGAACGCTGGGACGAAGCGGCGGATTTCTGGGGGCACCTCGCGGAATTGTCGACACCACAGGCCAACCTACACATCAAGATGGGCATCGCCTGGCAGCATCACGGCGAAGCCGGTTCCGCCCGGGAACAATTTGACAAGGCACTCGCCCTCGAGCCGGAAAACGAGGCGGCCACCTTTGCGATGGTGCAACTGCTCGACGAACAGGGCGAACCGGAGGAAATCATCCCGCGCCTTGAGCGCTTGGCTAAAGCCAAGCCGGAGTCGGCACGGGTTGCCCTTGCGCTGGCCAACTACCTTCGCAAATACGGCCGCTTGGCCGAGGCAATCGACTGGTGGCGAAGTGGACTGGCCCGCGAGCCGAACTGGGACGACTCATGGCGCGACCTTGGCCTTGGGCTCGAGCATCTTCACCGCATCAACGAGGCAGTCGAAGCCTATCGGCACGCGGTGGAGGCGGTGCCGGACAATTCTGAAAACCACCGCTACCTCGCCTCCGCGTTGCAGGACGCCGGCCAGCTCGACAGCGCGCTCGAGTCATTCAACCGGGCGACCGAGTTGAACACGGACAACGCCGACGCTCACTGGGGTCGGTTCTGGGTGCGAGCGCTGCGGGGTGAATTCCCCGAAGCCTGGAACGACTACGAGTGGCGCTGGAAACTCTCCAACCGAAACACCCCGCAACTCGATGACTCCACACCGCTCTGGGATGGCAACGACCTGAGTGGCCAGACGATTTTCCTGCGGGCGGAGCAGGGCTACGGCGACACCATCCAGGCCATCCGCTACGCGCCCAGACTGGTGGAGATGGGGGCAACGGTGAAGGTCGGTTGCCCACCGGCGCTGGCCCGGCTGTTGGCCGACGCGCCCGGCGTTAGCGAGGTGGCCACCGGCAACGCCGGCACGGTCACGTACCACTGCCATCAGGCGATGTTCAGCCTGCCGCGACTGCTCGGCACCAGGCTCGACTCAATCCCCGGACCGGCCCCGTATCTCAAAGCCCAAAGCCAAGCAGGGCTGGAGCTGCCGCAGACGAAAGGCATCCTGCGGGTCGGCCTAGTCTGGCAGGGGTCTGGCAGCCAAAGCCTCGACCGGCGCTCGGTACCGTTCGAGTTGTTAAAACCGCTGCTGGAGCAGGAGCGGACGCTGTTTTTCTCACTACAACTGGGCGACGCGGCGCACGATCCCGGCCGGGCCGGTGTGGAGGAGAAAATCGCGGATTTATCGCCATTAATGGACGATTTCGCCTCGACCGCCACGCTGATGGAACAGCTCGATCTGATCATCACGATCGACACCGCCGTGGCCCATCTGGCCGGTGCGCTTGGCAAGCCAACTTGGCTGCTGCTCTCAGCGACCCCCGATTGGCGCTGGATGCTCGAGCGATCGGACAGCCCTTGGTATCCCTCCATGCGACTCTTCCGCCAGGCCAAGCCGGGCGACTGGTCGAAGCCTTTGGCCAAGCTACGAGAGGAGCTGGGCCGGACGATCTAGCGCTTGGCCAAGCGCACTCTCGACAGCCTTTCCCTTGCCACGCATTATCCGCGCCGCAATGGCAGAACCAGAAATCAAAACCAAGGTGGTCGGCAGCTATCCGATCCCGTCCTGGCTCAGCACAAACCCTTCCACGCCCACGCTGCGCGACGCGATCATGGTTGTGCTCAAGACGCAGGAGCTGGCCGGCATCGACCTGATCTCCGATGGCGAACTGTCTCGCTTCGACGTCAGCCATCCGCAGACGAACGGCATGATCGATTATTTCATCCGGCCAATGGGCGGTATTTCATCGACCATTACCCGCGAGGACTTGGCCAATTTCGCCGCCGAGCAGCGAATGGGCTTTCGCACCCAGCCGGCCGGAGTGGTGGAGAGTGCCGTCACGGAGGGAACGCTGAACCTCCCGCGTGACTGGCAGTTTTTCAAGGGCCTCAGCCCGGCCACCACGATGTTCACTTTCACGGCGCCGTACATGTTGTCGCGGACACTGATCGACCGGCACTACGGCGACATTCGGCAGTTGACGATGGACATCGCCGAGGTGCTGCGCAAACAGGTCGAGTCGATCGATGCGCCGGTGATTCAAATGGATGAGGCGCACCTCAGCGGCCACGCGGAAGATGCCGAGTGGGCACACGAGCCGTTCAACCATGCGCTCAGCGGCATTCGCGGCGAAAAATCGCTGCACCTTTGCTTTGGAAACTACGGCGGCCAATCCATCCAAAAAGGTTACTGGAAAGACCTCATGCCGTTCCTCAACAAGCTCGACGTGGATCACCTCGTGCTCGAATTCGCGCGGCGGGGTTACGACGAACTGGATGCCTTCAAGGAACTCAAGCCGGAAACCAAGCTCGGTGTCGGCGTGGTCGACATCAAGGACAATGAAGTGGAGTCGACCGAAGTCATCGCGAAGCGGATCGAGAACGCAGTCAACGTGCTTGGGATGGAGCGCATCAAGTGGGTTCATCCGGATTGCGGTTTTTGGATGCTGCCGCGTAGTGTGGCCGACCGGAAAATGGCCGCACTCGTCGCTGGACGTGATGCCTACCTCGGTCGCTAACAAGCGTAACTCCTTAGTATTTCAAGCGATAAGCAGCACAAAAACGCCCGAAAATCGACTTTTATCCACCCAGCCAGATTTTGCAAAAAGGGAGGTTTTTCAATTGAAAAACTGATTTTTTGGCTTGGTGTTGGAAAGTTTCTCACCAGTTATTCACAATTTGAAAACGTGGGACAAATTGTCTCTGTTTTGCGGGTTGACAAAGGGTGGGGTCGCCCTTAACTTGCCGCCTGCCGACGGCCAAAGAGGCGTATCGCCCGACCGCTTGGCGTAGAAAAAAGAAAGGAAGTGAGTCACTTTTGACGGAAATACGTATCAGAAAAGGAGAAACCTTGGACAAGGCATTGCGCCGGTTGAAGAAACGTCTCGACCGCGAGAATGTGATCAAGGATGCGCGCAACAACCGCTACTATGAAAAGCCAAGCGTGCGACGACGACGCAAGATGAAGGTTGCCAAGTTCTCCCAGATGCTGAGAACGCGCTACGCGAACAACAGTTAGTGTAAATCAATTTGGTAGCCGGAAGTTGCCTATCTGGGTGGCTTCCGGCTATTTTTTTGGAAATGTATTCGTTTTCCACCTGCTGGAATTCCCACCGCCACACCGACGGTCGCGCGATGCTCGAGGAGATTCGCGACCTTGGGTTTGAGTATGCCGAGCTGAGCCATGGCATTCGGCTCAGTCTCGTGCCGGGAATCATCGACGCGCACAAGGCGGGCGTGATCAAGATTTCCACCCTGCACAACTTCTGCCCACTGCCGATCGGGTGCAAGCACGCCAACCCAAACGTGTTCAAGTTTTCCTCCACCAACGTTCGCGAGCGGGAGAACGCCTACAAGCACACGATGAAAACCATCGAGATGGCGGATCAACTCGGGGCCAAGCTGATCGTGCTGCACATGGGTGAGATCGACATGCGGAATTACACCGACAAGTTGATCGACCTGCTCGAGGCGGGAAAACAGGACACGCCCAAGTACCAGAAACTCTGCCAAAAGGCAGAGCTGAAGCGGGAAAAGGCCAAGGTCAAATACTGCGACCTCGCGTACGAGATGCTTGAACGGATCACCGAGCAGGCCTCCATGCGCGGCATCAAGCTGGGAATCGAGATTCGCGAGGACCTCGAGGAAATCCCGATCGACACGGACTGGGATTTTTTCTTCCAACGATTCGATGACCCGACGGTCTGCTACTGGCACGACATCGGCCACGCGCAGATCAAGGAGAACCTTGGCTTCATCCACCACCGGCTGCATCTCGAGTCGATGGCTCCGCGACTGGGCGGTTTTCATCTGCACGATGTCGAGTTCCCGGCTCGTGACCACCGTCCGCCGGGGCGTGGTATGATCGACTACGAGGGCCTCAAGCACATCGTGAAACCGGAGCATATCAAGGTTTTCGAGCTGAGCCCCAGCCTCAAGCCGGACGCCGCGAGGGAGGGTGTGGCGCACCTGAAATCCATCTGGGGCGAGTAGTGGCCTCCAAGTCACAGGCCCTAAAATTCACGCTGAAACTGGCGGTTTGCGTCATTTTGGTGGCGTGGATTCTGCACACCATCTTCGCCGGCGAGGCAGAGAACACCCTCAAACTCGAGGGCCGAAACTGGGCCGACCTCTCGTTGGCCGAGCAGGTCAGGGAAAGCTGGGCCATCGGCCCGGCCAGCCTGTGGCAGACCATCTCCGGCGTAAACCTCGGCTGGCTGCTGGCCTCGCTGGTTTTCATGGGGGCAACCATCCTGATCGGCGTCGTCCGATGGCGGATCGTCCTCGACGTACAGGGTCTTCGCCTCTCGTTCGGCCGCGCGGCGGGCATCTCGCTGGTGGCCCATTTTTTCAATTCCTTCCTGCTCGGATCAACCGGCGGTGACCTGCTCAAGGCCTACTTTGCCGCCGGCGAAACATCCCAACGCAAAGCCGAGGCGGTGACGACCGTGGTTGTGGACCGGCTGCTGGGCCTGTTTGCGATGCTGCTCTTTTGCTCGGTGATGGCTCTGCTGAACTGGAACGTCATAATGAGTCAGCAACGCTTCATGGCAGTGATGCTGGTGGTGTTGGGGATGCTTTTCCTGAGCGGGCTGATCGTGGTGCTTTCATTCTGGGGCGGGCCGACCAAGCCGCGTCTCAAGTTCGAGTCGCTGTTGGCCAGACTGCCCAGGGGCGACGCGTTGGTGCGCTGCATCGAAGCCTGCCGGGCGTTTGGCGAGAACCCCGGTTTTTTTCCACGCGTACTCGGCTGGTCGATGCTGCTGAGCCTGGCCTGTGTGCTGCAAGTTGTTGCGCTTGGCTGGGGGCTTGGCCTCGAGATGGGCCGGCATCTGCCGGTGCTGATGCTGATCGTCCCAGCGATCATCTGCATCAGCGCACTGCCAATCACGCCAAGCGGAATCGGCGTCCGCGAAAACCTATACGTCTGGCTGCTCTCAGCCACGGCGATCGGCATCGAGAACAAACAGGCGCTGACGCTCTCGATACTAGCGTTTGCGGGTAGCCTGTTGTGGAGCCTGGTCGGCGGGGTGGTGTACCTGTTTTTCCGCAGCCGAATCAGCCTCGATCGCTGACGCGCTTGGCCAAGCTCCGCCAATTCATACTCCTACTCGTACATCGTATCTCGTGATCGGCTTAAGTTTTCGATGAAGAGGAACGAGGAAGAAGGACGAGGACGTGCGCTTGGATCACAGCGCCCTCAACAGCCTTTTCAATTCCCCCAGTCGGCCGTCCGGAGTGCGCTTGGCCAAGCGCGGGTATTTGCCGCCAAGCGTGATCAGGCTGCCGTTGCGGGTGAACATGATCTTGTCGTCCCAAGTCTCGATGGATGTCACATTTTTCGGCGCGGCCAACAGCTTCAACTCCGCCACCCGCAGCAGACGCTCAACCGGCTTGGGCATCGGGCCAAACCGGTCGCGAATCTCTGCCTTTAACTGGGTCAAATCATCCTCGTTGGAGAGCTGGGCCAGTTTTCGGTAGAGGATGATGCGTTGGCGGGTGTCTGGAATGTAGTCGAACGGCAGATACGCCGGGACACGCCCGACATCCCTTGGCTCGGGCTGCGGGTTGTACGCCGGGGTTTTATCTTCGTCCCCATCAACCGAGGCAGCGACGGAACGAGGTACACGAACCTCGAACTCCGGCTGCTCCGGCTTGGCCTTTTCCCGCTCGGCGGCGCGTTCCTCGCCGGGGTTCAATGCAAGAAAATCGATCGACACGGTAACCTCCACCCGGCGCTCGACCTTTTCGCCCTTCAACCGCTTCACGCTTTGCTTCAGTAGTTGGCAGTACAGCTCGAACCCGACGGCAGTGATGTGGCCACTTTGTTGTGAGCCAAGGATATTGCCGGCACCGCGAATCTCAAGATCGCGCATGGCGATCTTGAAGCCGCTCCCGAGCTTAGAATATTGCTTGAGTGCACTGATGCGTTTGCGGGCGTCGGAGAGTAGCGCGGCGTGCCTCGGCAAAATCAGGTAGGCGTACGCCTGATGTTTGTACCGTCCAACACGCCCCCGCAGTTGGTAAAGCTCGCTCAGGCCGAAGCGGTCGGCGCGGTCGATGATCATCGTGTTGGCGTTCGGGATGTCGACGCCACTCTCGATGATGGTGGTCGAGAGCAGGATGTCCGCCTCGCAGTTGATGAACCGGGTCATCACTTTCTCTAGCACGCCGCTTGGCATCTGCCCGTGGCCAACGATCAGCCGCGCCTTGGGCACGAGTTTGCGGATTCGATCGGCCATCGTCTCGATGGTCGTCACCCGGTTGTGCAAAAAGAAAATCTGCCCGCCGCGATTCAGCTCCCGCTGGATGGCGTTACGGATGATCTTTTCATCGAACTCAATCACGGTTGTCTCGATCGGCAGCCGATCTTGCGGCGGCGTCTCGATGGTGCTCATGTCCCGCGCGCCGGTGAGGGCCATGTGCAGCGTGCGAGGGATAGGCGTGGCGGTGAGCGTCAACACATCCACCGTCTGCCGTAGCATCTTGAGCTTCTCCTTGTGCAGCACGCCGAAGCGTTGTTCCTCGTCGATGATCACCAGTCCGAGTTCCTTGAACCGAACGTTCTTTTGGATGAGCTTGTGCGTGCCGATGACGATATCGACCGAGCCGGTGGCCAGCCCATCGATGGTGGCGTCCGCCTGTTTTTTCGATCGGAACCGCGAGAGCAGTTCCACCGAGATCGGGAACTCGGCCATGCGCTCGCGGAAGGTGTTGTAGTGTTGTTGCGCCAAAACAGTGGTTGGCACGAGCACGGCCACCTGCCGCCCGCCCATCACCGCCTTGAACGCCGCCCGGATGGCCACCTCGGTTTTGCCAAAACCAACATCGCCGCAGACAAGCCGATCCATCGGGCGCGGCCGTTCCATGTCCTGCTTGGCCGCCTGGATGGCTGACCACTGGTCGCGGGTTTCCTCGTACGGAAACGATCCCTCGAACTCCCGCTGCCACGGCGTGTCCCCACCGAAGGCATGCCCCGGCTGGGCCTCACGCGACGCCTGAATTTTCAGTAGATCCGCCGCGAGATCGGCGACGGCCTTCTCGGCATCGGCCTTGGCCTTGCTCCAGCGTTTGCCGCCGAGGATGCTCAGCGGCGGCTTGGCCTTGCCGGTGCCGACGTATTTGCTGACGAGGTGCGCCTCCGACACCGGCACGAACAGCCTGGGCGGTTCCTGTTCGGGATCGCGTGTGCCGAACTCGATCACAAGACATTCCTGTCCGCCCTCGGTTTTCTCGCGGCCAGAGCGCGTAGTGCGCGTCTCCACCGGCAAGACCTTCAGCCCAAGATAACGCCCGATGCCGTGTTGCAGATGCACGACGTAATCGCCAACACTCAGGTCGGTAAAATCGATTTCAAGCGCCGAGCGGGTGGCGGAGGCGTGGGGCGACTTGAGCCGGCGCGGCCGCTGCGATCGGGTGCGGCCAAAGATTTCCGAGTCGGTGACGACGACCAACTTGGCCGGCTCGATGAGGAACCCCCGTGAAACCTGACCAAGCGTTCGTACCGGCTGCGGTTCGTCGTCGCGCTTGGCCAAGCCGTACTCGGCCCACAATTCGTCGAACCGCTGCAGCTCGCCCTCCGTGCCGCACACCGCCCAAACCTTGTGCCCGCTCCGAAGCCAGCGGTGAAGCTGACGAAAAAACTCGCGACGCTGTGCCTCGGCGATTTGTGGATCATCAGCCGCCTGGCCAAGCGGCCGGTACGTGTCGAGGCTCTCTACCGACAGCAAGCTGTTTTCGCCCGCCTCGCGCAGCTCGACCGCCGTGCCGTGGGCACGCGCCTGGCCAAACGCGACCTTCCACGTGTCATGAAACGGATCGCCCTCTGGCACTTGCGCGAGATAGTCGGCTGCTCGCTCAGCGATCTCCTCCGGCTCAATGAAGACGTAAACCGGTTCGCCGGCCAAGTGCCCGGCCAGTCGGTCGGTCGGATATTTTGCGTTGTCAGCAAGTTGCTGTTTGAGGATGCCCAGCTCGCCGCCGGGCGAGAGGGTGACCTGTTCGATTTTGTCGCGCGTGAGTTGCGAGTGCGGATCGAACGTCCGCAGCGACTCAATCTCGTCCCCGAAAAACTCGAAGCGCACCGGCCAGCGGCTGGCCAGCGGAAACACATCGAGGATGCCGCCGCGCAGGGCGATCTCGCCCTTTTGACTGACCTGCGCCTCCGGTTCGTAGCCCTGATCCTCAAGCCACTCGATGAGGTCGAGCGGATCAATCCGGTCGCCAAGCACGAATCGGCGAAACCGCTTTTTCAACTGGGCCGGGGTGAAGGTGCGCTGAAGGAAACCGATGCCGTTGGTGACGATCACCGGGCCGGGGCCTGCGGATTTCGGGCGCTTGGCCAAGTGGATGAGCGTCTCCAGCCGCTCGCTCAGCACGTCGGCGTGTGGCAGGCGGGATTCGTGCGGCAAAACGTCCCAAGCCGGGAAAAACTGGGGTACGGCGGCTTTGGCGCTGCGCTTGGCCAAGCGGGGCATCCAGGTCTCGAGTTCCTGATGCACCTGTTCCTGCGTCTGCACGGTTGGGCAAACCACCACGACTGGCCGCCGGGGGTGTATTTGGGCCAAAACCCCGGTAATAAAGGCTTCGCCACCTTGGCAGACCCCGTCGAGAGACAATAATTCGCCCTTCTCCTCATTTTTGATCAGGGGCTGAAAAACAGGAGATTCGCACAATTCGGCCAGATTGGCCTCCGTGTCTGGGGTGGCCAGACTCAAAATGTCGGCGTCAAGATGGGCCAAGCGCTGTCAGGCGTCAAAAAAAAGTGCCCAAATCATCTAAAAATGAGCGAAAAAAAA
>CEWJ01015767.1_pt1 | contig 25244 bp, 9 predicted proteins | sample 350291 | NCBI WGS metagenome assembly CEWJ01 (sample SAMEA2622923, study PRJEB7988) | marine metagenome | isolation source: saline water (ENVO:00002010), including | reverse complement strand
CAGAATGCGGCTAACGTATTGGCGCAGGCGCTGGAACTAGGACCGGCCGACGATGCCGAGAAGGAGGAAGATGAGAGACCAACGATAGTGACGACGGATTGATATGGCCAACTGCGGGAGTGAGTTGCTGAGGTAACTAATTTAGCTTCTTAGCTAAAACAATTAAACCGGCAACCGACCCAAGTAACAGGGTTGCTAATCCAAAAAAAAGAGGACTTCCTATCGGAACTGAACCAAAAATATATGAGCCTAGATAGAAGATTCCAGCAGTTAAAAGAACCGCGAATATTTTTCCGATGGTTTTCATAGCAACCATATATTTACCGGCCGCACCCGATCTTCAGGTTACCCTCGCTTGAGCACGCGGCGGTGACCTGCAGCGCCGTAAGGTAAGAAGGAGTACCCGGAGGAAATTCATCTGTATGACTTCATTTAATATACAGATTCGAACCCGTGACCTCTGTACCGCATATGCAGCGCGTCAACCCTGCAAAAATCCTACTTTATCCTAGTCGAACCCATCACCCACACATTCACCTTTTCCAAGTCTGCTTGATTGGACTTGGTTTCAGTGGACCTCGTCAACTTCGGTTGGCGGGGGCTTATTTATTCCGAAATCTGCTTGTGAAAATTTCACAAGTTGAAAGTTCTTGGCGATCAGCAAAACCATGTTATTAAAACCGCTTCTGGTTTTTGTTTATCCAGAAACAGTGCCCGGCGTTTCTTATTCATCAAACCCAAGCGCGCCGGTCGCTAACTTTTCATTGTTGGAAAAGTGACCCCGTCAGCCTGCACGTTGGCTGGCGGGGTTTTTTATTCCGAAATCTGCTTGTGAAAATTTCACAAGTTGAAAGTTCTTGGCGATCATCAAAACCATGTTATCAAAACTGCTTCTGGTTAGTTCTGTCAGCCAATAGGAATGACCTGAAAAAGGTAACAGGCATTCTTCGTAGACCCTGATTGCTTGTTACCAACTTTCACGGAGAAAGTGACCCCGTCAACCACTGTGGTAGTCTGGTTGGCGGGGTTTTTTGTTGCCCCCCATTTTGGCCCCCATTTCTCAGAAGGGATCACTACTTTCCTAGGGTTTTTGGTTCCACTCGATTCCACTCACTCTGAAAAAGGAATTGAACTAGATGTTAGGAAAAACGAAGTTATTTTGACGGGAATAGGCGAAAAGCCTAAGAAAAGAAATGGTCGGGATGGCGAGATTCGAACTCGCGACCTCTGCACCCCCAGTGCAGCGCGCTAACCAGGCTACGCTACATCCCGAACAAGCGGCGGGCATCGTAGTGTTTCCCGCTTGGTTTTCAATGAAAAAGAGAATCCCCAGACCAATCGTTTGGTCAGGCGGCTATTCGGCCTCTTTTTTCGGCTCAGGTGGCTTGGCCTTGACAGTCAGCCACAGGTGATTGACCTCGTTGATCAACCGGTCACCCCCCGCCTTGTCCGCACCGATGGCCGAAGAGGATGTCAAGACATTGGCCTTGCCCGGTTCGGTGACGAGGATCGTTAGCGGGCCGTTCGCAGGCTTGGCCGAGGCATTGGCCGCTATCCTGATTTTAACCGCTCCCCCCTTCTCGGTTGCAGGGATCTGCACGCTCACTCCAGCCGGGAGGCCACGCACAAAAACAGCCGGCTCGCCGCTGTAGCCATCGGAGAACCCGATCGTGACCGTCGCATCGGCAGTTTTCCCTGCCTCAACAACCAGTCGATCGGGTGCGTGGGTGGCTGTCATCTTCGGCCGAGGACGGTCGATTTCCAGTCGATAAAAATGGGAATCACTGCCAGTACGGATCAGGTCGCTGACTGCGATCACGAACTGCCCGTCCGCCGGAGCAGTCCAGTCAAGCGTCGCATCCTCTTTCGGACCGGAGTCGTCGTCCCGGGCGAGCTGTTTCCCCTTCAAGTCCTCCACCCTCAAGACCGGATCGAGTGACGAGTTGAATTCTGATGCGCGCAATCGAAGCCGCAGCTTGTCCCCTTTTTTGGCTGCGATCCGAAAAAGATCCTCGTCGTCGTCGAGCCGGATCCGCCCATGGATGGCGCAGGGCCAATCGAAGCTCAGCGCGGTGTTGGCTGAGCCGTTTGGCTCAGTCTCCCGGTGGCCCGTCAAATCCCCAACTACGACCGGCACCGGTGCAGACAGTTTTTCTCCGCCGATCCACGTCTCGGCATCGGGAGTGACTGCGTTCACCATTGCCGCCTGCGCAGCCTGATCCCGGCCAAAGCCCCAGCCGACCAGATGCACCGGCGTTTCGTCGCCGCGCCTGACGCCGAGCGGAAACGTGTTGCGCGCGAACGGTCCGGTGCTGATGGTCATCCGGTACACGGTGTGCACACTGCCATGAAACCGAGCGGTGGCGTTGAATGGAAAAATCAACCCGGCGAAGGTCAGCGTGTAGTCGCCGGTTTTTGGCACCTGAAAAGCCAGCCACGGGTCAATGTTATGGGTGTCGGGCGCGAAGGCGAGTTTGGTGCCGTTTTCATCGTGCAAATGCAGGAAGGCGTCGACCGGGGAATCGAGTGAATAGGCGAAGCACTGCGCCACGATCCAGTCGCCCTTGTTTGCGCGGAGGCTAAAGGCATCCACGTCGCCGGTTTTTCCGAGGCGACCGTTTACGGCAACCGGTGTGCTGCTCAGAAATTGAGAGTCTTCAAGCTTGTCGTTTGGTTCCTCCTCCGAAATCTCATCGGCCAGACCGACGAAGAAAATGCGAGGCTGCGACGCCCCATCAGCGTTGTAAAAACGAACCAAATGCGGGCCGACCGGCGTGTCCGACGCGATGGCGGTCTTGTACACGCCCTTTTTGTCCGTGATCGGCTCGAGCTTGATTCCGGGATGATCGGCCCACGCCGCGCTTGGCCAAGTTTCGGGCAAGTCGGCTGCCGTCAGCTCAAACTCGGATCCTTGCTTTCCACCGGCGGGAAAAATACTGGTCACGGCAGGCGGCTTGGCCAGGCCGCTTGACCAAGCGGCGGTCAGCAAAAATACGATGGCGACTCCGACCGCGAATCGGTGTTGCCTCACGCGAACAACTCCTTGATTGGTGATCCGCCGTTCACGATGGGCAAGGGGCGACCGGTGTTGGTGTGTAAAATCATGTGCGGATCGATTCCCATTTTCCTGTAGAGGGAACAGGCGAAATCCTCAGGCGAATAGATGTTGTCCGAAGCGTAATAGCCCTTCACGTCCGTAGCGCCAATCACCTGTGCCGGCGGCACACCTCCCCCGGCAACCAGCACCGACATCGCGTGTGGCCAATGGTCGCGGCCCACATCCTTGTTAATTTTTGGAGTACGCCCAAACTCACCGAGCAACAGAACCAGCGTGTTGTCGAGTTGACCACGATCGTGCAGATCATTGATGAGCGCAGCCATGCCAACGTCGACGGTGTTGATCTTTTTCTTGAAGCCGTCCTGAAAGATTTTCGTGTGATGATCCCATCCCCCGTTGTAAACAGTGACAAATGAGACACCCACCTCAGTCAACCGGCGCGCGAGCAACAGCCGTTGCCCGAAATCGTTGCGGCCGTATCGTTCGCGCACTGCTTCCGGCTCTTTCTCGATGTCAAACGCGGCCTGTGCCTCCTGTGAGGAAATCAGGTCGATGCCCTGCTGGTAAAAGCTGTCAAAATCCACAGCCGGGTCGGCGGCGGCGGCATCGGCGATGCGCAGCATGCGGTCGAGCGACTTGCGGAGTTTGAGGCGAGTGTTTGCCCTGCCCTCGCTGATGGCCCTGGGCAGAACTACATCGCGAACCCGGTAGCCTTTTCGGTTTGGATCCCCGTCGATGACAAACGGCGCGTGTTGGCCTCCCAAAAAATGGGGACCTGCCGAGCGGGATTTCCGAGGCAGACTCGCGTATGCAGGCAATCCGTCCTGCACGCCCCGGAGGTGCGAGACCACCGAGCCAAAAGACGGATGAAATGAAACCGACGAACCACAGTTCACCGGAACCGGAGTCGGCGCGCCGGTCATCATGTAGTGGTTGCCCCCGCCGTGGTTTGGATCCTTGTGGCAGATCGATCGTATGATAGCCATCTTGTCGAGCGTCTTGGCCAGCTTCGGCACGGTCTGACAAAACTGCACGCCCGGCACCGGGGTAGGAATGGGATCGAACTCACCCCGCACATCGGACGGTGCGTCCGGCTTGGGATCGAACGTCTCGTAATGAGTCGGACCACCGTCCAGCCAGACGAGGATGCAGTTAACGCGATCGGCACTTGGCTTGCCGGCGGCCGCAGCCGCGCTGGCCCTCAACTGGACGAGATCACTCATCCCCAGTCCAAGCACCCCTCCTACGCCAAGCTGGATGAAGTCCCTTCTCGCGATCCCTGCACAATTTCGATTCAGTGCATTCATGCCGTTTCAGTGATTAAAGACAAATTCAGCCGAGTTGATCAAGGCCCACATCAAATCCTCGACAGCCTGCTGGCGCTTGGCCTCTGCCGTCTCAATGGCCTCAACGGCGATGGCCCTCTCGCCTGCGCTTGGCCAACGACTGTATATCCACAGGTAAACCTCATCAACAATCTCGCCCGCTGACCGGTCCGCTTGGCCAAGCGCAGCCGCCCGGCCCTGTTTGTCAGCCAACTGCGTTTGCAGTTTGTCCGAGTTCATCAGGTGCAGCGCCTGCACCATGCTCGGGCGGTTGTCCCTTTCGCAGGGACAGTTTTCGCTGGAGTTGGGCAGACCGAACGACTCGAGCATCGGCGAACTCATGATGGTCGTCCACAGTTCAACCTTGCGCGCGTCCAAGCGCAGATTGGAGTATTCGCTGGTCACACCAGTTATCTGGTTGACGATGTCCTCCAGATTTTCTGCGCCCAGTCGGCGGCGATAAAAGCGGGAGAAATTCTGTATGTCCTGCACGTTGGTCTCGTTGGGGACGGAGCTAAGCTGATACAGCCGGGATTGCATGATCCGGCGCATGAGATGTTTGAGATCGAACTTGTGCGCTGCGAAATCGTCCGCCAAAGCCTCGAGCATCTCCGGGTTGGACGGAGGGTTGGACGCGCGAAAATCGTCCACCGGATGCACGATGCCTCGCCCGAAAAATTGGCCCCAAACGCGATTCGCCATCGCCTTAGCAAAGTATGGATTCTCCGGAGTCAACATCCAGTCGGCCAAAGTCGATCGGGGGTCTACCCCGGTCGGTGTTTCCAGTTGCCCACCGCCAAGCGGCGTCGCTTTCATCACCGCATTGCTCACCGGATGGTTCACGGTCCCGCCCGGTGCGTGGTAAAAATATTCCGTGCCGGCCGATATCGGCGGCGAGATGCCAGTGCCCTTGCGCTTCATCTCAGCGAAGAATGCCGCGAACTGGTAAAAGTCGGTCTGGCTCCATTTTTCGTTTGGATGATGATGACACCGCGCGCACTCAAGGCGCACGCCAAGGAACACCTGACTGAACAACGTCGTGAGCGTGGCCGGTTCACGGCGCGTACGATAGATCACGGCTGGACCCACACGGTGCGTGCTGCCCTTGGCCGTCAGTATCTCGCGAACCATCCGGTCGTATGGTTTGTTTTCCGCGAAACACTCGCGAATCCAGTTGTCGATCGTGTACGCGCTCTTTAAACCGACCCGCGCGATGTTGGGCCGGAACAAATCGCCCCAACGATTGGCCCACGTATCGGCGTATCGGGGATCGTCGAGCAGGCGTTCGATCAACCGGTCGCGCTTGGCGGCATCTTCATCAGCCAGAAAACGCCGCACCTCGGCCGGCTCCGGCAATACTCCCAACACATCGATGAACGCCCGGCGAATAAACTCCGAATCCGAGCAAAGATCGCTCGGCAGAATGCCCAGTTTTTGAAAACGACCGTGCGCTTTTTCATCGATGAAATTGCTCACCGGCAGACCAGCATAAACGGCATCCCCGAACTGGCGGCTTGTCGGCACGGTGATTCGCGTCAGAGCGACCTCGCCCATGTAACGCACCACAACCACCCCCTCGCCGTTCAGCGAACCCACTTGAACCAGCCCATGCTCTCCCACCTCAGCCAACTCCTTTTCATTCGAGGCAAAATCCGCCAGGTGTGTAACATCGCGGCGCAGACCGTTCTCGTAGCGAGCCGTCACAACCAGTTGCTGCCGCGCCTCCTTTTCGTAGCTCCATTCATCGGGAAAGACCTCGATGCCGACCAGCTTGGTTTCATCCGGGCGCTGATACAGCATCCCCTCTGCGATCCAGTCGTGAATGATCCGGTAAAACGGTGAACCGACTTCCAGCCGTTTGCCACCCTCATGCTCCACCGCGAGGGTCGGCTTCTTGAGCAGCAGGCTCTCCGAAGGCAACGCCGGAAAAACCCGGCGCCCACGCTGATCCTTGACCACCTCTCGGTAATCCGATTTCGGGTCGAACGAGAATACCGATAGTGAAAAACCGTTCTGCCCCTGCGGTTTGGCATGACAACTCCCGCCCGCACAGCCGGCCTTGGCCAACACCGGCAGCACGTCCCCGACAAAACTTAACCGGGCGTCCCTCGCAGCCGGCACCACCGCCACATCCACGTTCAACACCCGCGCACCGACCTCCACCCTAACCTTGGCCAAGCCCTCACTGGCTGCCCGTAATATGCCGTCCTCGACAGTGATGACTGTCGGATTGTCGGATGAAAAAGAAGCCTCGCGGGATAGATCGCGAACCATTCCTCCGGCCAGGCGTTGGTGCACCAGCAACCTTTGCTGGTCATTCACAGGCAACTGAATCTCGGCAGGAAACACCCCGATGGTATCAGCGGCGGCCCACCCGTTCGCTTGGCCAAGCGACAGCCCAAGCAGCAGCAGCCCGAGCCGCCTCAAAGTCGCACCTTGGTTTAAAAAAAAGGCAAACACTCCGAGTTCCGCGAAACCTATGCCAATCCCCAGGCGCAGGCAACCACGATTCCGGGCAAAAAAACGGGCAAAATATCAGGCGACACTTGACCGGCTCGAATGCGTTGCGGTAGGTTCCCCGCCCCCTTGGTGGTGGCCGTAGTTCAATGGTAGAGCCCCAGATTGTGATTCTGGTTGTTGCGGGTTCGAGTCCCGTCGGTCACCCCACTTTCCCCCTTCCCTTCCGATTCAATTGAACTAAGTCCATTTTTTGGGCAACGTGTGTGCAGCCACACGATGTTGACCAAACTCATCTACGTTCTGATTGGAATATTCGCTGTCTACAGCCAAGCGCTTGGCCAAGCGAAGAAGGTCACGCCCGCCAATGATCCACCCGGGCAGTTGTTTCGTCATGCCCCAATGCCCAAGGCAACGCGGACGGTCGTCATCCCGCTTGGCGATATTCAATTCGCTTTCGATACCGAAAACCTTCGGCCGCACACGGTTTGGCGTGGCAAGCTGGATCTTTACGGCCCACAGTATGCCCACGCGAAACGCCCATTCATCTCACAGCCGAACGGGAAATTGCTGCTCGAAAACCCGCCGTCTCTTCCGTGGCGCCTGGCCAAGCCGGAGCCCAAATTCGATACCACCTCACCGGGCATTGAGGGGCGCTTCCTCAGTACATCCACCGAGGGAAACACCGTCACGTTGCGGTACGAACTTTTGCAAAATGACCATCCGCCGGTGGAGGTCTCGATAACGCTGGAGGCAACAGCCGACGGATTTACAAGAACGATTAACCTCTCCCCCTGCAATCGGTCTCTCTGGTTTTTGGCCAACCGATTTCCCGTCGGAAGCGATCACGATTTTCGACTCAACACGGAAGACCAATCCATTTCCTCCCGCATGATCCTTTCCCAACTAGATTACACGGAACTGAACATCACGGAGGCCGGGGCGGAGTCGACCTTTGACAAAAGCACGACCAACACGGAAGCCAACCTGCATTGGGTTCATATTCCGTCGCACGACAAGCCGGTGACATTCCAAGTGATGAACAGCTTCCCGGCTTTGAACATCCCTGACGTGGAAAATGAAAAGCGGCTCCAGCTTGGAAACATCGGCACGACTCAGTTCGGGCCTAGGCCCGGCAAAAAGCCCCCTCACTACTTTGTCGAAAGCCTCCGCCTGGACAAGGATTGGGAACTGTTGGTCACCGGGATGGACTGGCTGGAGGACGGTCGACTGGCCGTCTGCACCTGGCCCGGCGATGTGTTTCTCCTATCGGGCGTGACCAGCGGTGATGACGTCAGGGTGCGAAGACTGTTGTCCGGCTTGAACGAGCCGATGGGGCTGCTCGTTCGCGATGGCAAACTGTACGTTTCACAAAAACCGGAGCTAACCGAAATAAGTTTTGATGATGAAAAGGGATCAGTTGCACTTCGGCGTGTGAGTGCCGACTGGGGTTACTCCGGACACTACAACGCCTTCTCCTACGGACCGGTTGCCGACAGGAACAACCGATTTGTACTGGCCAATGCCGGGCACAGTGGCCGTTGGGATATGAAGTTCATGGGATGGGGAATTCGTCAGGGAGTCGGAGGCACGATGACCGGGATCGGTTCCGGCTTTCGTGAGCCAAACGGTATCGGCACATTCGGGCAAAACCGGGACATTTTCGTCACCGACAATCAGGGGCACTGGACGGCCGTCTGCGAACTCAACCACCTCCGGCCCGGACAGTATTTCGGACGCCCCTCTGCCACACCGGATCCTCAGAAGCTTTACAAGGGCAGAGACAATTTCACGCCCCCCGCAGTGTGGTTCCCCTACACGCTGGCCAAGTCCGTCTCCGGCATGGCCGAAATCACCAATGACAAATTCGGGCCTTACAAGGAGCAGCTGATTGTGGGCGATTTCCAAAACGCGCTGCTCACACGGGTGTTTCTTGAAAAGGTGGATGGCGAATATCAGGGTGTGGTTTTTCCGTTTCTCAGGGGATTCCGGTCCGGAGTCAATCGACTCAGTTTTGGCCCGGATGGCAATCTATACGTCGGTGGACTGCAGCGTACTTGGGCGTGTATTGCCCCGGATCCAGCCTCGCTCGAGCGGGTTTCTTTCGACGGAAATACACCCTTTTCCGTCGCGAAGGTGGAGGCCAAGCCGGACGGTTTTCTACTAACGTTCACCAAGCCGGCAAAACCGTCTGCAGCAAATCCGGACAACTTCGATGTTTCCCAGTTTCGCTACGCCTACCAGCCAGGATACGGCTCGCCCCGTTACAATTTTCAAGGCAAAAAAAACAGCCAAACCGGTCTGCACGTCAAGAGCGCGACCCTTTCATCGGATCGAAAATCCGTGCGTCTGGTCGTGGACGGGTTAAAAGAAGAGCACGTAACGGAATTTAAGTGCTATGACATCGTCGACAACGAGGGGAACGAACTCTGGCACATCCTATTCCACTACACCCTGAACCGGATTCCCCGGTCGTGATGCGCTTGGCCAAGCGCTTGGCTTAGGCCGGCGCCTGTTCCGGGAACAGCTCCCGCATGTACGTGGCCAAGGTTTCGTTCGTCGGCCCGTAGCCCTTATGGTACATGTGGTACTCCATGTCCTTCATGAAGCGCTCGGCAGACTCGTAACGAACATCCAGATTCCTCGCGAGTGCCTTTTGCAGGATGGCATCCAAGCGAAGGTCGATGTAGTCATTCTCGTTCCGGAAATGAGGGATCGGTTCGTCCACGATTTTCTGCCGGGACTCCGCAGCATCCACACCCGCGAATATATTTTTGCCAAGCAACAACTCAGCTAGGATGACACCGTTTGAAAAAATGTCGGAACGCTGATCCGTCACCTCGAAACTCGCCTGCTCCGGGCTCATGTATTCCGGCGTGCCGGAAAGTTGCTCACCCTCGTTTTGTTCGATCAGACCCGCGGCCTTGGCCACGCCAAAGTCGGTCAATTTCACATCGCCCTCGAAGCTCATCATGACACTGCGCGGACTGACATCGCGGTGGACGATTCCCAGCGACTCGCCCTCCTCGTTTTTCTTCCCGTGAGCGTAGGCAAGTCCGCGTGCGATACGGCTCGCGATGAACACCGCCAACGGCCCCGGCAACTCCTTGCCCTGCGCGTTCACCTCGCGGATGAAGCCGGCGAGATTCACCCCGCGGATGAATTCCATGACCATGTAGTAGGCGCGCTGGTCTCCCTGCAACTTCACTCCGCTGTCTTCCCCCATCCGACGGTAGAGCGACTTACCCTCATCCCCAAAGTTGTAAATCTGGACGATATTCGGGTGGATCAAGTCGGCGACCAATTTGCCTTCGCCAATAAAATTTTCGATGAACTGGCGCTGCATCGCGAACCGCTCATGCATCACCTTGATGGCCACCTCCTTGGCAAACTCCTCCGAGCCGATCTGGTTGGCACGAAACACCGCGCCCATTCGTCCATCGGCTATCTTTTCCACCACCTCAAACCGGTGTTGGCCATCTATGTCAAACAGGGCTGCCATATGCAAAATGTCAAACCACCAAACCAAAGTGTCAAGCAAGCCCGATGCCAAACACCAAAAACCGATGGGCAGCACAGCAGATTTGGCCTATCTTGCGGCCAGATGCGCCTGCGCCTCATCATTATTGCCCTGCTGACTCTGGTCGTTTTTGTCCGTAGCGACGAAAAGCCGGCTGTGTTGGACTCCAGTGGCATTGTTTGGCGCCCCGACAACACGGTCAGCGCCTCCATCGAGAATTGGCCGCTGGATCAAGTGCTCCAGGCTCTCAGCGACCTGAGGAAATGGCAGGTTCTCGTCGAGCCGGATTTAAAATCGAGCGTCACCACCCGGTTCAAAAACCTGCCGCAAACGGACGCGCTCCGGAGGCTCCTCAATGACGTGAATTTCGTGATCATCCCCTCGCGCAAAGGCCCCTCTAGAATGCTGGTCTACGAGACCTCCTCCAAGAATGCCGTGCGCCGCATCGTCCCGACCAAGCGCTTGGCCAAGCGGGACAAACCGGAGAAGAAGGATGACGGAAAAATCGACAACGAGTTAATCGTCACAATCGATCCCAAGTCCGGTATCGACATCGAGGCGTTGGCACGCCAACTCGGAGCCAAGATTAAGGGAAAAATTGACGGGCTCGATATCTACCAGCTTGAGTTTGAAGACGCCGAGGCTGCAGACAAGGCGCTGGCGCAACTCGAGCAGAACGACGGCGTCGCCTCAGTTGACAGCAATTTCACGATCCAACAACCGGAACAGCTCAGCCCGGTAAACCTCCCTGCCCCACCGCTGAACCTTCGCCCCTCCTCCGCGGACAAGGATGGGATTGTGGTCGGCCTTATCGATTCCAGCGTCCAACGCACCGGATCACAGGTTGGCGAATTTTTGCTGCCGGAATTATCCCTCGCAGGCACCTCGGCCAATCAACCCGGACAGGTCAGCCACGGCACCTCCATGGCGGAGACCATTCTTCGTGGCCTCTCGGCTTCGCTTGAGGGCACACAGGAAACCTCAGTCAAGATTCTGCCGGTCGATGTCTACGGCCAATACGACAGCACTTCCACTTTTGATGTCGCCCGCGGTGTCCAAGCTGCGATCGAAGGCGGCGCGGACATCATCAGCCTCAGCCTCGGTTCCGATCAACCCAACAGCCTGCTCAAGTCGGTCATTCAAGCCGGCACGAAGGAGGGCGTTCTCTTTTTGGCCGCCGCCGGCAACGAACCCACCGGACAACCGGTCTATCCAGCAGCTCAAAAGGAAGTGATCGGAGTCACCGCCTTAAACCGGGGCGGCCAACGGGTTGCCAGCTATGCGAACTACGGAAACTTTGTTGAGGCCGCCGCTCCCGGCGTAGGTGTTACAGTGCTGAACAACCAAACGTTCTTCGGAACCGGGACGTCGTTTTCGACTGCCTATACGGCTGGCGTGGCAGCGGGACTCGGATCGACGCCGGGTGTACCAATGTCGCAGGTACGGGACGCCATCACCAAGAACATGCGCCCGCCGGGAACCGGGCCGTAAAACTTGGCCAAGCGCTTGACCTAGCGGAGACTATTCGTCGTCCAAATCGGCTTCACGCTCAAACTGAGCCAGCATCTCTGGCAAGGCCAGGCGACCCCGCGCATACTTGGCCGCCTCCGATTCCGGATAATCCCAGCGGCAGCGATTGTAGTACCGGAACGCCATCGGGACGTCCTTGTCCATCCGATAACTTTCCCCCGCCCAAAACAGTGCCTCCGCACATAACGGGTCATCCGGGTAGCGCTTGGCAAAATCCTCAAACCGGGCGGCGGCATCGTCGAACGCCTCCTGCTTGTAGTGACACTGGCCCCAGCGAAACGCCATGCGCGATGCCAGTTCGTGCTCGGGGAATCGTTCGATAAACTTGCCCGATACCCGGGCGGCCACCGGGTAGTTTTCCTTCAGGTAGTAGTACTCGTTGATCCGGATCATCACCTTCGGAATCAACGGGCTGTCAGGGTGAATGGCTGCCATCGCGACGTACTCCTCCAGCGCCTGATCAAAGTCTCCCGCCTCCTCGTGGCATTGGGCCATCTTGTACTGGGCATCCGGCGCAAGGGCATGATCCGGGAATCTCCGGATGATGACCCGGTACGACTTGATCGCCTCCTGCCAATCCTCCTGCTCCTGCGCAAACTGGCCAAGCAGGTAGCTTACCCTTGCCGCGTATTTTTCATCCGGAAAATCCTCGGCCAACTCGAGTAACACCCTTCGGCCGTGATCCAGGTTTTCCTGAGCCTGCTCGATGCGCTCCAGTTTTTTTTGCGACTTGAACAATTCAAAATAACTTTCCGCGATATGAAAACGGGTTTGGGCAGCAAGGTCGATGTCCTCGAACACCTTACTGAATGCGGCCAGCAATCCGTCCGTGCCAATCGCGACGGATACTTGCCCCTGCCGATCTACGGTGGCCCGGGTCGAATTCGACTGGTCGCGATACACCGCGATGAGCGTGTCTCCAAAGAAGCACTCCACGCCGTTGTCCCCGCTGTTAGGTCGCGGCTTGCTCCGTGCGACGAGCGGAAATGAACCGGTGAACACCCCGCTGTGTGTCAGCGTTTCAGTCAATGTCACAGCCTCGTTTTCGCCACTGGTTGTCTTAACCGTCACGATGACTTGATCCTGTTTTGAATACACGTCCTGATCCTTGTCTTCCACGATCAAAAACAATCGCTCGCCAACATGAAGAGCCTCGACCGGTTCTTCATATTGGGAATCCGTGATTTGCAGGATTCCGTCACTAGTCAAAGAAGCCGTCGAGTTCAACTCGACCGTGCCTCCGTCGCCCCGGGTTTGATCCCTGTATACCGCACGAACGATCTCTCCGCCCATGACGTTCAACACCCTGACTTCCGCGTCAGACATGTCTTCACCCTCGTCATCCGACAGAATTTTACCCGTCAGCCCCCCCGGTGTTTCTGGAGTAACAGGAATCATCGGCGGACTGGTTTCATCGCCCAAATTCAGCAAAATCTGTCCAACAAAGCGTCCCTCAACCAACGCTTGGCCAGCCGTAATTGGTTCGCTGTATTCCTCGGGAGCCTCGCCTGCGAACTGCGCCGACAACACACATTCCACTCGTGCCTTCCGCCCGCCCCCGACGTCCAACTCCATCTCCAACCTGCTCCCACTGGTCTTGGCACGATCCGGGTCAACAATTTCCACCGTGAGCGGCACATCGACTGAAACCGGCGCGGCGTTGGTATTACCAAATGGCAGCAACGAATATTGATAGCCCGGTTTCAATCCCGGCTTGGTCAGGTCTGCGGGGATTAAGCGAGTGCCCAAAACCCGGATCTTCGCCTCGGTCGGTTGGTTCACAAAAACCACAGACTCACGCGGATGCTTGTGTCCCGGCACTGTGTTTTGTTCATCAAAATACCTCATGTAAACCCGGTCACCGGTTTTCAACTTCAGCCCAGGCTGTTTGCTCTCTTCAGTAGCAGGATTTCCCTCCCCATCAGTGGGCTTGGCCAAGGCGGATGAGGTCTCTAACTCTACACGAAACACACCGGTATTCGGGCCGGTCTCAACCGCTTCCAGATCAAGCAGTTGGCCAAGGTTTACCTGCACAGTCACCGGCACCCTGTCGGCTTCCGAAGATTGGTCGAGATCGAAATCCGTGACCTCAACCACAATCCGTTCTCCCGGTTCAACCCGAAGCAACTCATGATCAATCGTCTGCACGCTACCGTTACCCTGTCGGCGAAACTCATAAGAAAGCGGCGTGATGGCGCCATTAAAAAACGTAGCCTTCAACGTCTGTTCGAGTTGTCGATTTTGCTGCAAACCGCCCTCGGTTAACTCATCAATGTAAACTGCAGTGACAGTGTCCCCCGCGGCAATCTCCAGGATATTATTTCTGGCCAACTCAAGGACGTCCTCTTTTGGTGGAATAATCTTCTGCCCATCACTGGTTATAGTGACGTTGCCTACACTGACGAAATTACCCTGATACTCGTCCGCAACCATCTTCAAATGCCGCAATGGCCAGCCACCCAACTTGGCCCTCAATGTATTCTCAACCAGTTCAACTTCCACACTTCGCCATGCCGCAACCTTGATTGCCTGCTTAAATTCGTCCCGTTCCTCCTCCGACAACACAAAATCGGATAACTTGAACGGGGCAATGTCCACGGTTGTCTTGGCGAGATTTTCCCGAGCCCGTTCGCAACTTACCCCGGATTCAACGTCTTCTACCCAAGCGATTGCCGTGAACGAATGCATTCCCGCCTCCAAGTAAATATCGGAGATCGACACGGACTCCTCCCCCTCAGCGATCATCGCAACCGGCCGCCCACCGATCATCACACCGCCCACGTCGGCGTTCACCGCGAACCGAACCGCGCCCGGCCTTCGCTGCACGAACTGGCCACTCCAGACGACCAAGTTGGAAAGTTTCGATTTCTGTTTTGGTTTGATTTCAAGCGGCTCAGGTGACCACCGAAGCGTCTCGACTTCGGTTGTTGTCTCAGCAGCCAGAGTTTGAGCGATTTCGACCGCCTCATCCCAATCCTCGATGGATTCGCCCTTCTTCAATCGGTAGACCCGCTGGGTGATCCCAGCAGGCGACTTGTCGCTGAACACGAGCAACTCCATGTCGAATCCCAGATCCGTACTGGTCCCGTTTGGCTGATGCACCTCAACTGCCAGCGAGTTCATTCCTTCTCGCAGCGCCGCTGTTGAGATCGGGAATTCAAGGTACTTGTCCTCCTCGCCGCTGTTGCGATTGCCCGGTGTCAGCGTATCAAACTTGATCTCCCCTTCCGGCAGATTATCGCGCGCCACCTCCACCCCGTTCATATACAACACGAACCCGTCATCGGAAAGAACGTTCGCCGTTAAACCGGAAGCAACGCCCATCTCGCCGGGGTCGTAGACGAATTCCTTGCGAAAATACGCCGTCGGGTGTTTTTTACCGGAGTCTTCCCCAAAGCTGATTTCGGTGGCCGGCTTGAGGGAGCCCAAATCGCCATAACCAAGCGGCCCGTCACCGCTTGGCCAAGCGCTGTCATCATAGGCAGCACCACGCCACGCTTGGCCAAGGTCCGTTCCCTTGTCGTGATATTTCCACACCGACTGTTTGCTCACGATCGGCTTGCCGTTCCCGAATACCAACGGCTCATACGCTTGGCCAAGCGGAAATCGGCCCACCTCGTATTCGAAACGCCCATCATGACTTCCAAGCAATCGAACCCGCCTGGGCGTATTCTCCGTCGATGCAGCAAAATGAAACTCGGCCGTGTCGACCGGGTACACGTCCTTCATGTCAACAGCCAGCCACTTGCCCGGTTCGCCGTCCGGCTCGCTCATCCAATGGGATTCCGGATCGTGATCGATCGCCAGTAACGGTTCGTGGTCGATGGCAGCGCCATTTGCTATTGCACCGGCCGGCATCTCCGCGGTGGGCACCGTCCCCTCGAACACGCCCGAATGCGGATTGGTCTCAGTCAACTCGCCGGTGACCTTGTCCCCGTTGGTCGCAACGAGGTTGACCTCGATCTTGTCCATCTCCCCGCCTTGATCGCGGTCGTAATCCTCCACCCTGAAATAGATCAGGTTGCCGGGACGAATCTGCGATGCGTTCCGCTGCACCGACTTTCGGAGATCTTCGTCGATCGACTCGGTTTCCCGCGACAATTGCTCCGTGACGGTTTCCTCCTTCTTGTCCTCGATCTTGCGACTGGCTGCGGCGAAGGTTGCATCCGAGGCAATGCGGATCACCTCTATCTGCGGCAACTGTGTCTTGAACTCCTTTTTAAAATCCTCGGGATAATCCACATGAATCGCATCCGCCCCGGTAATTTGGAGCACACCATCATCGACTGTCGACTCTGCCAGGATGGTGGCAATTTCCGCGGTAAAAAGCCCTTTCCCGGCGCTGCCGCTGGAGAGCATCACCTGTTCGCTGTCCCCCCCGGGATCGGAAGTCACGCTGACCGGTATCTGCGAATTGCCTCGGCTGATCCCAAGGTCACTATCGTGTACCACGATGAAAAGCGAGTTACCGGGAGTATGCCAGCGTTTCGACTGTTGCCCCAGTCGGCCGATGGTCCTCAGCATGTTCAACTGATCCAAAAATCGCTGCTCGATGCCAAACACCTCGGCTAAATGGTAAAGCGTCTCGTTGGCGAGGGCGTTTTCCGGCATGCGCTCAAGTACGGACTGAAACATCTCGCGGGCCACATCAAAATCGCCCTGTCGAATCGCCATCACTCCCATCATGAATTCCGAACGCAAATTCACCTCCGGCGATTTCGAGTCGCGTAACACAGTGAAAATCTCCTCCGCCTTATCGAACACTTTTTGTTCCACATAACACTGGGCAATTCCGAACCGCGCATCGACGGCTGCCTCCGTATCCGGAAACTGGTTCAGCACCGTGGTGTATTCGCTCCGCGCAATGTCGTATCGCCCGGACTCGAAGTAAGTCTTGGCCAACAGCAATTGAACCGAGGCCTGATCTTCCGGCGTGGCCTGCTTCGATTCGTCGTTGTTTACCAACCAGAGGCGAAGCATGTTTTCTGAGCGCGACCATCCTTCTTCACTCGATGTCTCATTTTCAACACTCGCCGCAAACAACAGGATGATTACCGGCAGTTCCTTCACCCGATCGTCAAACAACTTCCGCTGCTTCATGTACTGAGTCACGGCAGCCGGCCGATCCCCGATCTGGAGAAGCATCCCGATACGCAGCAACGGGGCAAGTGGATTGCCCTCGTCCAAATCCATCTCAAATTCACTGGTGATCGTGAACAGCTTGGCCACGAGGTCACGTGCCGTTTTCTTCCGGTTGCCATCCACTCGCGAGATTTTGTGCAACATCGCAGTCAACAATGCGGACGCTTTTCCGTGCTGCCCATTTTTTGAAAACTGCTGCGCAAAAGGCATAAACTGATCCCAGTGATGCTGATGATTGCTCGACCAGGTCACCGCCTCCCAAGTGTCCCGCTGATCATTCAAATCTGAAATCTCCACCTCCGTTACACCCAGTTCATCGAGGGACAAGCGCGCAATCGCGGAGCCCAAACCGGCATCGACAGACTCAATGATCGCCAGAAGACGCTGCTTTGTTTCGACCTGCAACTCTGCATCCCCCCGGATGTCCTTCACCCATGAAAGCGCGATGCTTGAACTGACCTCGGACGACACGAAAATTTGTTCATCCGCCAATTGACGCGCGATGATGAGTGTTGTCTCAAACGTCTCCCAATCCTTTGCCTCCAACTTCAGGTCTGCCAACCGGACCGCATAGCCGAGATGGTATCGTGTCACCTGCTCCATGCAGCGGTTAAGAATCGTTTCGCGTTTCGCGGGATCCTCCTGTTCTTCAAGCAAGTTTGAGATACACGACAAAGCCTCCGAGGAACCCAAGTCCAAAAACGCGGACTTCTCCCAGTAATCCACCGCCTCATCGATTAGCCCAAGCTTGGCCAAGCGATCTCCCAATTCCTTCGCCTTGGCCTGTTCGCCACCAAACTTGGCCTGGCTTGCGAGAATCCATTTTTGCACCTGCCCACCCAAGTCGGCATCCTCCAGCTTTTGGCAGGCATCGAGCATCAAAATCCAAGTGGTGACATCATTCGAAGTTGGCGCCTGACCAAGCGCGAATCGTACCGCCTCCCGTTTTTCATCCTTGCTCCCGTAATAGTGCGCAGCCTCAATCCATGCCCGCGCGACGGAGTAATCATCCGGGCGCCGTTTGGCCAAGCGGGAGTAATACTGAACCGACTTTTCCCGTGCCTTCAATCGATGGCGATAGTCATAAGCCAAGCTGGAAAGGAGTTCGTTTCGCACATCATCCGTCAGGGTCGCCTGCAAAAGGGATTCCCTCGCCTGGGCGGATTTGTTCCCTCCCGCAGCGACGTTTGCCCACAATTTGACCGTCGGCTCAGCCGCCAAATCCTTGGCCAAGCGGGACATGGTCTGAACTCTGTTTCTCAATTTCTTGTTGCCTCGATTTTTCTTCACCCATTCCTTGAAGAAATCCCGATAGGGCACGAATCGCGCATATTTCAGGGCCATGTCCTTGATGAGGTTAGCGTCCTCGTTGAAAATGGCATCAGACTGGGCGGAAGCCAAAAGCCAGTTCATGGCTCCGGCCGATTCGCCACCAGCTGTGGGCGCCTCGCGAATCAACCGACGCGCTGCCTCCTGTGCCTTGCCGGTCTCCTTCATCCGATCCCGGTACAAATCAAATGCCAACGCATAGTGGGCATAGAATGGGTTGAGGCCGTTGCCAGTAATGATCGAGTTCAAATCCCGCTCGATTGTCGAGTGATCCAGCTTGGCCTCGGCAGCCCATCGCGCATACAGCCTGGGCGACTTGTGCTGCACCGCATCAAGCCGACCAGCCTCAAGCGCAAGCATCGCCGCCTGTTCGCCCTTTTTATCCCTAGCGTTTGCGTAAGCCTGATAGCCGATGAGCAGCGCCATTTGCGAGTTCGTGAACGGCTGTTTTCTCGCTAGGTCATACACCGGCTTCATTTTTGCCGCAGACCTCTTCGCCGCATGTGCGATTTCAAAATATTTCCTGAAGTCATCATAAGCGGGCTGCAGCCGAACCAACTTGGCGTATGCGGCCAACGCCGGTTCAGCCAATTTCTGACCCCAGTATGCAGCGGCTAGTATCCTGTGAAAGCGAACCTGTTTTTCCTCGCTGAAGCGTACACTTGAATCCTCAACGCTCCGGCCCACCTCGAGAATCAGTTCATTGTCACCGGAGCGACTGGCGGAATCGATCGCCAACGAGGCCGCTTCTGTCTTGGTCGCAATATCCGCGTCTTCAGCCAGAAAACGAATCGCCAGGCGCGCGGCCTCGGCGGAAGAACGATGACTGTTCTCCCTGCGATAGTACTGCACGGCCAACGCCGCATCTGCCAGATGACCCTGTTGGCTTTCATAGGCCAACACCAGTTCCTGGGCCGCTGCACTGAGCTTACCCTCCCGCTCGAGCAACGCCGCCAACAGTCGATGAATCTCCGCGATTTGGGGATGCCCGGCATGCCGCGCAATGAATTGCCTTGCCGTAGAAATCGCGTCCTTCTCCCGGGCAGTGACCAACTGGGCGTCAATCAATTTCAGCATGATCTCCGGATGCCGAACGTGATTTGGGTTGGACACGACGAATCGCTTGGCCGCCTGAATCAACGTAAACGGTCGACCGTACTGGTCAGCCAAGTCCGTTAGTTGCAATAGCAGCTTGGCGCCCTGATTGGATCGGTCATTGGATTGCCGAAGTTTCGACTGCAGTTCAGCGATATCCTTCCGTGCCTTCGCAATCTCCTTGGCAGTTTGCGCTTGGCCAAGCGGCATCCCCCAACAAACAAAAAGTGCCAGCGTCAGGCAAATCCTCAAACCAACTGTCCGTTTAAAAATCATCTATCATCAAAACCCGGCCTTCACCAGGGCATCACTAATGCGCTTGGCCTCCGTGGCCAGTTTGCTCTCCGGAAACTCAAGCACAAGCAGGTCGAACTGCTGGCGAGCCACTCTTTTCCGCTCCGTCCGGTACAGGCAACGCCCGTAGTTAAAGTAGATCACATCAAGGTAATTTGCATCCGGATGATTCGCGATCACCCCTTCAAACACATCGATCGCGCGTTGATAATCCTGCCGCTGATAGAAGTAGTTGGCCGCCCGCGCCACGGCATCCCCCACCCGGCCACTCTCCGGAAATTGCTCGTATACCTTCTGATAATTCTCAAACGCCTTCTCGTAATACGACTGCGCACGGGAACCGGTCGTTGCCTCCGCCATTCGTTCATAACATTCTGCAATTCCAAACTGAGCCTCATCGCGCAGGTTGCTGGCCTTCAACTTGAGCAGGCTGCCGTAGAGGGCAATCGCATCCTTGAACGCCGCCTGTTTGCGGGCGATCTCCGCCTGCTTCAGCATCGCGTCATCGATGAAGGTGCTTTCGGGAAACTCCCGCATCAATTTCTGGCTCATGGCCACAGCCAACCGCAGGTTATCCAGCGCGAAGTAAATCTCCCACAACTGCACGTAACACTGCTCGAGCACGAGGCTCTTGATCTCCGAGGCCCGACTGGTCGCCTCCTCCGCCACCTCGAGCGCCTCCTGAAATTTGATACGCGCAGGATCCTCCAGACCAAATTCCTTGTAATGGTTTCCGATCTGCGTGAGCGCCTTGGCTGTTTTCAACTGGGTGCGCAAGCGCAGGTCTTCATCTGAAATCTGCGCCTTGGCCACCCGCACATCCCCTAGGCTCCCCTCAATGCAAATCGCGCTGGCGGTCAGTTGGCGTGGGCCAGCAGTGATATTGACCTGGTCGACGTACTCAATTCGCACCACATCACCGGGCAAAGCCTGCAACAGGGAATCCCCCTCGATAACCTGCTCTGATTGCCGCACAGGAAGTGCCCCCTGAAACAACCCGGTGTGAATGGAAGTGTCCTCCGCCTCTGTTTCAACCAACTCAACAAACTCGCTCTGCCCGGGTTGATCCTCCGTGAGATCTCCCGGCGACAAGTCGTCGATGGAGACTTGCTCCGCTGGCACCTCGACAGGCTCAGCATCCGTTTCCTCGAGTTCCATCGAGGACTCTTCGACGACCGTCTCGGTGAGCAGCAATTTGGATTGATCGATCAACCGGTGCTGCAACTGAAATTGCTCCTCTTTCGTTAACGGTTTATCCGGAGCGTCTTCGGCAATGACCAACTCGGAGGACTCCGTTTCCAGCGCTTTTTCGGCTGCTAGAGCGTTCTTTTCCTCCTCGATCTCCTCCGCTGTTTTCTTTCGGTACAACTTCACCTGCACCTCGACCCAATCGGCATCATCAGTCTGGTCCCGGTCGGCATCAACCGCCTCGACGTTGACCTGCTTTCCGACCACCACCCCCTCGATGGGATCGACAAATGCGCCGTCCATGACCCGGACGACTCCGTTCGCGGCAACCGATAGTTTGCGGAGACGGGATTGATTGAGTTTTCCATCCGCAGTGTGTTCGTCGCTGTACTCGACGTTGATTTCGTCACGGCCCGACACTTCGAGCACGCCGTTGTTGGGCTGCGGCTTCCCGAGTCGGGTCGGCACGGAACCCAGCACCACACGGACGTTTCGGCCAAGCGGCAGGCACTGCACTTTTTCCTGATCCCCGGCAGTGGTTTTACAGGTGGCTTCCACGGTTTCATCCTTGGCCAAGACCGCGAGGTCGGCATCCTCCACCTTGATGAACAGTCGCTTGCCGATCTCCAGCTTCGCTTGGCCAAGTTGATTGGTTGACATGACCGTTCCGACCTTTTCAAGCGACTCAATCGCCCGCCCGTAGTGTCCCTGCTTAAAATGGCCTAGGCCAATGTAGTAATAGGCGCGGTTCACGTGTTGCGAAACCGGGTAGTCCTTGATGACCTGTCGAAACACCTTGAAGCATTGGGCATATTGTCTTGCCTGAAATTGGCATACGCCGGTTTTCAGCAACGCCAACGCCCGTTGATCCTCGTTCCGGTTTTCCTCCGAGTAAACCGCCTCGAAATGAATCTTGGCCTTGGCATGATCCGCCAACACAGCAAGGTGGTGTTCACCCAGCTTCATATGCACATCAAAACGAACCTTGCTGCGCGGATACCGCTCAATAACCGAGCGCCACAACTCCAACCCCTTGTCGGTCTCCCCGGCTTCGATTCGAAGATCCCCCGCTTCCATCAACCTTCGGGCGGCGCGATCCTCAACGATCGATCCACGAGGCAGGCTTGGCTTGTCTTCCCCCGATTTTTTATCCGCTTGGCCAAGCGCAGTGCCATAGGCCAGCGCCAGACCAAGCACAGTAAAGAACAGGCCTTCGATGCAAAAACGCCGCCTAATGGGGCGGCGTTGACTTGAACGTCTGCGGTGCATTTATGCGAACAGTTCGTGAACCGGCTCCGCGCCTTCACGCACCAAAATCATCGGACGATCCTGCGGCGTGTAGACTTCCTTCTCGTGATCAATGCCCAGCGCGTGGCAGACCGTAGCGTGAATGTCACTTGGCTTCACCGGACGTTCCGCCGGCTCCATCGCGTCCTTGTCCGATGCGCCAATAACCTGGCCACCCTGTACTCCGCCTCCGGCCATCAGGCAACTGAAGCAACGGGCATGATGATCGCGACCGGCGTTGTTGTTGATACGCGGAGTACGGCCAAACTCGCTTAACACAAGGACAAGTGTCGACTCCAACTTGCCGGTCGCCGCTAGATCCTCAACCAATGCCGCTAGTGCCGGATCCATCTCCAGCGCGTGATTTTCCATCGCCGGGAAATTGTTTGAGTGAGTGTCAAAACCACCGCGATTGACCTGTACAAACCGCACTCCGGTCTCGACCAGTTTACGGGCAAGCAAGGCTCCCCGACCGAAGTCCGAGTCACCGTACCGGGCCAGCGTATCCGGCTTTTCCTTGTCGAGGTCGAACACCTTGAGGGCCGGGCTCTTCATCAGGGAAACCGCCTCCTTGATCGCCGTGTCCGTTGCCTTGAAATCCGTCACGCCGGTTTTCCCGGTGGCGCGGGCATTCATCCGTGCCAGCAAATCCAGTCGCTTGTTGCCCCGGGCGCTGGTGATGCCGGTCGGGAAGGAGAGGTAGGGATCCTTCTCTCCCGGTTCACCGATGAAGTATGCGGAACAGCTCTGACCAAAGTAACCGGACTTGGCCGCCTGACCGTTGATGGTGATGAATGCCGGCAGATCTCCGAGCCGATTTTTTTCATGCACCACAATGGATCCCAACCCGGGGTGAATCAGCGAGGGATCCATGTTGTAGCTCGTCTGTAATTCATACGTCGCCCGCCCATGCGCCCCGTTGGTGCCGGCGATCGACCGAACCAATGCGCAGTGATGCATCTGCTTGGCCAAATTTGGAAAAATGCTGCTGATCTGAATACCGTCCGCCGAGGTATCGATAGCCGAAAATTCACCCTGCACAGGACGACCCGGTTTTGGGTCCCATGTGTCCACGTGGCTCATCCCTCCGCCGTTCCAGAATAGAATCACATGTTCCGCCTTGGCCGCAGCCGTCTGGCCGGATGCAGCCAGCAACCTCGCCACCGGCATGCCTAGAATACTCGCCCCGGTCGCCTGCAGCATCCGGCGTCGGGTCATCTGGTAATCAAAACATCCTGTATCTTTCATCGTCTTTGTCAGTTAATTTTATGGGAGGTATCGGAATTCGTGACTATTGAGCAGTGCCCAGCGAAGATCGGCCATGCCCTCGAGTGGCGCTTGGCCAAGCACAGCCTCAGCCTCAGCCAACTCATCCGCGCTTGGCTTGCGGGTAAGAATCTCGAGGTAAGCCAACTCGATCGCCTTGGCCAAGTTTTTGGTTTTGCCGGTGAGCAATCGATGCATCGGCTCGTACGGCCCCACCCGGGCCGCTTCATGGGTGGCTTTACCGTTGAGCATCATCAACGCCTGCCGCATTGAGGGGGTGTGCTCCCTGAACTCCCCGAGACCGTCCCGAGATGGTTGACCAAACACCCGGAGGAAATGCGTCGGGGTAGCCGGGGTGGACATCCTCATCGAACTGGAGAATTTCGGGTTATCATCCACCTTGTCGATAACGGTCTCGTAGGTGTAAAGCCGGCGAACGGAATTCTTCTTTCGCGCCATCTCAGCCAAGCGCTCGGCCTCGATTTCCTGATCGGACTTGGCCTTCATCATACCGATGTCACGGTCGAGATCGGATTTGACCAACTGATCGAAATCCAGCGAAATAACCTCCTCCAAATTGTACGGGTTTGCCTTTGGCTTTTTCGGCACCATTTTCTCGTCACCAGACTCCGGCTCCGATTCCAACTCGATCTTATCCGCAGGCTCGGTGTCAAGCGGCACACGAACCCGCCGTTCCACTTCCCGAATGTTGGCACCTTTTGGCCACTTGTGATCCTGTAAGTGACCGGCAACAACCACGCTGTCGTACAAAACCTCGCTGAGCATCCGGCGCTTGGTTCCCGACGCAAATGCGGAACGCGAAATATCCCTGTCCTCCAGTTCGACGTCCGCATTCAATGTCGATTTCGCGTAGGCATCCGTCTCCATTACCACCCGAATCAGGTGCGCCAAATCGTACCCGTTCGCAACAAATTCATCGCAAAGATAGTCCACCGTTTTTGGATGCGTCACTTCACCCTGATAATCATCGATCGGGTGATAAAAACCGCGCCCCATCAATTCAGCCCAGACCCGGTTCACCATGTTGCGTGCAAAGTATCGGTTTTGCGGCCCGGCCACATGATCCGCAAGCTGACGGCGCAGTTCGCTCTTCCGATACAAATCCCCCTTCACGTCCAGTTTCCGGATGTCTTCGCGCGACTGTTTGCCCACCGACAACGCCACCGGTTCAACACCAATCCCAAGTCCCTTTTTCCCGCCGGAGGAATCGATCAACGCATCCAGCGCCTCAGACTCCTTGTGCTTGTTCAGCGCCAACGCCTCACCCGCACGCAACGCCTCAAGTCGCTTCAAGTAGTCGGGCTTCACACTGAAGTCCTCAACCGGAAACGGAAACTTGGGATCGACCGGGAACCGTTCCTTCGGCTTCCGTCGCTCCGGAGGCCAGAGCACCTTCATTTCTTCACCCTCGGTGACGTAGATTTTACTGCTTAGGCGACTCTCGACCTGTTTGGTTTTCCCGAAGAAACTGGCAAGCTCATAAAACTGCTTCTGCCGCCATTTGTCGAAGGGATGATTGTGGCACTGGGCACACGCCATTCGCACGCCGAGAAAAACCTGGGCTGTCGCCCCGGCCATCGTCATCGGGTCGGAGTCGTCCGCCAACAGGAACCCAACGGAAGGAGTGTTGCCGGAGGAACCGCTCGCTGCGATCAGCTCCCGGGCCATCTCATCCCAGGGTCTGTTTTGTTCTATGGATTGATGAACATACGCCAGCAACCGGTTGCCCCCC
>CEWJ01092421.1_pt1 | contig 25307 bp, 33 predicted proteins | sample 350291 | NCBI WGS metagenome assembly CEWJ01 (sample SAMEA2622923, study PRJEB7988) | marine metagenome | isolation source: saline water (ENVO:00002010), including | reverse complement strand
TGCAGCCGATGGATTTCGTCGATGAAAAGCACATCGCCCTTGTTGAGGTTGGTCAGCAGACCGGCAAGGTCGGCCGCCTTCTCGATGGTTGGGCCGCTGGTTACCTTGAGCTCGCCCCCCATTTCGCGCGAAAGTATTCCGGCGAGGGTGGTCTTGCCGAGGCCTGGCGGGCCGCTGAGGAGAATGTGGTCGAGGGAATCGCCCCGCTGCTTGGCCGCCTCTACGGCGATATCGAGCCGCTCCTTGACCTTGGGCTGGCCGGTGAACTCGGAAAACGCACCCGGCCGGAGCGTCCCGTCCAGGGCGGCATCAGGCTGGGTCAACACGTCGGTAATCATCCGATCGGCCATGCTGGACACAGACTGCGTCAAACCGCCGCGCAACCCAAGGCAATTCAATTCATGAAGAAAAAAGGAGTTAAAAACTTGCCAGAACACCCTGTTTTAGGCTCAATGCGCGGCGCATGATTAACACGTTCGTTAATGCAATTCTCGCCCCAACGGGCATGGCCGTGGTGCTTTCCCTAGGCATTCTGAATCTGGTCGATCCTGAATCAGAGCCGCATGGTTTCGTCTGGGGACTGTTGGGGCTTGTCGTCTCCCTTGTCGTGATCACAGGGCTGACAGTGCTTTACGCCAAGAAACCGGCTGCGGGCTGGGTAGTGCTGACTGCTTACACGTTAGTGCTTTATAAAATCGGCGGCTCTCACTTGTTTACCTTTGGGCTACTTGGTTTTACATGGGCGTTCGCCAAGATCGGCTGTCTGGCCACGGACGAGCACTGAGTTTGAATAAAACGATTTTTGAAGAGCCGCGGTTCGTCCGCGGCTTTTTTTATTTACGGAGCAGGTGCCGGATGGCGGCAACCTTTTCACCCGCACCGGGTTCCCCTTGAACAGCCGCCTTCTCGGCCCATAGGAGCGCTTGGTTCAAGTCCTTGCCCGCGCCACCGAGCCCGGCGGAGTAATACGCGGACAGGTTCAACTGAGCCCCGGCGTGCCCTGCCTCGGCCCCTTTTTTGTAGTGGGCAAATGCAGCTTTCCGGTCCTGTTTCACACCCAGCCCCTCGTCGTAGAGATATCCAAGATTATTCATCGCGCCGGCGTGACCCAGATTGGCTGCCTTGCGGAACCAATCGGCTGCCTTGCGGAAGTCGCGCTTAAACTTGAACGATCCCTCAGCGTACAGATTGCCGAGGTAATAGGCCGCCTCGGCGTGTCCGCCCTCAGCCGCCATTTCATACCACTTGGCAGCCTCGGTTCGATCCGGCAACTGCAGGGAGAGAGAGCCTCCGAATCCCCGTCTAAAACTGTACGGCACACCGGCCCCGGAGTTATAAAGCGAACCTAGGCGGAACTGGGACTCGGTGTTCCCTTCTTTCGCGGCGCGCAGATAGAGCCGATACGCCCGGGCGTAGTCCTGCTTCAACGGGGCGGTACCCATCTGGAACATGTGGCCCAGTTCGTAAATCGATTTCACGTCACCGAAACGCGCCTGCTTGGCCAAGCGCTCCACATTTGCGCGTTGATCGGACGGCTCAGGGTTTTCCGGGGCTGCCAGAAACAGGTCGGCCTCGAGGCGCGCGGACTCTGCGAGCACACCGGCCTGCTTGGCCTCGTGGTCGCGCAGGTCGTGCACTGCCTCGTCCTCCGAGTTATCGGCCACGAGATAGAGCCACTTGAGCGCCTCAAGCCGGGCATCCGGCGAAACTTCATTCCTCGCGAGGATGCGCTTGGCCAAGCGCAACTGGGAGGGAGCATAGTCTCTGGCTGAGGCCTGCCGATACCAAAACTCCGCCCTATCGGCATTCTTGGCCTGACGCAATTGCTGCTCAGCCTGCGAAGACAAATCCTTCGCCAAAGGTTCGTCTGGATCGTGCAGCGAACCGAGATGATGCTGCGCCACAGCCAGTCCCGGAACGGCCTCGCCCGAGGCATTCACAGCGCTCTCCCCCTGCGTGGCGACAACCTCTCCCGGATCGGCAGCCTTCAAATAAAGCTCGCGTGCCTTGATCATCGGGTTTGGGATTTTTCGGTCGAGAATATCTGTCGTAAGCAGCCCGGTCTCATAAAGGAACCCGAGGTTTGCGTGGGCATCGGCATAGCCCTGGCCCGAGGCCATCCGATACCAATAGGCGGCCTGCTCAATGGGATTCGGATCGGGATCCCGCTTAAGAAGTCGGCGCTGGTCGCGGCGAGTCTGTGTTCCCTTGAAGTATAACACCCCAAGATTGTTTTGAGCCCCGGCATGACTCTGCTCGGCCGCACGGAAATACCAGTCGGCAGCGGTCTGGTAGTTTTGATTAATTTCACCGCCCACCTCGGGCGCGTTCTTTTTTCCGTAGCTGTAAATGATCCCAAGATCATGCTGGGCGCCGGCGTTGTTGCCCCGGAAAAATCGGCCTTCCGGCAACGGTTGCGGAGCCGAAGCCGACAACAAAAAGGCCGGCAACGGCTTGGCCCGGTCGACGCCAAGGACGACCTGCACAGCATAGTCTGCGTTAGGCAGTTTTTCCGGTTTCTGCGCTGAGGCGCCGCTGAGTTGAAACAAACTGACTGCGTTGGCCCGGCCGTCGACGTCGAAGAACATCACGAACTGAACCGGTTTGGTCAGTGGCTTTTTTCCAGCGTCGAAAATCCCAATGTCGATCAGAAGATCGTCGCCTTCACTGCGAATATCCACCACGGTGATGTCGGAGGGCTTGGCCGAGTCGTAGTTCGGGTCGAACACAGGTCGGCGGAGGCTCTGCCCGGTCCACTTGATTTTTCGCGACGCGGTCCAGTCATACTCCGGCTCCGCACCGGCTTGGTTGAGGGACATACCGGCAAACGAAAAGGGAGCGCCGCGCTTGAGGCCGACTGCGGACATCGGGAATCGGAGGCTCATCCAGTCGCCAGCCGCCTTTTTCAACTCAGCCGTCGCCAGTCGGTAATCCTGTCCGCCGGCTTCGCCACGGGCATGGATTTTTCCGAGGTTCGCACGCGCCATTGCGCTGCCCATCCTCGCCGCCTTTTCGTACCACTCAACTGCGGCTGCCTGGCTGGCTGTCACACCCACGCCCTGTTCGTAGAGAATCCCAAGGGTGTTCATCGCGCCGGGATGGTTGCCCAGCCGAACAGCCTGTCGATAATACTGTATCGCCCGGCGGAGGTCGTGGGTGACGCCGGATTGGCCCACCCGGTAAAGTTCGCCCAAGCGAAACGCCGACTCTGCGTTGCCGGCTGCCGAGGCTGCCTCGAGCCGTTTCAGCAGGGCCGCTCCGTCAGACGAAGCAGGCGCTTGGCCAAGCGCCTGGCCAAGCGACACCCAACCGATCCCGATCAAAACCATTAATATGCTGAACCTTGTCACACCGGAAGGATACTCCGCCCGGCCAAGCGCTTGGCCAAGCAAAAAGGCCCACGGAACCGTGGGCCTTTGCAATTGGTTTGAGGGAGAATTACTTCTCTTCCTTGGGCGCTTCCTCGCCGGCATCGTCGGATGCCTCCCCGGCGGCTTCAGCAGATGCCTCCTCGGCCGGGGCCTCGGCTTCCGCTGCATCATCGGCAACGGCCTCGGTCTCGGCGGGCGCTTCCGCTTCAGCGGGGGCTGCCTCTTCGACGACCTGGGGTGCTTCCGCCTTGGCCGGAGTGGATGCCGGAGCGGCGTCCTCGAAAACCCAGGTCAAATAAGCCATCTCTGCGGCATCACCCTTGCGGGCACCGGCCAACCTAACGATACGGGTGTAGCCGCCCTGGCGATTTTGCATTCTGGGCGCAATATCATCAAAGAGCTTGTGCACGACGTCGTGCTCGTTGCGCCAGTTGGCACGAAGAGTCTTGCCGTCCACACCCTTGGTTTTCGGGAAAAATTTCCGCTGCGGTGCACGCAGGCGCGCGACCGCCAGGCGGCGGTGGTGCAGCGTGCCCTTTTTCCCCAGCGTCACCATCTTCTCGGCGACGACGCGAGCCGCCTTGGCCTTGGCCACTGTGGTCTTGATCGTCTCGTTTTTAATGAGGCTGCAAACGAGGTTTGCGAGCATCGCGTTTCGATGCTCCCCGGTGCGGCCCAATTTGGCTGTTCGTACTCTGTGTCGCATTTTTTATGCTGGGGTTGTCGGTTATTCCTCGATGGGAGGATCATCGAACGCATCGGCCGGAGCCGGCGTCGGGGGGGAGTCCAACAACGTGGGGTCGATTTTTTCGCCCAGTGAAAGGTTGTACTCCTTGAGTTTCTCCTTGATCTCGGTGAGTGATTTTTTGCCGAAGTTACGGTACTTGAGCATCTCGGCCTCGGACTTCATGGCGAGGTGCCCCAGAGTGGTGATGTTGGCGTTGTTCAGGCAGTTGGCCGCACGGACGCTCAACTCGATCTCGTTGACGCTGGTGTTGAGCAGCTTGCGCTGGGCTTCGCGGTTTTCGTCCTTGGCCTTGGCGTCCTGCTCGAACTCGAAAGCTTCATCATTAACACCGGTAAACACGGAAAGGTGATGGGACAGAATCTCGGAAGCCTGCTTGAGGGCTTCGTCCGGTTTCAGGCGACCATCAGTCCACATCTCGAGGATCAACTTGTCGTAGTCGGTGCGTTGACCCACACGGGCGGCCTCGATGCCGTAACGCACACGGGTAACCGGCGAGAAGATGGAGTCGATCGGGATCACGCCGATAGGCTGATCCGCCTTCTTGTTGGCATCGCCGGGAAGGAATCCACGGCCCACCTGGACTTCCAGTACCATCTCGACCTTTTTCTTTTTGTCGGTCGTGCAGATGACCTGCTTCTTGTTGACGACCTTGAGTGCCGGCGGCAATTCCAGGTCGCCCGCAGTGACGACACCCTCGGCGGTCACGCTGAGGCGCACCTCCTGCGGTTCGCGGCTGGTGTGGCGGAACTTTATTTTTTTCAGGTTCAGGACGATGTCGGTGACATCCTCCACAACCCCCGGCACGGTGGTGAACTCGTGGTCGGCGCCCTCGATTTTCACCGAGGTGATGGCCGCCCCCTCGAGGGAGGAAAGCAGCACACGGCGAAGCGAGTTGCCGATCGTGTGACCGAAGCCGGTTTCAAACGGCTCGGCGGCGTACTTGGCATACGTATCGTTGGAATCGTCGGATTTGGTTAACTTATCCGGCTTCTCGAAGTGACCCAGTCTTATTGGCATAACGTTTTGTTTTTGAGCAATTTTAATCTGGCCTTGTCACCATTATTCCCGTTCATAACGAGGCCCGTATAATTGCTTTCCCCGTCCACAAGGACGAAGAGGTTAACGGGAATAAAATTCTACGATCGTCTGTTCGTCGGCGATGGGCTGTATCTCATCGCGGGTCGGCACACGCAGCACGGTACCGCGAAAGGCGTCCTTCTCCAACTGCAACCACTCGGGCACCACACGACTGGTGGAGTATTCCAGGTTGCGGGTGGCCAACTGGCGCGAGGCGCTTCGATCCTTGACCTCCACGACATCATTGATCTTGGCGGTATACGAAGGAATAGTCATCTTGCCGCCATTCACACTCACATGGCCATGGGAAACCATCTGGCGTGCCTGGGCGCGGGTGGCCCCAAAACCAAGCCGGTAGACGATGTTGTCCAGGCGGCTCTCAAGCAACTGCAGCATAATCTCACCGGTCACACCGCGGTGACGGCGTGCCTTCTCATAAATCGAGCGAAACTGCTTCTCCATCAACCCGTAGTGGAAGCGGAGCTTCTGCTTCTCCATCAACGCCAGCGCGTAGTCGGAATGCTTGCGACGGGCGCGCGGCCCGTGTGTGCCCGGGGGATAATTCTTGCGCTCGAGATACTTCGAGGGGCCAAAAACCGGGACGCCGAATCGTCGGCTAATCTTGTCGCGTGGACCTGTGTATCGTGCCATGCCTTAAATTCCTTTTATACCCTGCGCCGCTTCTTGGGGCGGCAACCGTTGTGCGGGATCGGAGTGACGTCGCGAATGGAGGTGATCTCCAGACCCACGGCCTGCAACGCGCGAATCGCAGATTCACGACCGGAACCCGGTCCCTTGACGCGGACTTCGACCTCTTTCAACCCATGGGACATGGCCCGACGGGCGGCGTCCTGCGCTACTTTTTGAGCGGCGTAAGAGGTGCTTTTGCGCGAACCGCGGAAGCCGGTCTTGCCGGCGGTCGACCAGGCGATCAGGTTGCCCTGCTTGTCGGTCAGCGAAACGTGCGTGTTGTTGAACGTGGCCAGAATGGTAGCGACGCCAGAGTGGACGTTCTTTGATTTCTTCGCCTTGACGACCTTCGTCGGTGCGGGGTCATCGCTGGTCAGGAGTTCCTGTGCCGAGGGAGCCGCGACGTTTGAGGGATCTTCCTCCTCTTCCGGCTTGGCCTCCTCTTTTGCCTCAGGCTTGGCCTCCGCCTTGGGAGCATCCTTTTTTTCCTCGGGCTTGGCCTCCGCCGGCACCTCCGTCTTGGCCTGGTTTTCTTCAGCGGGAGCTTCCGCAGCCACTTCCGGCTTGGTTTCCGCCGCCTCGGGCTGGGTTGCCTCAGGTTGTTGCGCTTGGTTTTCTTCGTCCGCCATGATGGTCAGTCTGTTAAATTAATGAATGCCGGCCTTGGCATTGGGGTTACTCTTCGCACCCACGGTTTTCTTTTTGCCCTTGCGTGTACGGGCGTTGGTGGAGGTGCGCTGGCCACGAACCGGAAGGCCGCGTGAATGGCGCATGCCGCGATAGGACTTGATGGCCTGCAACCGCTTGAGGTTTAGACTGCGCTCGCGGCGCAGATCGCCCTCGACCAGGTAGTCGCCCTCCTGAAGGACGTGCACGATCTTGGACAACTCGTTCTCGTCCAGGTTCTTGGCGCGGGTGGCGGGGTCGATGCCAGTCTTCTCCACGATCTCCTTGGCGATCTTGGGCCCGATGCCATAGACGTAGCGCAACGCTATGTCGATGCGCTTGTTGGCAGGAATGTCTACTCCGATGATTCTGGGCATTGTCTAATCCTTTCGTTCAACCCTGACGCTGCTTGTGGCGCGGGTTGGAGCTGCAAATAACGCGAACCACGCCCTTCCGGCGGATGATCCGGCAGTGCTCGCAAAGTCGCTTTACAGATGCGCGTACTTTCATTTTACGTTCTCGTTTCTATTTATTTTCAAAAACCAACACGCCGTTGCTGAAATCAGCAGGCGATATTTCCAAACTCACTTCGTCCCCCGGCCTGATGCCGGGCACCTTTTTCCGTTGCCTGAACGGAACCCTGGCAAACAACCGGTGGCCGTTGGCCAGTTCCACCAGGAAGGTCGCGGGGGGACGATGCTCCCTCACAATGCCTCTGGCCTGGATGGCAGGTTGTCCGGGCATGTCAAAATCTCCGGTTCACCGTCGGTCACGAGGATGGTGTGCTCAAAATGAGCCGAAGGCAACCCGTCCCGGGCCACCACCGTCCAGCCATCCTCCAGCATCTCCACGTGACGTTGGCCAAGGTTGACCATCGGCTCGATGGCCAGTGTCATTCCCGGCTTCAAAACCGGTGAGCGTCTTCCGCCATCGTCGAAGTTGGGAATTTGGGGATCCTCGTGAACTTTTTTGCCCACGCCGTGCCCGACAAATTCCCGCACGATGCTGTATCCGTTGGCCTCAGCAGTTCCCTGAATCGCCCGCGAGATTTCCACGACCTTGTTGCCAGCCAGCGCTTGGCCAAGCCCGTCGTAAAGGGCCTGCTCGGTCACTTCCATCAGTCGCTGTACCGCCGGGTCGCACCCGCCAACCACTACCGTGGTGGCGTTATCGCCGATGAACCCCTCGTAGCGCACGCCAACATCCACGCTGACAATGTCGCCAAATTGCACCCGCCGTTGCGAGGCCAAGCCGTGTACGACCTCCTCGTTGACCGAGATGCAGATATTGCAGGGATAATCCCGGTAGCCCAGAAACGCGCTTTTACCGCCGTGATGGCGGATGCGTTCCCCGCCGTACTGGTCGATTTCCAGCGTGCTCATGCCCGGTTTGACGTAGGCGGCCACCTCGCGCAGCACGGTCGAGGATACCCCGCCGGCCAAGCGCATGGCCTCTATCTCATGATCTTTCTTAATATGGATCATGCCGTCTCCCGGCGCCTGGGCGCCTGATCCAGGGCCAAGCCAAAGCCTGGCCGGTTACTTTCAATGAACAAACAGCCGGAGGAGTTCACCACCAGCCCTAGAAGCGACCACGTACGCGGCCCTTCCTCAAAAATCCGTCATAGTGCCGCATCAACAAATACGACTCCATCTGCCGCATCGTGTCCAGCGTGACACCCACGGCAATCAAAATACTTGTACCCCCGAAAAACTGGGAAACCTGATAGGGGATATTCTGAGCATCACCGAGAATCATCGGAATGATCGCGATGATTACCAGAAACGACGCACCGGCAAACGTGATGCGGCTCATCGTCTTGTGCAAAAAGTCACTGGTCGCCTTGCCGGGTCGCACGCCCGGAATGTAGCCCCCGTTTTTCTTCAGGTTATCGGCGATCTCAATCTCGTTGAATGTCGTTGCCACCCAGAAGTAGGCGAAGAACATAATCATCAGCGCATAGGTCACGTAGTAAAACCAGTGACCCGCCTCAAACCAAGTTGCCGCAGTCAGGAAAATCTCTTCCCAGCCCTCAATTGATCCGAGGCTTCGAAGCACCATGCCCGGGAACATTAGAATGGCCTGGGCGAAAATCAGCGGCATCACGCCGGAGTAGTTGACTCGCAGCGGCATGAAGGAACTGCCCCCGGCATACACCTTGCGGCCCACGGCGCGCTGCGCGTGCTGCACCGGAATCTTGCGCTGCGCCTGAGTCACGGCCACCACGGCGGCTACCACGGCCAAGAGCAGGAAGATCAGGAAGATGCCCTCAAACATACTCCGCGTCATGGTGGGATCAGCGCCAGTCCATTGCTGCGGCGCAAACATTTCCCAAACCATCGGCAGGGCCCGCGGCAAATCTGCCACGATGCCGATTGTGATCACCAGCGACACACCGTTGCCGATACCGCGCTCGGTGATTTGCTCACCCAGCCACATCAACAACATGGTACCGCACGTCAGCGCCATCATGGTCTGCAGGTGATAGGCGATGCCCCCCGTAGCAAGGACTCCCTTATCGTAACCAGGCAAAACCGTTTCAGGACTCAACCAACCCAGCGACATGACATAGCCCTGCCCCAGGCATAGGAACAGCGTCATGACACGGCCAATCTGCATAATCTTCACCCGACCGCCCTCTTCCCGCGAGAGGCGCGAGAGCCTCGGGATGATTGGCGTCATCAACTGCAGAATAATCGTGGCACTGATGTAAGGCATGATCCCCAGTCCGCCGATGGAGCAGCGTTCCCACGCTCCACCGGTGAACATGCTGTAAATGCCGAGAAAACCAATGCCTTCCTGGCTCTGCTTTTCGCGGAGATCCGAAAAATAGTCCTGCAACTGAACGCCATCGAGCCCGGGAATCGGCACCCAGGCGATCAGGCGACAGACGGCCAACACCAACAACGTGAATATGATACGATCCCGCAACTCCGGAATTTTGAAGCAATTCCGGAAACCGGTGATCATTCGTGAGATTGCGTTGTCCTTAGCCATTTGTTTTTCAGCGGGCAGTCAAACGTCGGCTTACTCGGAAGCCTTGGCTTCCGCCTTGGCGTCCACTTCGCAGCTGCCGCCCTTCCCCTCAATTGCCGCCCTGGCACTCGCGCTGAACGCGGCCGCCTTGACGGTCAGTTTCTTCTCCAGTTCGCCCTGACCCAAAATCTTTACGCCATCGCCGCGGCCGTTCACCAAACCGGCTGCGCGCAGCGCTGCCTCGTCAACGGTGGCCCCGTCGTCAAACTGGTTCAGGCTCTCTAGGTTGACCGGGATGTACACAGTGGCAAATTTCTTGTTGTTAAAACCACGCTTGGGCAGACGGCGGGCGAGTGGCAACTGGCCGCCCTCGAAACCAGGACGTGTCGATGACCCGGAACGGGAACCCTGCCCCTTTTGACCGCGGGTGCTGGTGTGCCCACCACGACCGCTGCCCGGCCCGCGACCAATGCGCTTGCGCCGGTGCTTGGATCCGTCGGCTGGTTTTAAATCGTGTAATCTCATTTTAAATCTGGTTTACGCCTCAGCGGTTGCCGGTTCCTCGGCCTTGCCTCGGCTCTTCATCACTTCGCAGCGGTCGCGCAATTCGAGCAGTCCCTTGAGGGTCGCCTTGGCCACGTTGACCGGGTTGTTCGAGCCCAGCGACTTGCTGAGCATGTTCCGCACGCCGACCAATTCGCACACGGCACGAACGGTCTTACCGGCGATGATTCCGGTACCGGGAGAGGCCGGGCGCAACAGCACCTTGGCCCCGTCGTATCGACTCAGCACCTCGTGCGGGATGGTGGTGTCCAAAAGTGTCACATCCACCAGGCGGGTGCGGGCGTCCTCGGAGGCCTTGCGAATGCAGTCGGCAACCTGATTGGCCTTGCCCTGCCCCATGCCCACACGGCCCTTCTTGTCTCCCACGACCACTGTGGCACTGAAGCCAAAACGGCGGCCGCCCTTAACCACCTTGGCCGAACGGTTGATGCACAAGACCTTCTCGGAAAATTCATCCTGCGGCTCGTCGGATGGGCCGTTGTCACGTCCGCGACGGGGGCCACCCGGGCCACGTCCTCCGGGTCCGCGCCCTCCCGGCCCACGACCACCGGGACCACGGCCGCCAAAGCGCTGGCCGCCTTCGCGGTTCGGGCCGCCCTGACGCGCTTGGCCAAGCGCTTGGCCTTCGGGTTTCGGAGTCGAAGCCTGTTCCGCCTGCTCCTGCGGCTTGGCCGCCTCCGGAGCGGCGTCGTTGGCCGCAGCGTTTTCGTTTTGATTCGGTTCTTCTGCCACGGTTCTTCCTTAAATTTTCAGTCCGGCCTCACGGGCTGCGTCTGCCAGGGCCTTTATTTTTCCATGATAACGGGCGCCGTTCCGGTCGAACACAGCCGTCTCAACACCGGCCGCCTTGGCCGCCTCACCAGCGAGCTTGCCAATCTCCTTGGCGCTGTCCACGTTGGCCGAGAGTTTCTCGCGGTTTTCCACCGACTTGGCCTTGCTGGAGACGGAGGCCAGGGTATGCCCTGCCTCATCGTCAATGAACTGCACGTAGATGTTTTTGTTGCTCATCCGCACGCTCATGCGCGGACGCTCGACGGTGCCGCGCACCTTTTTGCGAATTCGCCACCTGCGGCGTTTCAGCAAATCTCTCTTTTTATCCGTTCTCATGTTACTTGCCCCGGTTTTTGCCGCGGCGATCTTAACGAAAATTACTGCACGGTCTTGCCTTCCTTGCGGCGCACGTGCTCGTCCGCGTACTTGACACCCTTGGCCTTGTACGGCTCGACCGGGTAGAACCCGCGCAGCTCGGCGGCGACCATGCCCACCTTCTGCTTGTCCGGCCCCTCGATGGTGACGCTTGTATCCTTGTCCACGGTAACCTTCACCTGATCTGGCAACTCATAGTTGATCTGGTGCGAGTACCCGAGGTTCATAGTCACCTTGCTGCCGCTCACCGCGGCCTTGAAACCAACGCCGTTGATCTCGAGTTTCTTGACAAATCCTTCCGACACGCCGAGCACCATGTTGTTGAGCAGCGAACGACCCAAGCCGTGCATGGCCTTGGCCTCGCGGTCGTCACCATCGCGCGCCACCTTGAGGGTGTTTTCCTCCTGCGAGACGCTGGTGCGCCGAGGCATGTCCATCTCCAGCTTGCCATTGGGTCCCTCCACGGCGACGTGGTTGTCGGCGATGGATACCTTCACCTTGTCCGGCACCGCGATTGATTGATTTCCAACTCGTGACATCGTTTCTTTTCCTTACCAGACCTTGAACAACAGTTCGCCGCCGACGTTGTGGCGTCGGGCATCGTGGCCGGTCATCAAGCCCTGCGGAGTGCTCACCACGGCAACGCCCATGCCGCCCAGCACGAGCGGTATGTCCTTGGCAGAGGTGTAGCGACGCAGTCCGGGGCGGCTCACGCGCTGCAGGTCGGTGATCACGCCCTTGCGCCCCTTAAATTTCAAACCGATGCGGATGCTCCGCTTGACGTCACCCTCGACGTTGTAGGAGTCGAGGTAACCCTCGTCCTTCAGCAGCTTGACGGCGCTCTCCTTGATATTCGAATGGGGCACCGTGATCTCCGGCTTCAACGCCTGGTTGGCGTTCCGGATGCAGGTCAATAAATCAGCAATGGGATCCATGTCTTTTTCCTACCAACTCGCCTTGGTGACACCGGGAATCAAGCCGGTCCGCGCCATTTCTCGAAACGTCAGACGGGATACCCGAAACTTGCGGAAGTACCCGTGACGACGACCGGTGATCTCGCATCGGTTGACCAGCCGAACCGGGCTGGCGTCACGCGGCAACTGGGCCAGCCCCTCGTAGTCGGCGTTGGCCTTAAGCTCAGCCCGCTTGGCCGCGTACTTGGCCACCGTCTTGGCCTTGCGCTTGTTTCGTTCTAACCAGGCTTTCTTTGCCATATCGTTCTCTTATCGCTTGCCGTCGAACGGCATTCCAAATTCCTTCAATAACTCGTACGCATCGTCATCATTTGTCGCCGAGGTGACGATGGTGATGTCCATGCCCTGCGTCCGCTTGACCTTGTCGACGTCGATCTCCGGGAAGATCGTCTGGTCATCAACCCCCAACGAGTAGTTGCCCCGGCCGTCAAACCCCTTCGAGTTGATCCCGCGAAAGTCACGAATGCGCGGTAGCGCGGCGGCCACCAAGCGATCCAAAAATTCATACATGCCCTGGCGGCGCAGCGTGACCCGGCAGCCGGTGTTCATCCCCTGACGCAGCTTGAAATTCGCCACACTGACCTTGGCCTTGTTCAACACCGGCTTGCGCCCGGTGATGGTGGTCATGTCCTTGATGGCATCCTCGAGCACGTCCTTGCCCAACTGCGGGCTGACGCCCATGTGCACGATGATCTTTTCGATCTTCGGCACCTGATGGATGTTCTCGTACTTGTCCAAGCCCTGCAGCTTGGTGCGAATCTCACCCTGGTATTTCTCCTGTAGCCTCGGAATCATTCTTCTGTCTTCTCAGTCGAAGTCTCGGTCGAACCCTCGGATTCGGCAACGGGGGCAGCTGCCTGATGGTTCTTCAGGTAGCGATCCTCGTGCATCACGTTGGACCAATGGATCGTGCCCTCACGCTCGGCGATCTCGCCCTGCGGTTGATCCTGGTTTTTGCGAACGTGCTTCTTGATCATGTTCAGGCCCTCCACCACAACGCGCTCGGTCTTGGGGAACACTTCAATCACCTTGCCGCCCTGCCCGCGTTCCTCGCCGGATAGGACGTAAACATTGTCTCCCTTTTTGATGTGCCGTTTCTTGCCCATGATCAGATCACCTCTGGTGCCAGGGAAACAATTTTCATGAACCGTTTCTCCCGGAGTTCGCGGGCCACCGGCCCAAAAATACGTGTCCCTCGCGGGTTGCCCTCGGGATCGATGATCACGATGGCGTTCGAGTCAAACCGCAGCACGGAGCCGTCCGCACGGCGGATCGGCGCCTTGGTGCGAACCACCACGGCGTTGACGACTTCCCCCTTTTTCACGTTGCCGTCCGGCGCGGCCTCACGCACATGGGCCTTGATGATGTCCCCCACGGAGGCATTGTCCTTGCGGATCCCCAGCACGCCGATCGCCCACGCCTCCTTGGCGCCGGAGTTATCGGCAACATTCAATCTGGATCGTAACTGTAACATTCGTTGTCCCCTTTCGTGCTTGGTTAAGCCTCAGCTGACTCCTTGGCATCCTCGGGGGAGGCCTCCGGCTTGGCCGCGGCAGCCGCGGCGTTGGCCAGTGCCAATTCACCCTGCTGAACAATCTTGGCCAAGCGCCACCGCTTCGTCTTGGAGAGCGGACGCGTTTCCGAGATCCTCACCAAGTCCCCCACCTGCGCCTCGTTTTTCTCGTCGTGCGCATGGAAATTCTTGTATCGGGTGATGATTTTCTTGTAGAGCGGATGCGAAATCCGGCGTGCGATTCGCACCACGATGGTCTTGTCCATCTTGGTGGACACGACCTCGCCTTCCCGCTCCTTGCGGTGGCTGGTTCTTGCCTGGGTGGTTGTTCCTGTATCAGCCATTCGTCTCTTAAAGTTCTTCTGCCGCCGCCTTCACGCTTGCCACGGCCTTTTCCTTGCCCTTGGCCTGTACCAACTCGGCCAAGCCCTGAGTCGTGACCCGGGCCAAGTTGGGGTTGAACACGCCGCCCACGGTCTTAAACACGTCCTTGCGGGTCAGATCGCCCTTGGCCAAGCCGCGCAAAGCGGCGGCCACTCCGTCCACGTTAAAGTCACTCACGCCCTCAAGAGCGGATGCCGCTTGGCCAAGCGCATCCTTGCGCTCCAACTGCGACAGGCGCGTCTCCACGCGGGCGATGTCCCGGCGCAGTTCGCGCAGGCGGATGGGCTTCTCAAGCTGACTGGTCGCCTTCTGCAACCGGAGGTTGAACAGCTCCTGACGGAGTTCCCGGCTCTGGGCACTCAGTTCAACCTTCGTCTTGTCCTTGATTTCGGCGGCTTTCATCCTGTGCTTCTCTCAATAAATTAATCGCGCGTGGCAAACCGGCAACGCACCGGCATCTTGGCCGCGGCTGCGCTCAGTGCCTCGCGGGCAATGCTCTCCGGCACGCCCTCAACTTCAAACAACATCGTGGCCGGTTTCACCACCGCCACCCAGTGATCCACATTGGCCTTGCCCTTACCCATCCGGACTTCCAAAGGTTTTTTGGTCACGGATTTCTGCGGGAAGATGCGGATCCACATGCTCCCGCGGCGCTTCATGCCACGCGAAATGGCGACACGGGCGGCCTCAATCTGCGTCCCGGTAATCCAGCCCCGGCCCAGCGCCTGCAGGCCAAACGAGCCGAATGAAACCCGGTTCCCCTTCTGCGCGGTGCCTTTCCGGCTGCCGCGATGCATCTTTCGATATTTAACTTTGTTGGGTTGTAGGGGCATCTCTTAAAATCTCTTAGTTTGCGTTTTGAGCCGGTGCGGCTGGACGCCTCGGCGGACGGCTGTCACGACCCTCGCCGCGCGGGCGGCGTTGCTGGCGTTCGTTTTCCTCCTCGGCCGGATCCTTGCGGCAGATCCAGCACTTCACGCCGATCACACCGTACTGGGTGCTGGCCTCGGCAAAGCCGTAATCAATGTTGGCACGCAGCGTGTGCAGCGGCACCTCACCCTCGCGGGCATTCTCGGCACGGGCAATGTCCGCACCGTTCAGGCGGCCGGCAACACGGAGACGAATCCCAAGCGCACCCATGTCCATCGTCACCTGCATGGAACGCTTGATCGCGCGACGAAACGCCACGCGGCGCTCGAGCTGCATGCAGATGTTCTCAGCCACCAACTGGGCGTCGAGTTCCGGCTTCTTGATTTCCGCGATCTCCACGTAAACCTCCTTGCCGGTCATCCTGCTGAGCTCTTCCTTGATCTTGTCGATCTCGGCGCCCTTGCGCCCGATCACCACGCCCGGACGGGCCGAATGAATCGTGATGCGGCAGCGACTGGTCGCGCGCTCGATCTGAATGCGGGGCACTGCGGCCTCCTTGAGCTTGTCCTTGAGTGCCTTGCGAATCTTGTAATCCTCCACCAGTAGCTCGCCGAACTCCTTCTTCTCAGCGTACCACTTGGAGCGCCAATCCTTGTTGACGACCAGGCGAAATCCAATTGGGTTGGTTTTTTGTCCCATACGGTTTCCGTTTAAATTTGATCCGTGAGCACGATACGGATGTGACAACTGCGCTTCAGGATCGGGCTGGCGGAACCCCGTGCCCGTGGCCTCCAGCGTTTCATCGTCGGGGCGTCCCCGACCGTGGCTTCCTTGATGTAGAGCATCGTCTGCTCCAACTTGTGCGGTGAATCAAGAAAACTCTGATAGGCATCAATCTTTGCCTGCGAGCTGCGGCGCGTCTTTTTGTTGTTGGTGGAGCTGACTTTCTGCTCCAACTGCGCGATGCGGCCCTGCAACTCCTCTGCGTCCCACTCGTCGGCGATATTCTCCGCGTTGGCCATCGCTGACTTCAGCGTCTTGGACACAAGACGGGCGGACTTGCGAGGCACGCTGGCCAGCAGCGCCTGCGCCTCGAGGGCGTGCATCCCCTGAATTTGACGGGCGACCGCACGCACCTTAAGCGGCGACATCCGAACTCCCTTTGTGACTGCCAAAACTTCCATTCTATCCTCCGTTATTTCCGAGCGAAATCTCCGTGGCCCTTGAATCCGCGCGTCGGGGCGAACTCACCCAGCTTGTGGCCCACCATGTTTTCCGTAACAAACACAGTCGCAAAAGCCTTGCCATTATGAACCATGAACGTGTGCCCTACGAATTCCGGGGCGATCGTGGATCGGCGCGACCAAGTCTTGATCGGCTTCTTTTTCCCGTCAGCATTCAGTTTCTCGATCTTGTCGAGAAGATGCTGTTCCACAAACGGGCCTTTTTTAATTGAACGTCCCATCTCGATTACCTCTGCTTCATCGGCCGACCATCACGGCGCACCAAAATCCAACGGTTGGAGGGCTTGTACTTCGGCCGGGTCTTGAAGCCCTTAGCCAGCACGCCCCACGGCGACATTGGGTGTCCGCCACCCGAGGTGCGGCCCTCACCACCCCCCATTGGGTGATCGACCGGGTTCTTCGCCACCGCACGCGTGATCGGACGCTTTCCCTTGTGCCGACGGCGGCCGGCCTTGCCAAGTACGATCTTCTCATGCTCCGAATTACCCACCGTGCCCATCGTGGCGCTGCACTTCTCATTGAGCTTGCGAATCTCGCCCGAGGGCAGCTTGACCTGCGCGTAGCCGTCGGCCAGCGCCATCAGCGTTGCGGCCGTCCCGGCGGAACGAACCAGCTGGCCACCACGGCCGGGGGTCATTTCCAAATTGTGAATCTCAGAGCCGGGAGGGATTTTCGCCAACGGCAGAAAGTTGCCGTTCTCGGCCGGCGCCTCGGGGCCGCTCATAACCTTTTGACCGACCTCCTGCCCCTCGATGGCGATCATGTAACGCTTCTCGCCATCATCATACTTTAGCAGCGCCAGGCGTGCGGACCGGCATGGATCGTACTCGATCGCGATCACCTCGGCGGCCACGCCGTGCTTGTTGCGCTTGAAGTCGACGTTGCGAATCTTCTGCTTGTGACCACCGCCGATTCCTCGGGCGGTGATGCGACCGTTGCTGTTTCGCCCGCCGGTCTTCTTTTTGGTCTTAACCAAACGCTTCTCCGGCTTCGTTTTCGTAATCTCTGAAAACGATGAAACAGTCATGTAACGCCGAGACGGCGTTACAGGGTTGAAACTCTTGACTGGCATACAACTAAGTGCCCCGACTGGGGCGGTGACGCTCCCCACCATAACTCCCCAACTCTGGGAAAGCGGGTTATCGGCGGGTCGCCAAATTGGTTCTTACCTGATCCCTTTCCTTTGTGAAAAGGGCCGGGCAAAGTACCAAAAAAAATCTAGGGTGCAACCCCTTTTTCGTGAATTTGAAAAATTTTTTTTCAGGCCAAAAACACCCGAAAACCGGGAGTTTTTGCGCCGTCTGGCCAAGCGCTTGGCCAAGCGGAACAAAAAAATGTGAAAATCGACCCGGCCAAGCGCTTGGCCAAGTGCGAAAAAACGACCTATCCCATTGAAAACCAAGCGTTAAGGAGTTATCGGATGCCCTTGGCCTCCAGTTGCCGAATTTCCACCGTCCAAGCGGCGCGCTCCTCGTCGGTGATCTTCGGATCCGGCATCAAACTGCGCCGGGTGCAATTCACCAGCGCCTGCAACGTCTGGTATCGCCTCGTCTCACCAATCGCTGGGGGTAAAAGGTCCTCGATCACGGCGATGACCTCGTCCATAGTCAACTTGCCCTTGGTGCCCTGCAGCTTGGCCTTGGCCTTAAGTTCGCTACGCAACGCCGCGAATCCGGCCGCGGACCAGCCATCGGTGGCTATCGCAAACCGCTCCCGATCCTCGCCAGTCAACTTGCCACTGATCACCGGGCTGGCCACCCAGTCAAGAAACGCCTCGCGATCCTTACCCTCGGGATCGAGAACCGGGATGATCAGGTCTCCCACACGACCAGGCCGGCGAATGTCCGGCGAGAGGAGATGGATGCGTGCCGTCACCAGCAGCCAGACGACTTTCCCGCGCAGAAGCGGGTCGGACATCATGGACTGAATCTTGCCGGTGAGCCGCCGCTCGGTCTCGTGGGTGTCCGCACCCACTCCGCCCAACTGGGTGTCGGCCTCGTCGATGAAAATCAGCACACGCGACAGCGCCATCAGCACGCGGCGCAGGCGCTCAAAGATGACGTCAGTCTCGCCGTAGTATTTGCTGCGCAGGTTTTTGATGACGAGCACGACCATGTCGAGTTCCGAGGCCACCGCCTCAAAGATGAACGTCTTCCCCGCGCCGATCGGTCCTCCGATCGCCGCGCCCGGCAGTGCCTCGCCGCTATCCATGCCAAACCGAGGAATGACCTCTTTTTTCAAGAAAGTCTTCAGCCGCTTGAAGCCGATGACGTCCTTGAGGTTGTGGCCCGGTTTCTTGAATTCGACGACTTCCTCGCCGAGCTGGCTCTTGATGAAATCCTCCACCTTGGCTACGACCTCATCCTGCGCGAGCTTGGCCCGGCCGTGACGCACGCCCTTGAGCAACTGCATCAGCGCGTGCAGCGAAAGGCCGGCGGTCAGTTCGGCCAGCTCTGTCTGCGTGCCCCAGAGTTGGATCTTGCGGTCCTTGGAGTCGTTCCGTGAAAACCAGGAAATGAAATGTTTGCGCGTGTCAAAATCGGGCGACGGCACCTCGACCTCGATCAACTGAGGCAGCCGGGCGATGCGCTGGTTCAACTGCGAACGCGACTCGGCAATCATCACCACCGAGTCATCACCGTTGACGAAGCCAAGGTCGGAAAACCAGTCGTGACAAATACTGACGCGCTGGCGGTCCATGTCATTGAGGCTGGTGATCGGTGCGTCCGGCAACAGCATGTCCGCTCCCTCGACGATGATCAGCAGGTTTTCCTTGAGGAACTGCGAGTCGCCCACCTTGGTTCGCGAGCAGAGGCACATTTGCCGCATCAACTCGAGAGCGAGCGTCGGGTTGCTGACCGCCTTTTGGAATGAGTCGTCGTACATGCCGGTCACCTCATCGACCTCGGCAGCGACCTTGTCTGTGTCCATCATGCGGTTAATGGCAAGTTGATCCGCGCTCATGCCTAGGCGCCACTCGATCCATGCCTTGCGAACTTTCTCCGAGTCCTTGTCGCGCATGAACCGGATCGGCCCGTTAAGCTCATACACCACGAGGATGAGGCTCGAGAGGTTCCAACTCGCAGTCAGGTATTCCACGAGCGAGCAATACTCGTCGTTCTTGCCCTTGCTGTTGTGAAAGACGTCGTGAATGTTCCCGGTCAGGATCAAGGCCCGCGACTGGCCGGCGTTAAGGATCCGGCCCGCTCTTCTCAAAAACTCATTGATACTGGCTGGCATGGCTACTTCTGTGATGCTGATGGATTACTAGGTTGAATTCAAACAAACGTACTCGTCACGCGGTTGCAAAACTTCGGGGTTGTAAACGTACTTGCGGATCTCCTTTCGAATTTCGTCGAACGACTCGTAGTTGGGTCGTTCACTGGAACCAAAAACCGGGGCCGGTTTGTCGTAGACAATGGTGGCGCCCGGCCCAGTCGTGTGCCCGGCCGCTTTCCAGTCCCAATACTGCGAAAGCCCGATCAGGCGGTTCCCCACCCGGATCGCCTCGTTCAACTCGTGCGTCACGATAATCAGGGTGTACGGCGGTTTGGCTCCGTTCGACTTGGCCTGAAGGTTCTCCTCGTACAATTGCAGTAGCATTTCCTGCAGCTCCTCACGTGTGGCCTCGTCGAGAGCACCGAATGGTTCGTCCAGCAAGATGATCTCCGGCTCCATGATCAGCGCCTGGGCGATAGCTACCCTCTGTTGCATGCCGCCGGACATCTGGCTCGGATACAGGTTTATCGCTTGGCCAAGCCCAACCTTCTCGAGAAACACCGCGGCGCGATCACGAAACTCCCTGCGCTTTCGTGCCCAACCGGCCCAGTTGAACCAGCGGAACATCGTGGTCGTCTGATCAAGTTTCAGGCCAAGCGCCACGTTGTCCAGCGCGGTCAGGAACGGGTAGAGCGAGTATTTCTGATAAACGATGCCCCGATCGCGACCCGGATGATCCGCCTTGGCCAAGCGCCCGTTTTGGAGTGTTAAAATCTGCCCCTCGTTTGGCGGATGCGTGCCAAGAATCGCCCGCAGCAGGGTCGACTTACCACAACCGCTTGGCCCGATCAACGACACAAACTGCCCGGCATCGACCTTCAGGTTCAGATCATACAACACCTTGGTTTCACCGAACCAATGGCTCACCTCCTTGCACTGCAGCCCAAACCCGTTTTGATCTGCGTCCGTCATTTGATTCCATTCTGGTACCAGGGACAAACCTTGGCCTGAAGCGCCCGCAACCCATAATCCAGCATAAACCCAAACCCGGCCAATATCGCAAGATAAGGGTATACCACGTTCATGTTTGTGAGCTTAAATTGTAAGCGAATCCGGTAACCGAAACCGACGTCACCCACAACCATCTCGGCGGCGATCAAAAACACGATTGCCGGGCCGATGCTTAACCGCACCGCGTCAATAAACTTCGGCAGCACCTGCTTGAACACCACCTCGATCGCGATCTCAAAAGCGGATGCCCCCAGAGTGTAAGCCTTGTCCAGCATCTCGGACGGGATGTCCTTGATCGACAGGTACACAGTGACCGCCAGTGCCGGAATGATCCCGAACGAAATCATCGCCACGAACATTTCCATGCCGGTGCCGAAGAAAACGAAGTAAACCGCCAGCGCCGCTGTTTGCGGCACCTTTGCCAGCATGGAAATTGGTGGGTTTAAAAAAGCCTCCACCGGGGCAATGCAGCCCATCAGCATTCCGATTAAAAAACCGAACACGATTCCCAGCGCGAGACCAAGTGCCAACCGTTCCCCCGTTGCCAGTGAATCCTCGATCAACCAGCGTTCGCCCTTGCGGTCCGGCTGCGTGAATTTCTTCACACCCTCCGCCAGTTGACCCCAGCTCGGGATGGTCGTGTCATCGGGGTTGACCTGATGCTGCCGATGGGACACCCACGAGTACCCGACTAATAGCACCAACACAGACAGCACCGACAGCAGCACCCCCTTAGGGCGCGATATTGGGCGGCCGATCATACGAAAAGGCGCGGGGAAACCATCCGGTTATTTCGCGGAACCGTCCTTCACTTTTTGCATATAACCGACGTCGAACCGGACTGCCACATCGGGGGCCTTCGCCGCGTCCCCGTACCCGAGGGCAGGCTTGGCTTCCACGATTCCGTGGGAAGCGCAAAAGTCGACTACGCGCCCCATAATGTCGGGGAGTTCCGAGCCGGTCAGCAGGGCGATGCCCTCTTCCGGTGTCCCGTAAAACTTGGTCTGTTGAACAACTTTTTCCATGTCTTCCAACGTGAGATTGGCAAATTTTTCGCCGATCGCAATCAACGTGTCGTTGCGCTTGGCCGGATCAGCAATCGCGGCGTTAACCTGATAAAACGCATCGATCAAGGCACAGGCAAACGCCTCGCCACCCTCCTTGGCCAGACTCTCCCTGGCCACCACCACTGAGTCGATGATCTCGTTCGGAATCTTGGTTGAATCAAACAACACCCGCACGTCATCGCGCTTGGCCAAGGTTGAGATTACGAACGGATTCCAAACGACAATGGCCTGCTGTTCCTTTTTACCTTGCTGCATCGCGATCGCGGCCGCCCCGGGATCCATGCTGGAAAAGGTGTAGTCCTTCTCCGCTTGGCCAAGCAGCTCGAGGTTGCGAACGAAGCAATATTCCGACACCGACTTTTCCAGCCCGTAAACCTTCTTGCCCTTTAAGTCCTCAACCGACTTGATGTCGCTGGTTACGAGGCAGGCATCCGCACCGTAACTGGTCGAAGTCGGCAGCACCATAACACCCGGACGACCGCCGGCCGGCCCAAGGATGTCCATGTTGGTGATGCAGACGGCATCACACTGCCCGGCTCCGTACATAGCCAGACAAGGATCGTACTCCGCCTCCTTCAGTTCAATGTCTACGCCCCACTTCTTTTCCACCGGACCAAGCTCACCCTTTTTTCCGTTAATGATTCCGGTGACGTCCGCCACGCCAAAGACACTCCACGAAGGATACTCGCTCCACGCCAGCGAGAAGGACGGGACCGGCTTGTTTTCACCGGAAGAATCCGGGGCGGTCGATTCGCCGCCACCGCCACAGCCGCTTGTGATGAGTAACGCAGCGCCACAGACGACAGCCGCCCAACTAGTCTTATGATTTCTATTTTTCATATCTCACCTGATAAAGTTACTAGGCATTAAAAAGACCTCCCTTCGGGAGGTCTTTCAAATTGGTTATTCCGGCAGGATACTGTCGGTGCTGGCGGACTCTTTCTGCTTGGGTTCGCTCGGTGCCGTCTCGGCGCCCTCGGCCAGTCCCAGCAACGAGTCGAACTCGTCGTTGGCGGTGTGGCTTCGTGCAAATTCCAGAAATTGCGCCTCCTGTGACTTGCTGTCGGTGCCGGCCATCTCCTTGGAGATGCGGGCCTCGGCACGCACTTCCTGGCGGAGTTCGCGCATGTCCTGCAATTCCTTTGCCATGCCATCCTTGGAGATGCCGGTGATCATGTCAGCCAGGTCACGTTCCTCCTTGGCGGTGATCACGTCGGCCACGGCATCGGCGGCCTCGCTCTTTAGTTTCTCGATGTCGCGCTGCAACTGCTGCAGGTTGACCTTGTGATTGGCGATGCTCTCGTCGTACTCGCCAACGTCGCCCTCGAGGTCCTTGATGTGATCCTGCTTCTCGGTGAGTGTGGCGGTAAAGTCGTTATAGGCCGTGAGGCATTTTTGATATTCCTCGTTGGCGTGAATCTCCTCCTTGGTTTGGCCCTCGGCCTGCAGCTTGGCCACGGTCTGTTTGGCCATGGCCAGCGCGCCGGCCTTAAGGTTTTCCAGCTTTTGAACCTCCTCGGTCAGGTTTTTGACCTTGGCCAACTTCTTTTCCTGCTGTGCAATCAGCTTCGCGACGGCCTGTTTGTAGGTGTGGATCTGGTTGACCTTGCCCTTGATGATCTCATCGAACTTTGCACGCATCACGTGGGGGTCAGAGTCGAGGCCACGCCGCGCCTCATCGATCTGCCCAGTCAACTTGTACCAAACCGCCTTGAACCATCTGCCTATTGCACCAAACATTTTATTTCTTATTAAGCTGAGTTAAATTTTGTATAGAGCCGCCAGTTAACATTGAATCCACACGCTGTTCAACCTTTTTCGCCACCTCGAGGCTTTGGTCGAGTTCGCTGCGCAACTGCTGCAGCCGGGCGTCGCCCTCCGGCTTGCTTGTGATGCTCTGCACTGCCGCCAGCGTCCGGCTCATATGCTCCACAGTCCCCACCACTTCGCTGACCAGTTTTTCGCGCTGCTCGAGAATCGGTTTCTTTGCAACGTCCGACGCGAGGCTATCTGCGGTTTTCCAGAGTTGCAGGGATTTCTCAAGGGAGCTGACGCACTGCGCGAACAGTTCCTCGGCCCGTTCCTGAATTTCATCGATCATCGCCTGGTTAAGGTCGGGAGCGATGACGTTTAGCTGCCGGAAGGCGTCCCGTAACGAGCGCAGATCCTGCATGGCGTCCTCGGTGCGCGTGTCGCCGTCCATCGTCAACCGGTGGTGAAAGTGATCGAGTTTTTTGCGCTTGTCCTTTTTCTCCCGGGTGCGCTTGTCCTCTACGATTTTCTTCACCCGATCCTCCTTGCCGAGTATCAGCTTGGTCAGGAACATCCCGGCCGAGCCGAGCATCCCGCCCATGCCAACCAGCATGGCACCCACTGCCGCAGAGCCCTTCAAGCCAAGCGCGAACAGCGACGCAAACGCGGCGGAGCCCACCATGAATGGAAAGATGACCATCGGACTCCCGAGGATGTCCTGCATCACGCGCTTGGTTATGCTCTTCTCGTCCACGTTCTCGACGTTTGGCCGAAGAGGTTCATCGCAAATGAAGGCGTCGTCAACGCTGCGCTTGGCCAAGTGCTTGGTTTCGGTTCAGAACGGCACCTGCCCGACTTCGAATCTCACCGACTGGGCTGTGCCGGCGGTTGACGACGCAGGGGCCGCCTCGGTTCGCATGCGCTCGGCAGACACACCCTCGCTGACGAGGAAATCGCCGACGGACTGAGCGCGTGACTCGGCCAGGCGCTTGTTGGCCTCGGGATCCCCCACCGCCCGCGCCTGGCCAACGACTCGCAGATAGAAACTCGGAAAGTTATCCAGCATCTTTTTAATCCGGCGCAGCTCGTGTTCGCTGGAAAGCGAGATCGCGGAGGAACCCCGGCGAAAACCGATCGATTGCACATCAAGATCGCCCACCGCACGAAGGCTGCTCCACTGGCTGTCGCTGAGTTTTCCAAGGTGGGCGTTGGTGCGGACGCCCTGCAAATCACTCGTCCCCTGCCCCAATCCGTCGATGGCGAGCGCGTTGGCCGGGTGAAAACTATCGGCCTGCATCGCGGACAGCGTCCGGTCGTAATACAGCGTGGTGTACTGTCCGTTGAGCGGGTCGGCATCCAGCGCCTGTGTCTTCAGGAGGATGTCCATGATGTTGTTAATCATATCCTCCATCGTGAGTAAATCGCCGGCGGCCGCACCGCTCACGAGGCCGAAGTGGGCATAATTCTCGAGAGTGTTCTTCCACTGGATGCCATCGACCACCGCCTTGGCCCCGTCACCGGAAAGGCTTGGGTCATCCGAACGCACCAGTCCGGCAAAGCCGTTGGCGTCGTTTTGATAATGGTAGGCGGCCCGGGAATAGGCCTCGACCACGGCGCGTACCTGCTCGGGGTGGTCGCGCAAATACTCGCGCCGGGCCACCAGCACGTCGACGATCAACCCCTTGATCTTGGAGCTATCCAGCAGCACTTTAGCACCGGGTAGTTTCTTTGCCTGCGATACGTGCGGCTCCCACATGACGTAGGCGCGCTTGTCCGATTGCGCAGCATTTTTCATGTGCTTCAACACCGCCTCAGAACCGTTCGCCTCGATGATCCAGTCGCTGCCCAGATCCGGCAGTTTAAAGTGTGACTTCACCACGCGAGCCAAAAACTCGCTGGGGGAACTGGGTGTCAGGACAAAGCCGGCATCCGACGTGTTGAGATCCTGAACAGTCTTAACCCCTACGTCGAACGCCAGCACGGCGTCCGCCCCCTTGGTCTCGTCGATGACCATGACGATCGACGCCGGAAAACG
>CEWJ01000753.1_pt1 | contig 25638 bp, 40 predicted proteins | sample 350291 | NCBI WGS metagenome assembly CEWJ01 (sample SAMEA2622923, study PRJEB7988) | marine metagenome | isolation source: saline water (ENVO:00002010), including | reverse complement strand
AGACATCAGGAACTAATCAGTGTGTTTCTATTAGACTCACACAACACAAGTTATTTTTGGAAGAGAGAGGACGGTACATACTACTGGCAACACAGTCGCAAAGAACTTGACGATGATTTATTTGTTGATGCTGACGGTGTTCAGTTAGATCTGTTCGGTAAACCTAATCTTTCCAAAGAATTCATTATGAAATCTATCTTCTACTAAAAATGAATCACTACACAGTTGGGTACCACGATACCCTTCACCACCATCACGAAATATGTGAGTATGCAGAAGACGCATACCACGCTATTCAACAAGCAAGACAAGATTTAAAAGGGTTTGACAGTCCGCACGCTGCTGAATATTGCATACGAGAAGACTGATCTAGAACTTGTATAAATAAGATTGTATCAAATACCGCCTAGAGTGCTGTGGGAACAAAAAGAATTTCGCAATTAGAAACTCTGGCAGACGAGGTATTAACTGGTGAAGCGATTCTACCTGTTGTTATCTCAGATCCTCTAATACCAAACAGAAAAGCAAGGATAAACCAACTTTTTAAAGGTGTAAGTGCGGGATCTCAGTCTCAGCCAGGGTTATCCTTCGATTTAGATAGGGACACTGGACTATACCAGAACGCATATGACGAGATAGGACTTGCTTTCGGTACATCATCTATGTACTACAGGAAGCAAAATAATGCTGACGGATCAGCAACTATTCGTTTGATTGCAGGTGACACAACTTCATCTAATGTTAATATTGATCTCAGACCGCAAGGTTCGGGAAAATTTTTAGTAAATGGACCTACAGAACTCACAGACGTTAACTTTTTCCTAGCAGACGATCAGAACCCAGATAAAAGAGCAAAGTTTGAAATTTCTAATGTGGCAACAGGTGCAGGTATTCGTACTTTTGCATTACCTAACACAGGAAGTTTTACATCTACAACTCTTTTAGGTAATGATACAGCACAGACAATATCAAATAAGACTATCATCATCCAAGATGGTAACTTACAGATAGTTGGTTCATCTAATGCAGGAAAGGTAGCAAAGTTTGAAACTGACTCTTGGGAAGCACCCGTAGAACATATCTACAGATTACCTGACTACGGAACCTCTGCATCACAGTCAACTCTGATAGATACTATTACTGAACAAGATGTCAGTAATAAGAATTTGATCAACCCTTCAATATCTGATATTGCATCGGGAGATCCAAATAATCCAACACCTAAAGTTACTTTTTCATCAGGTGACGTTACTATAGACAGAACAGTAACATTTCCTGATCAATCATTCACAGTAGCAGGTATTGACGCAACTCAAAACTTTACGAACAAAAACTACGCAGATCCATATTTTGTTGATGGTGCTGACGTTTCTGCTCGTATTTTCCTTGACTTATCAAACGTTACAGGTGCTACTACTCTTAAATATGAGTTCCCTGCAAGTAACCTAAATACAAATATACTTGCAAACAACACTTTAGTTGCTACGCAAGCAACACAGGTTTTATACAACAAATCTATTGTTGGATTAAAATTAATTGATGAAGTAGATGATCAAAGGATTATCAACCTTGATCTAAGTAACATCACAGGAACTAAAACGATTCAGTTTCCAGACGCAGATGCTACACTTCTATCAACAGCAAACGTAGGCACATTGGGTGTTTCGTTCGGTGGTCCAATTTCGGCACCTGATCTAGGTGGCAGACTTAGATTACAACAACATTTCGCAGCAGGATGGTAACTAAACAATGACAGCAGGAAGACTAGCAGCGGTAGCACCGTCTGCAACTACAAATACAGTCTTATACAGTTCAGATATTAATGACACCACATCAGGTGTCGTGCATATATGTAACCGTGGAGGTTCAGCAGGAACGTATAGACTGGCACATAAAAATTATACTCAAGAACTTACTCTTGATGCTAATACATACAAATTCCAAAAAGGTAATGTATTAACAAAGTATAAGTTAGAACTAAACCCAGGATTGACTGTTGGAGACGCAACTCCAGGTTTAGAAATCACAGGTGCTCAAAGTAATTTTACAGCAAAACTTGCTGACGTTGTAAAAACTACAACCACTACAACTTACTCAGTAAAAGTTGCAACCACAAGTAATATCGGAGTTGACTCAGCACAAAATGCGGGTACATTCCAAGGTGGTGAAACACTAACTGGTAGTGTCTCTGGATTAACTGCGACATTCAGAGGATCTGGTGCTACTGGATTAAATATTGAGATGGCAAATATGGGAACTGGTGTTACCTCAGTGCCTGTAACTAATGCTACAAATATTAGTGCTAACGATTATCTATTCTTATCTGACGGAACTGCATCTGCCGAGGTAGTTACTGTCACTAACGCTGCATTTAACTCTGGAACTACAGGACCTGGAGTTTTGACAATCACACGTGGAACCTTTGGTACGACTGCTGCAACACATACCCCAGGTCAATACGTAACAGCATACACTCCATCAGGAACTACTACAACTATCAATGAGGGTAGTACTTTTGTGTTGGCAGATACAACTTTGACTGTAACCAATGGTGCTGCGATACTTTCTGGTTCATACATTGTTGTTGGCAATGAAATTATGCAAGCAACTAACGTTTCTGGTAATGACGTTACAGTTACCCGTGGACAAATGGGAACCACTGCTGCTAACCATAACGATGGTGTAACAGTAACTCCATTGACAGCAGCGGGTTCAGCAGGTTTTTATATCTTTGTCAATGATGAGACATTGACAGGTGGTACATCAGGTGCAACTGCTGTTGTTCAAGATACCATCACAGTTGATAAAGCATTTTCAGCAGGGTTTATCTGGGCAGAAACAGCAGGGCAAGAGATTGTTCCTGATACTACATTTGCACTAAACATTGATCAGACATACAGATTTGATATTTCTGACTCTAGTAACACAGGTTTACCTTTCAGATTCTCTGACGTTAATGAGGGTACAAACGCTACTCCAACTCCAGGAACTGAGTTTACAACTGGTGTTACAAAGGTTGGTACAGCAGGTTCTGGTGGTACTGCACATATTGAGATTGTAATTTCTGCTACTACTCCTGATCCTATATTTTATTATGCTGAAGGACAGGCAGGTTACTCTGGATCTATTGATGTAAACCCAGATCCTACTTTTACAGAGGTATTCATCTATGATGTAGTTGGAACTCCTATTACTGGTAATACATTTACAGTTGGTACTGCATCACAGACTATTGGCACTGTAACATCAGGTGCTTTTGGATATGTAACTTCTTGGGATACTACTACAAGTAAGTTAAAAGTATTTGTTGACAATGATTCACCCGCTGCATTTGCAGGTTCTGACACATTTCCAGATACACCTCCCGTACAAGGAACTACAAGAGCATTGGCAACAGTAAGTAGTGCAACCGCTGCAACTGATTTGGAAAATGGAGACTATATTTACTATGATACTGCTATTGGTGCTAACGCAACAGTAGAGCATAAAGGTTTAATCATCGGACCTGGATCACATTTAATAGTATATGCTTCAAGTGCAGATATGACTGCACAGGTGAATGGATTTGTTAATACAGTAAGTGACTACAATATTGTTGATTATGTACCTCCCGCAGGTGGAATTGGTGGTGGAGCACCTGGTGGCGGTGGTGCAGCACCCTAACTAAATATAAACAGAAGAAGGAAATCCTAGATGGCATTAACTCGTCTTAAAAATATCATCACGTCGAGGACTGGTCGTATTATATACGTCAACCCTGACGACTTTGATGCGTCGGATGCGTATGACAACCGAGGTAACTCAGCGTTACGTCCGTTTAAGACGTTGCAACGTGCCTTTTTAGAAGTAGCAAGATTTTCATATAGAGTTGGTTTAAGTAATGACGAATTTGACGCATTTAGTATCTACCTATATCCCTCAGAGTATGTTATAGATAACAGACCTGGGGTTGCTACGTTTGGAGAGATAACTCCATTTGATGAGAACTCAAACTTTGACTTAACTTCCTCAAATAACATCTTATATAAATTTAACTCTGTTAATGGTGGAGTTATATGCCCAAGGGGTGTTTCTGTTGTTGGATCTGATTTAAGACGTACAAAAATTGTACCAAAATATATACCATATCCTACAACACAGGCATCATTAGGCATATCTTCTGCTAACGAACCAGGGACTTCTGCAATATTCAGACTCACTGGTGGTTGTTATTTCTGGCAGATGTCATTCTTTGATGGGGACAACAACGGTGTATATTATAGACCAGAACTTACTGACACTATTGCACCTAACTTCTCACATCATAAGATAACTTGTTTTGAGTATGCAAACACTACAGACCTAGATCTTTACTACCAAAAGATTTCTAAGGCATATGCAACAATTCCTGATACTTCTGGTAACATTGCACAAGACCAGATACAGGCAAGAGTAGAAGAAAACAGAATAGTTGGACCTATCTCAGATGAATTCAGAGTCTCACAGATCATCAGAAACGGACAGACAGCGACAGCGTTTACTGTTGACATTCAAGATAATCCTGTTAATCACGGTTTCTCTGTCGGGGTCGCGGTCAATATCTCAGGGGTCACGGGCCCTACTGAGGCAGATGCGAATTTATATAACGGATCCTTCCTTGTAACGTCAGCACAGGGCAACCAGTTTACATATCAGATGAGTTCTGAACCAACTGGTAATGCTATCGGTTCTAACGTATTGGTTAAAGTTGAGATTGATACAGTTGACTCTGCATCACCATACGTATTCAACTGTTCATTAAGATCAGTTTGGGGAATCAACGGTATGCACGCAGATGGTTCACAAGCAACTGGTTTCAAATCTATGGTTGTTGCCCAGTTTACGGGTATCTCACTACAAAAAGACGACCGTGCTTTTGTTAAATACAACGCTTCAACAGGTAACTACGAAGCACAAGCAGCGGGTTCTGGTGCACATATTGATGGTCTAGCAAAGTATAGAAAAGGTTGGCGACACGTTCATATCAGAGCATCAAACGACTCGTTCATACAGGTGGTTTCTGTTTTCGCTGTTGGTTTTGGTGATCACTTCTTCTCAGATAGTGGTGGTGACTTATCAATTACTAACTCTAACAGTAACTTTGGTAATACATCTTTAAGATCAAAAGGATTTAAGTCAGCAGCGTTTACAAAAGATAAGGCAGGACAGATAACACACGTTATACCTCCCAAAGATCTATCTGACGTTCCAGAAATATCAATCAACTGGGTTACACTAGATATTCAGAAGATAAAAAACGCAGCAGACCCAACAAAACTATATCTCTACGGTTATACCAATGAAAATGGTAAACCACCCTCAAAGATACAGGGTTATACAATAGGTGCAAGAAAAGACTCACCTACATTACCTGATACTTTAAATGTATTATTAGTTGCAGCGGGTGCTTCTGCTCCTACAACACATACTGCAAAGATTGATCCTTCTGGACCAGAAGTCACAGGTACATCCCCAGGTGATGATTCAAACCCAATTAAATATGATAGCAACCAATCTAACTGGTACATACAGGTTGACTCAGCAAATAATGACATCTATACTACACTGATTGCAAACAGTCAATATAATAACTTAGGATTTACACCTACCACATTCATCCGTAGAGTTCCCGATGCAAGAGACCTTAAGGATAGAATCTACAGATTTAGATATGTACTAGACAAGGATGCCTTCCCAGTTCCTAGAACTCCTATTACTGGTTTTGTTATACAACCTAGATCATCTGAAACCAACTCCCCTGCATATGATAAGACATATTATATCTTTGAAGTTGAGACATACCAAGAGTTTGAACGTGGTGTAAATGATGGTATCTATTATCTAACTATACTTAATGGTAGTGTGTCACCTGCGACATCAAACTTTGATGACTTCTCTTTCTCACAGCAACCTGTTGATGTATATCCTACATTCGATAGAGATAATCCACTGGCAGACCCAGGACCTGCTATCTCAGTTGCAGACAACGAGGTACTAGGACTTGTAACAACAACTGATGGTGCATCACCTAATCCAAATGAGGATAAGCAACTTTCAATCACAAAAGAGACTGCACAGTTCTTCTTACTAGAACAGGAAAATAATTTAGGATACAACACCACAGCAAATACATTGAACAGTATTGTTGTTACTGCACGTTTAGGTGATGAAGAAGAAAGAAAGATTGCACTGAAATTAAATGCTGATAACTCAGTTGCACCTATATTATGTGAACTTAGACGTTATTCTATTCTTAGAGCGTCAGGTCACACGTTTGAGTATCTAGGTTTCGGACCTGGAAACTATAGTACAGCGTTCCCGTCAACTCAGGTAGAAGTTTTAACCCCTGCACAGGTTAGATTGTCACAGTCATTGAAAGAGGCAGCGGGTGTTGCATATTACTCTGGTGTTAACAGTGATGGTGAACTATTTGTTGGAAACCAAGTTATCAACCCAGTTACAGGTCAGATCACTAACGAAGATATTGCACAGTTGAACGTTGTTGGTGAAGAAAACACAACCATTCAGACATTCTCTGAGGTTGTTCTGACTGATAAACTGACTGTAATTGGTGGTGCATCTAACCAGTTAGAATCTGTATTCTCAGGTCCAGTTACATTCCAAAAAAGAATTACTGCACAGGAGAACATACAAACTCTAAGACTTACATATTCAAATGATGATGGTACAGTTCTTAGACAGACATTCTTAGCAGAGGATGATGGATCAGGTCAACCAGACATTGATTCTTCACTAGCGTTTAATGATGGAGACATCATATACAATATTGATTGGCAAGCAGGTGACTCATTAGGTTGGATGTATCAGGCAGGAACTTGGTATAAGTTTGGTATGACAGACACCACGCCAATTACTGCAAGAAGATTTAGTGGTGTAACTAATTATGGTATAGGTGTTGCACCTGACGCATCAAACAGGATGAAGATACAGGGTAACACATTTATTGATGGTAACTTAGATGTTACTGGATTATATGGTGCTGCTGATAAGTATAGATTAGCAACTGGTATTGCTAATGGTAATAATGGTGTTACATACTCAGGTAATGGATCTACAACTTCCTTTGCAATATCAGCAGGTCACACAGCATATTCTGTTCTTGTATTCCTAAATGGTGTTGCCCAAATCCCAGGTGTGGACTACACAGTTACTGGTAATGCAGTTGACTTCAGTATCAGTACTGCACCACAGAATAATGACACTATTCAAATAAGGGAACTTGTTATCTAAATAGTAATAGGACTGTAGAACACTATGACCACAAAGATTAATGGTAATCAGATACAGGCAGCGACAAGAGGTCTTGTAACTGCTTGGTCCATATCAGAACAGTTAAATTTACCACCGTTAAATCAATCACAGATTAACGCACTTGGTACACCTGCTTATGGTACTTTAGTTTATAACACGACTGAAGATCAGGCACAAATTTATTTGCAGGATGCCAACGCAGGAAACCCAGGTTGGGATGACGTAGGTGGTGGTGGTCCTTCTGTTGGTGAAAACTCAATTATTAGAACCAACGGAACAACTATAGAAGAGAATCTTACTGTTGGACCTTCGTTCAATGGTGGTGTAGAGTTTACCAATGGTTTTTCAGCAGGTCCGATACAGATTAATAATGGATATACCGTAACTATTGAGAATGGTGCAACTTGGACTATGATCGGTGACGATGATTTGTCTTTTGCACAATTCCAAGATATAGAATCTGGTCACGGTACATTTACTGGAACATTATCACACGCAGGTTTACAGGAACATATTTACTATTACCAGACATCTGGTACGGTAAACCATAACTGGAATAGTAGTGGTAATATTTTTGTTAGAAAGACAGGTGGTGGAAACTACACTATCAATCTATCAAATGCACCAGTTGATAACACATTGAAAGCAACCTTAATGACAGTATATACCCGTTTTGAGGGTGGTACAGGTACACCTACTGGGTGGACTGTAAACGGTTACGGTTGTAATGTATATTATAGTAACGGTAGTGGTGCGAGTGGAGTAATGCAAAGAGCAGATATTTCAATTCATAACCACCAAATCCCTGGAACTGGTAATCCATACCTCGTACTTATACACGTACACAATTACAGTTAACCGTCTTAAGGTATAAATAACATTAGGAAAATTAAACAGGCAAAATGAGTACCCTAAAAGTTGCATCTATAAGAGACCTGTCTGGCATTGGTGGTTTTTCCCTTGCATCAGGTAGCATCACTGCTAACGGTAATTTGACAGTTAGCAACATCACTATAAACGGAACTATATCTGGTTCTTCAAGTCAGATTGTACCGTCTGTTAGTGGTCAAAACGGTAAATTTTTGACAACAAATGGTTCAACTATGAGTTGGACAGATGTTAGTTCAGAAAACATTTCATCCTTACAAGTATGGACAGGTAACGGAACTTGGAATAGACCAAGTGGAGTTAAGTATATTCATATTAGAGTACAAGGTGGTGGCGGTGGAGCGTCAGGTCACGGAGAATCAGGTGCTGCGGGTGGATATTCAGAGCGTGTGCTAAACGTAACAAATATATCATCAGTCGGTATCACAGTTGGTGGTGGTGGAGGAGGTACTTGGTACTTCGGACACGGTGGAGATGGTGGTTCATCATCATTCGGACCTTATCTATCAGCAGGTGGTGGACACGGTGCTAATAGAAACAACCAACATTCAGGTGGACTAGGACGTAATGGTTCTGGTGGAGATCTCAATGTTTGGGGTGGTGGAGGACAGTCACACCACGGTGGAGGTGGAGGAGTCGGAGGTTCCTCTCATTTCGGTGGTGCTGTATCAGGAGGTTGGCCCAACGGTGGTAACTTCTCACATAACCATCAAGATCACGCAGCGTATGGTGCAGGTGGGTCAGGTGGACACTTCCATAGTTTCCGTGGTTCAAACGGTAAGTATGGTGTTGTTACTGTTATCAACTACAAATAAGAGGTTACTATGAAGAAAGCATTAATGGATTTTACTGGTTACGTTGCTGACGTTGTAGAACCTGGGGAAGAATACACACTATTCTTTGGTAGAGGTTGTTCGCAGATGTGGGTAAACGCACCTGATAACGTAACAAAAGCGTGGACACTAGAATGGAGTCCTGCTGCTGCTGATATGGTCTGGGTAGAGAGAACAGAATCATATACAGACCCTGCTACTGCAAGAATTGTAGCGTATGGTGAAATCGGTGAGCAATTAGATATGCTCTACAAAGACATTGCAGCGGGAAGAGATTTGGGTGCTGCTGACTCAGTATGGTTTAATCATATCAAATCAGTAAAAGCAACCACTACTGCACCTTCAAGTGTAGCGGAACCAATGGATCCCACTATGACTGAAGAAGAAGTGGCAGAATTTATGAGTGATGGACAAGAACCAAGTGTAAACAGACCTTGCAAACTATCATCACAAGAGCAACCTTGTTGGGAGAGATATTCTAACTGGGGTGGCACATATGATGAACTGGGAGCAGGTTGACGAAAGTGTTATAATTAGTAGTACAAACTACTGACATATGAAGTTAGATAGAATCTGCATTATCGGAGGTGGTAGTGCAGGGTGGATGACAGCAAGTATGCTGTCAAGACATTTTGAAGGAACTGGTATAGAGATAACTGTTGTTGAAGCAGACGACATTCCAAGAATCGGAATCGGAGAAAGCACGACACAGTTTTTTAATACCTTTATACGGTATCTCGGACTCAAAGACGAAGATTGGATGCCTAAATGTAATGCTACATATAAACACAGCGTCAAGTTTACTAACTTCAACCAAAACGGTTCATTTCATTATCCATTTGGTCCAAGAGGCACGGATATACCTCTGACCGAGTATCATAATTGGAGGAGAGGAAGAAATATTGACAGTATGACCTTTTGTAGGGTATTCTCAGATGTTATAGACCCTATTGAAGGCAACCGTCTTTATCCTCCATTTTTAGACAGATACGTGGGTTATCACGTTGACGCATTATTATTCGGAGATTTTTTACGAGATCATTATGCAATTCCAAAAGGTGTTACACACATTAAGGGCAAAGTCACTGACATTCAATCCTGCGTGGATGGGATTAGCAGAGTTTACCTTTGCGGTGGGGATAGGTACGTTGATGGTGATTTCTTCATAGATTGCACTGGATTTCGTGGACTATTAATGAACCACCTTAACGTCAAGTGGGTGGATTGGAGTGACCTTTTAAAGAATAATTCTACTTGGGCGGTAAGAAAACCGTACACAGACAAAAAAGAACAATTACAACCCTATACTGAATGTACGGGTTTGAGTTCGGGTTGGGTGTGGAATGTTCCCACTTGGGATAGAATTGGAACGGGATATAATTATTGTTCACAATATATTACAGATGAAGATGCACTTGTAGAGTTTAAAGAGCATCTAGGAGTAGATATACCAGATGATAAGTTTAGGTTACTCAAGTGGCCCACAGGGATTAGACAGAAAGTTTGGTCACATAACGTAGTGAGTATTGGTTTAAGTGCAGGTTTTATAGAACCATTAGAATCTGGAGGATTATATTCAGTCCACGAGTTCTTATTTAAACTGATACAGGTGTTACCTAAATCAACTACTAAATGGAACGCATTTCAACGAGCACAATTTAACCACTCAGTCACAAGTAAATTCACATCATTTAGAGATTTTGTTGTGAAGCATTATACTATGGGTCATAGGGATGACACACCATATTGGAAAGATTATACAAATATGGATTCATTAATAGACCTAGAAGATGAAGAATGGTTAGGTGAGTTTCCAGATTTACTTACACAAGAATGGGAAAATATACAAAAAATTAATTTTATGTCAGAAGGTGAAGCATATTTACTAGGAGGTTATGAATATGATATAATGCCAGAACACTATGAAATGTTATCCAAAGAAAATAATTATGATATACCAGATTTTGAAGAACCGATCCTAAGAAGAACATTTATGGATCAGACCTTGGGAAGATACCCGAACGCATATGAACACTACGAAAACCACCTATATAATGGGAAAGGGAATTAATTATGAAAGTTGAAAACGTTGTTATTGTAGGTGGTGGTTCATCAGGTTGGATGACTGCTGCTGCATTATTAAAGTGCTGCCCGTGGACGAATGTAATTCTAATTGAATCAGATAAACCCACAGTAGGTGTAGGAGAATCTACATTAGGTCATTTTAACAAGTATTTAAGAGCATTAGACTTAGAAGATAAAGATTGGATGCCTAAGTGTAATGCAACATATAAGAATAGTATTCAGTTTACAGATTTTAGAGAGAAGGGAACAGTATTTCAATATCCATTTGGTAAATATGATTATACTGATACTGTAGAAGGTATGAAAGATTGGTTTGATCTTGCTAGACAAAGACCAGAAGATTTTCCTCCAGAATCATTTGCAGAGTTCTTTAATAAAGAAAACTCAGCGTTGGTAAAACATAATAAGCAATGGGATAATAGAGATAATAGATGGAGAAACTTTGATTGGTTGACTGACGTTGCATATCATTTAGATGCTGAAAAATTTGCAGAGTATTTGAGGGATGAATATTGTGAGAACTTTGATGATAGATTTACACATATTAAGGGTGAAGTTAGAGGATCAGTAAAAGATATAAACGCAGGTGGTTCACCCGCAGTTTCAAACAGATATATCAAACAGTTAGCAGTCAGATTAAATGAAGATAAACGGACTGTAGGTGTTATTGGTGATTTGTTTATTGATTGTACTGGTTTTAAATCAGTCTTATTAGAAGAATATATGGGTACTAGATTTGTTAAATTTAATGATTTAGCAAACGATAAAGCATATTTTGCTCGCATACCATATCTCACACAAGATGAAAGAGAAAAACATATGCACAACGTGACTGACTGTCAAGCAGCGGAAAATGGTTGGTTATGGTCAATACCACTATGGAATAGGATCGGAGTTGGATATTGTTGGTCATCTCGATTTGCAATGGAAACAGAGACTAGACAAGAGTTTGAAACGTGGATAGAACAAAAATATGGTGTATCACCAGATCAATATGAGGTAGGAACTATTGATATAAAACACGGGTATCACGAAAAAGCGTGGAACTTGAATGTAGTAGGTATAGGACTGTCATACGGTTTTGTTGAACCATTAGAGTCAACGGGACTACTAACAACTCACGAAAATATACTTAGATTGGTAGATGTACTATCAAGAAGAAAAGGATATGTAACACAGATAGAGAGAAATTGGTACAATTACTCTGCACAACGTGAAGTAATTGGATTCAGTAAGTTTGTTGCTATGCACTATGCTCTATCACAAAGAACAGACAACCCTTATTGGAGGTGGTGTTCACAAAGAAACGAGTATATGGAAGAACAATTTGATGGTATAGTTAGAGTCAATGATAACTATGAGAGACTTGGATCATCATTAGACCTAGATCAAACTATGGATGTAAATATGAACGGTATGAATTACATAGCAGCAGGTCAAGGAATGATGTTAGGACGGGATTGGTATGCTGATCGTGATCCAGATGAACTTACATTCGTTGAGAACAGTCATTTACAATACCAAAAAGAAGTCAATGACTTTGTTGAGAGTGATGACTGCCCTACACACTATGAATACTTGAGAGATTACATTTATGGAGGGGATGAATTACGTGCTGAACTTATTTAAAAAGAAAAAGAAAGAACCAAAACCTTGGGTTAGGTTTCATAGTTTGGAGCCTGGGTTAGCAGAATGTTATCCAGTTATGCCAACATCTAAGATTAAACGTGCTTGGCAAAATAAGGAAACAAAGGATAAAAAATGCCCCTTTCAAGGATCACAAAATAGTTCAAACTGCCCTGGTATCAAGCAAATTGCGAGAATGGGATGGGTGGTTGTTGCACCTATGGATTTTATTATTATCACAAATGGTGATGGTGCATCTTTTACTTGGGAAACCCCTGGGCGATTCTCAAGGCATACTAATTACATTAGTAATCACGCACCAGAACAGGTTATTCCATTAATTGACAGTCCACGTGACACGTTAGCACACATAATCAAGGTGGAGACACCTTGGAGACTGACATCTAGTGATGATGTTGTTCTATTACAACAACACGTTCATTGGAATAACGAAGAACGCTTCACTGCTGTTACTGGGATCTTTGATCCTAGATATGCTATGCAAGTAAACGTGCAACTACAATGGCACGTTTTGGATAGTGGCAAAGATGGAACACTTGTGAAAGCAGGTACTCCATTAGCACAATATATACCTATACCACGTATTTACTTAGAGAAAGGGTGGTATGATATGTCAGTCAACAATGCGACTGATAAAGATTGGGATTTAGAACACGCTTTTAATTACTCAATCAATGCCGAGTATATGATACACGATAATGTTCAAGGTCGTATATCTCGTGCTATGAAGGCAATTAATTATCACAAAAACAAATGACTATTGACGAACTAATCCAAAACTTTTACCTACAACAAAAACAGGTGAATGTTGAAATTGAAAAGTATGACACCGAGTTTGCTGACAAAAAGTTAAACCCATACGGTGTTACAACTATTGAATTTGAAAAACGATCTGAAGCAATTAGGAAAAGATCACAACTGGAGGGTGCTATAGATGCCTTACTAATTTGTAAACGTGATGTTCTTAATGATGATAGTGAAGTTTCTATTCCGAACAACCTTGAAATTGAAGGTGGTGGAAATGAAGAAATGGAGATTATAGGTGGATCATCATCTTGAACCATTAGATGAGGTTCATTGGTTATGGAAACTCAAATACGAGTTTGCATACGAAGGAGAATCTCTACAAGAACATATCGGTAAACTGATAGACCATACTGTACAGAACTATGGAACTGGATCAGCGTTAGAAACTGGTGCATCATTTTCTACAGTATATAATCAGGAACATTCTCCACATAATTGGGAAGTGTTAGAGGATTTGTTTGTATTTTTACAACCAAAGTTACAAGAGATATGGACACATTGGGGATATAGTAACAAGATAACAAAACCCGTTCGTTCTTGGGTGAACGTACACAAAAAAACGGGAAAAACTATGGAACATTATCATAATCAATGCCCTATGGTTGTTAGTTGTTATCTAAAAGCACCAAACAAAACTGGAAACTTTGAATACCGAGATCCATTGGAATACCATAGATGGGGCAGTCCAGGGGAACCGCAAATTTCATTATGGAAAGAAGTTAAAATAGAAACAAATGATATAATAATATTTCCAGGGTGGTTAAAACACAGAACACAAGTTAACCAAACTGATGAGGATAGAGTTTGTCTAACTATTAATTATGATTGCGATTAAAGATGACATAATACCTGAGTTATATCAGGACAGAATCAACAGTATGATGACTAACACGGTATTCCCGTGGACATTTTTACAGGATGTTACATACAGAGAAAGTGACATAGTAAAAAATATAAATGCAAACGCAACAGGAACTACTGGATTTGCACATCTATTTTATGACAGACAAAGTGAACACGAGTCACGTTATTGGGATTTCTTGTTTCCATTGTTTTTAACTATTGTAAATAATCCGAACTTTGAATTATTAAGAGCAAAGGGTGGATTACTATTAAATACAAGTACAGGTTATAATCACGCACATATAGATGCAGAGATACCACACACAACCACATTATATTATGTGAATGATAGTGATGGTGATACCTATTTCTTTGATAATGATGGATCGGTGATCCAAACGGTGAAACCTAAAAAGGGTAGGATTGTAACTTTTAATGGGTTGACATATCACTCATCTAGTTGCCCCGTAGAAAACTCACACAGATTAGTTTTGAATTTTAATTATGTCATATAATTATCCCACAATAGTTATAGATGATTTTTTTGAGACACCCACACTCGTAAGAAATTGGGCATTGGGATTAAATTATCAACCCGCTTCTAAGCATCCGTCAGGTGGTTATTGGTCAGGTGTAAGAGCAACTCCATTGCTACACGAAAATGATTATCGTTTTCATCAGAAATTAGCACAAAAATTAATTCAATATATACCACACGCAACATACTTTGAAAAATTAGATGCAACTTTCCACGTATGCACAGATGACTATGAATCGGGATGGATACATAGGGATGATGATGATTACGGTGTTGGTGGTTTGATTTACCTAAACGAGACAAATCCACAGAATTGTGGTACAATATTATATGATGTACCTAGTAATGATGATAGTATCAACTATGAAAACGAGTTCAAATCAAATGTAACTACAGAAGATGTTGAATTAAGAAAACGATTGAATAAAATGAGATTGGATTGTAACAAACATTTCACTCCTAATACATCAGTCGAAGCACGTTTTAATCGTTGTATTATATTTGATGGTAGAAAATATCACTCAGGAGGTGACTATTTCGGAAATGACATCACCACAGGTCGATTAACCCTAGTATTTTTTGGTAAAGCATTATGAGAACAATTAATCACAATGGGGTAGCAGTAGAGGTTCTTGTAGAAGATCGTCTATTTGTTGCCCGTAGTGCAGTTCCCGTAGAGTTATGTGAACACACAGCACTCGAATATCATATGATTAAGGAGGTTGTTCAATACCAATATCCTAATCTACCTATGGGAGATCCCACTATGCCTGGGGCATTTAGTATGTATTGCCCTGTATGTTTTGAAGCATTAGGACAATACCATAAACCGTTTATTGAAACATTAATTGAAAAGGAACTATGGCAAACATTTAGTTATGGCAGATTGTATGTAAAAAATACAGAATGTTATCAACACAGGGATCGTAGTTCTGGGGAATGGGTAGGCAACATTTGTGTATCAGCAGACCCACAGTACAAATGGTCGTTCTTTATAGATGTAAAAGGTGAGCAACACGAATTATTTTTGGAAACAGGTGATTCGGTAATTTTTAAGGGACACGAGGATTTACATTGGCGACCAAACTATGAGGGAAACAAAGAACAAATACAATGCTTTGTTTCTTATGTGGATAAAAACGGAGAGTATGCAAACAGGAAATGGGATGGCAGACCTATGCTCGCAGCACCTTGGGAAGCAGCGAGTGATTTAGTTAGAAATGAACAGTCATTGCAAAATCACGATCCTTACTACGGTAAATGTGAAAACAATACTGGAGAGGGTTTTGATGAGGATGACGAAGCAATAGAGGAACTATTATGACCAATTACGGACTAGAAGTGGTATTCTGGGTAACACTCGGAATATTACTCATCATTCAATGGGAGAAAATTAAAAAATGAATGAAATAACAGTATTCATTTATTTGTGTTTCTTTGTCGGACTGTTTGGAGCAACTTTTGCTTTTATGTATAAAATGATGACATCCACCTTAAAAGATATGGACAGAACACCTGTTCGTAGTTATGGTGATGCTATGAGGGCATACAAAAAAACCGTTCACCCCGAAATGGAGGAGGTGAAAAACGGTGATGAACTCTTAGTATTCAAACTAGAGGAGGATGAAGAAGATGAATGATTATCTAATCATTGACGATCTTATTTCACAAACTTATCAAGAGTGGTTGATTTCATTAATCAAAGATGAGAACTTGATGTGGCACAGAAAGGACTCAGCGATTATGGACGCAAATTCAGCAGACCCCAGAAATGGGTTCTGCAATTTTCATTATATGTACGAGTGCGATAAGGGTGGAAATGTATCTCCACTATGCAACGCATTTGTTCCTATGTCTCTTAAAGTTATGGACGTAGTAGGAGCATATAATTTAATGAGAATGAGAATTAATTGTGTACCTGCTTTGTTCCAAAATGTGACACAGTTACCACACATTGATTCATACGTTCCTGACAGTTGGAACGTTATATATTATATGGATGACTCAGATGGGGAAACAGTCATCTATAATGAGAGAACCCTAAACGATTACGACTATAACAAATATCTGAAGGAAGATAACTTCACAGAAATGGTTAGAGTCGAACCTAAAAAGGGTAGGGCAGTTGTCTTTAAAGGCGACCTATTCCACGCTTCTACGACCCCCAGTAAGACGTGGCGACCAGTTGTTAATATAAACATATCTAAGAATCCTATTCCACAAAATCCTTATAGTAATGCGTAACTACGAACCTAATTTAATTGACTCAGGAGAAGATTGGGTACTCTGTAAATCAGATGTTGTATCTAATGAATCTGAAGAAATGAAAGTACAACTTGGTAGGGCATATCGTCTATTCAAGAATACTTTTACAGGGTGTGATTCGTCATTAAAAAATGATGGACTGACACTTGATGCACTACCAGATTTATTTTCTGAAGTTGATGCACGACAAGAAGATATAGAACAACTAGAAAATATGAAATCGGGAGATTTAAGTGGATATAGATTTTATAATGTATTTAATCTAACTTCTCCTAGTCCTCTGTTTTATCATTTATTAAAAGAACTTAGTGTAATTGTAAGGAAACACTTAAGTAACTTTGGTGGTAATCCAGATGACCCTTTGTGGATGCAATGTTGGATGAATTTTCATAAACCAAACGAAGTGTTAAACTGGCACGATCATCATTTTCCTTGGCACGGATATATTAGTATCGACCCAAAAGATTCAATGACAAAATTTAAGGAGCATTTGCCAGTAGGAACATACGAATATAATATACACAATAAAATTGGGAATATCTACTTGGGGCCTGGGTTTTCAAGGATGCACAAAGTCGTAGTTAATGACGATTATGATGGGGATAGGATTACTTTAGGGTTTGATATTATAACTAAATCAACACTACCAGACGATCAATTTTCTCTCATTCCTTTATTATGACCATAGAACAAAACTTATCAGATTCATTAGACAATGTTGCACAAACAAATGTTTATGGTTTGTTTATGCAACCAGTAGGTAGATACAGAGTAACAGATCATCAAAAATACAAAACTCAGATAATGGAGTATGTTCAAAAATTAGATGGTAATGAACTAAAAAATGAACGACCTACTATTTGTGTGAACGTAGTTCAATTAGGGGATCACAAAATTCTTGAACTACCAGAATTTGCAGAATTAAAAAACGAGATTAAAAATGCGGTGAATGAGGTGAACAAAAATTCACTTGCGTACGATCTCACAAATGACACACATTTTTCTGACAGTTTTATAGAATTGGGATATGAGGGTGCTATGTATGCCCCACACGAACACAGTAATGTTCTTTACTCAGGAACTTATTTCGTAAATTACATACCAGAGCAACACACTCCTTTAAAGTTTAGAAGAAATATAAATTCAGCACACTATCCTATGCTTCAATTTCCACAAAGCACATTAAATCCATTTAATCAGTTAGATGCTATTGTGCCTTACGAGGAAGGAGATATAATAATACACCCTCCTAATATGCAACACGGATTTGAAGGGTCAGGACACGCTAACAGAATCACAGTAAATTTTAATGTTGCCCCTTGACGACATTAAAAAAACGCTATAATACATAGTATTATGAACAGCGAAATTACTAAAATGGTGGGTAAGTCTCGCATTTTAGATGATAGGCAAAAATCCGTCATCAAAAAAGCAATCGCACTTTATATGGGCGACTTATACAGGAAAAACTCAAGGCAATCTATTGATGACGAGAGACTACAGGTCGATCTATCAGTAGTCAATGAAATTTGTGAATTATTACATCTGAAACACAATGAATCGAGTTCAATTCCAGAGTGTTGATCTTTTACCTACATTTGGTAAACCGATCTACATACAATATTGCGAGTCTCAAAACGGTACAAAGCAACACGCAAATGCACTTTTAGTCAGAAATGACACAGGTAAGAGTGTGAACAATGATGTTGCCACAAAACAAGTTGCGTGGAAAACTCTGATCCATACACAATTAGAGTCTATGTCTGGTCTAATTGGGTTAGAAACGGAACTAAAATTACAAGAGTCTTACATCAATAGGTTGAAACAAGGACATTCATTGCACTTACTACCAAAAAATGATAGTATATTAACTGGTATATGGTTTATTGATGACCCTAAATCCAGTATGATTTGGACAGATAATGCTACACAATGGTTTACTGGAAAAGATTTAAAATTCAGTAACGACAACATAGTAAATTCAAACGAATTTCGCTTTACACCAACAGAAGGAAACTTATGTATCTATCCCAGTTCAATGACACTCAGTATTGAACATACGGATTCAGATGCAAATATTCTTGAGTTCTATCTCAAATGACAACACCTCTATTCATATCAGAATCAATCCCATTGGAACTACGAAACATTTTAAAATCACTAGAAATCGGTATGCCGATTAAATGGAAAAATGATGTTGGAACTATTAGTTTCATATCAGACCATTACATCACAATTTGCGTCAGAAAAATACCTGACGAGTCATATAAAGATGGATTTAGGTCAGTAAATGTAGTATGCCATAGACACGAGTGGGATAATTTAGAAATTGAAGATTCACACTTTAAAAATGTAAAGAATTATCAGGGAAAAACCAATGACCACCCTGGAAATGAGTACTTACCACCTGTCAAAAAAAGATGATTTTAACTAAAGATGAACTACACGCACTTGAAGATAGTTTGATGTTGCTATCAACCTATAATCAGGTAAAAATTGAAAAGGATAATTCTGTTAGTTGTACAGAATTACACGAAAAAATTAAAGATGAATTACTAAAAAGGCAATGGCATTAAGACAAATGGCGATCGTTCAAGCGAAATCGGAACGAGCGAGAATCAACCTTGCAACATATATGGGTGGAAGCACATTCGTATATATAGAAAATAAGCGTGAAGATGGTAGGATTTTCGTATCATCAGAATATAATAGAGAATATTGGTTTTGGATTGACCCCCCAGATGACCCTAATTGGGATTATATGGAAGTACAAGAGGGTAAAGTATTAGACAAGTGATTCAACACTTTACAAAGACATCTAATGAACCTTACGATAGAAATTGGTATAAGGTTCATTGTAAAGATAAATCGGTTAAGATTTTACAAAGTTACGAAGAGGTGCTAGAGTGTTGGTGGAATTTCAACCAATACATTGACAAAATTGAGGTAATTGATGCAAAACGAACTGAACAAAGTGGAACTGGATTCTGACCCGAACGGTGGTTTGGAAATCAAACAAAACGAAGATGGTTCATTTATGTTAGAGTGGGATAAGAATGACCCACGTTGGGCAATGCTCAATGGACTATCTCAGGCACAACTTGAACAGATCATTCTAAAAGGATTACAGGAGGAATTAGGTTTATGAGTGGAGACAACTGCTCACAGGAGAGAGTTGAGGGTAAAAATCAATTCTATTCAGAGGAAATGACAGAATCAAAGAGAATTGCTATGACATTCACGTCAGAAACTTCATTTGATTCTAATGATATACAGATAGTAATGAAACAAGTTGAGTCTATCCATTGTCAGGTAGCAGACTATCCAACGAGTGAGTATCTACAAAACAAATTAGAATTTGTACATAAAGAATTAAACAGACTCAAAGATCACTACGAGGATTCCGATTTGTAAACTGTCACACCCTGTCTTGTTAGACAGGGTTTTTTGTCTTATTATGAAATCACTTATTGAACATTGATGATTACACTACGACCCCACCAGAAACGTATTGTCGATATTATGAAAAACAACCCCAAAGGTCAGGTCATTGTGCCTACTGGCGGTGGCAAGACTATGTGTATGATACACGATCTTAAAAGACGTTTACAGACATCAGTAGGTGGAAACCTAAGTTACTATCCTAAAACTTTTGTTGTTGTAGCACCACGCATATTACTTGCAAATCAATTATGCTCTGAGTTCTTAGAGCAAAATCTTGATGGTAACTATAATCAAGGTGTAGATGTGATGCACGTTCATAGTGGCGAAACACATTTCTATAGCACCACTAAACCAGAAAAGATCAAGACTTGGGTTAATAACAGTACCAAGCATATAATTATTTTTACAACTTATCACTCTTTGAAACGTGTTGTCGAGTCTGATACTACTATTGATACTGCTTATTTTGATGAAGCACATAACTCTGTCACGAGGTCTTTTAGTCCTCCTACTGAGTCTATTTCTCGTACTGCTAAATCCACATATTTTTTTACTGCTACTCCTCGTGTTAGTTATCGCAATACTAGGGGAATGAACAATGCACTTATATATGGAAATATTATTTGTAATATTGAAGCAAGAGAACTTGTAAACAACGGTTCGATTATCCCTCCTACCATAGTTCCATTTCACACTAAAGAGAAAAGAGATCGGAAACAGGCATTTGACCTTGATAGTCAGACTGTTACAGATATACTGGACACACTTGATAGTGACAATGCACAAAAGGTTCTCGTTAGTGTACCGTCTAGTAAAATGTTGGGTGCAATGATGTCTCAAACTGATTTGATATATCAACTTGAAAAGCGTGGATTTGAGTTCTTGCATATCACATCTAAGTTTGGTGCATACGTCAACAGAAAAAAAGTAAACAGAGAAGTGTTTTTCGATACTCTCACTCAGTATGGTAAAGATAAGGACAAGAAGTTTATCATATTCCATTACAGTATCTTGAGTGAAGGTATCAACGTATCAGGATTGACCCATTGTATCCTCCTGAGACAGTTAGATGTAGTCTCTATGGCACAAACTATAGGTAGGGTAATTAGAATGGACACAGAGGATTCTAAGGACATTAGAGAGGGTGTAATCAAGGCGGGTGCATTACAGTTTTACAGGAAGAAAACAGGATATGTTACTGTACCCTGTCACGCTAACTACGGTCAGCACATAATCAAGAGATTACAGGCGGTTGTAGATTCTATATTCATCAACGGACTACCTCCTGAGTCATTAGTGGTATAAATAGAATTACGGAATAAAGTAAGTTAAAATGGCAACTGCAAAAGTAAAGACTGCAACGAATGGTATTTGTACTGAATTAGTTGCAAAAGCGAAGGCATACAGACTAGCAAACATTACTGCTAGAATGACATCAGCAGGTACTGGAAGTTTATCTGATTACAAGTTAAATGCTAAAAAAGAAAAACTTGATAGTGATGATTCATCAGTAGTATGGGGATTTGCTAGTAGGACAGCAGGAGACGATTTGGAAATAGTCTCAACTGCACCAAGTGACAGAGGGTCTGTCGTATCAGTATGGGGATTTGTAACTAAGGACGGACTCATAGGTAAAGATGAAGCATCAGCAAGAGTCAGTACAACTAATATTACAGATAGTTCTACCCTTACCACATTTAAGGCGAATATGACGCATCTGGGTACACATTGGTAAGTGTCACATAACCCCCTAGACAGGGGGTTTTTTTGTGTGTAATATAGGTTCAGTTACAAAACACCAATTTATGTCAACTAGATCAAGAATCGGAATTGAATTAGAAGATGGTTCTATCAAATCCGTATATCATCATTTTGATGGATACCCCGAAGGACTAGGAGTTAAATTACTTCAGCACTATACTACCGAAGAATCAGTAAACAAACTTATTGACGGTGGCAATATGTCTAACTGTTGGTCTGACAGTAGATTTGACGTTAAAACAGGTAAGTTTTACCCTATCGCTGACCCAAAACCCACATACTACGGTGGAGACAATGAGCGACCAATTATAAGCAAGTATAGAAAAGATTTCTTTATGATTGATTCTTGGCAAGAGTATTCATACATATTTGTTCCAAACGGTAGAGGTCAAGGATTCTGGGCAATGTATGAAACTAACCAGACATTTGATGAGAATTACGATAAGGTATTATCTTATGAAGTAACATCTTGTAATCGTAGAGCATACGATCAACTAATAAAGGAAGATCAGGAGGTAACAGTATAATGTTATTAGATGATATGCTAGATCAAGATAAACCACAGGTTGTAGATTGCTATGACCTCTTGACAAGAGAGCAACGTGAACAAATTGCTGACATAATGATGGAAGCAATGTCATTTCACGACATATACCCAGAAATTTGGGAAATGAAAGTTGAAGCAATTATTGAATCGGAGACAGATAGAAATGACATTCAATGAAGTACAAGCAAGGTGGCAACACTTTCACGAAACAGAGGAGGAAATATCATTTGATGATTTCCTTTTCTTTAAAAAACTTGCAAAACAGTTTCCTTACGTCTATACTGAGTGGGGAACATTATTATCAGAGGATAACCAATGATGCAAACACCAGAACAAAAGTATCAGCAATTATTTGAAAAGATGTATCAGTTATGTATTGAGCAAGGTTGGGGCGACCCATTCTCTTATGCTCGATCAAGAGAGATTCATCTAGCAGGTGTATTAGGTCATAAAGTAGCAGAGGACTACTCAGGTGCTGACGCATACGACCAGTATGACTTACCTATAGAATACAAGTCAACCATAGGCAAGAAGTTGACAGCGACATACAACGGTATATCTGTTCAACCAACGTGGGAAGAACAAGTCAACTATTTAATTGATGAGAAGATAGGAAAGTATCATCATCATTATTATGCACGATACAAAGATGGTAAAATCGTTGAAGTGTGGCGAATGACAGCAAAACAAGTCCTTGACATTCTTTTACCAGAATTGAAAAAGAAATTCAGTACTGTAAAGAATAGAAAAGACCCTCGTTTAGGTCACACTATTAGTAATAAACTAATTGTTGAGCAAGGAACTAAAATTATGTGACGGTTATAATACTGTCACATCTGGAATTGCATAGTACACAATGCTATGCAATACTAGATTATAGTTAAACAAACACCAATGATTGACCCTATTTTAAATCACGTTGATGAGACATTTGGTAACAAACTTGCTGAAGTCATCAAAGCGTATGTAACAGAATTAGTAGATCATCAAACTGACATTATCACTAACTCAGATTGGTTTGATGAAAAGGTAGAGCAAATAGTTGCTGAAAAATTAGCGGAGAAAGTAAATGCTAACTGAAAACTGGACAGTAGATCAAAAGAAAAAACTACTTGATGAGTTCGTACATTTCCGTATTTGCGAAATGACTAAAGATGAAATGTATGAATACATTTTCGATATTATGAGACAGGAAATTCTTAAGTCAAGACCTAATTTAACTCTTGATGAGTGTCTTAAAGAGGAAATTAACGAGTATGACGATTATCTGTATGAAAAACTTACTGACTACGTTTTAGATAAACCAGACTCATACGAAATACTACAGGAATTTCTACAGGATAGATTGGAACAAATGTATTACGACTAGGACAGTTATATTACTGTCACAAAAACTATTGAAATCTACAGAAAATAGTTTTAATATTAAATCAAACAAACACCAAAGCAAATGACTACTAAACAACTTATTCAAGAGTATGTTACAGATCATTTTGATACATTTGGATTCTATCCTTATGATGTTGAAGTTGACGGTATGATATTCTCATACGGTAACTACTGGGAAATTTTAGAAGATGGGAGGTTCGACTAATGGTTAAGCAACAATACGTTATGCAGTTCACAACAAGAACTGACTACTACCAAAACTTTGAAATATCATTTGATGAATTTTGGGAGGATTATTGTAAGGAATGTGACTTTGACGAGGAAGAATCCGACATAACAGATTGGGATAACGAGGACTTGATGCAAGTAGCGTGGGAGTACATTCTCAAAGACCCTGAGAAGTATAGATCAGGCGATTCTGACTATGATAACGAGGAAATTATGAACTACAACCTACAGAGGATTTAACTATGCAAACTTACATTTTTGAAAATCAATCCGATAAAGAGTTCATTCCTATGCAAACTATTGAGAGTGAATACTTTGGTAGGCATTTCTTTATAGACATTGCATTTAATTTCTTATCAGCACCTAGTCTTAAATCAGGTGGATATGATAAAGACCAACTTGACTATGTTTCAGAGTGGCAAGATTTTGATGTAGCAGACTTAGGAAAGTTGCTAGACCTTAATCGCAGACTATGTTGGAATCAATGGCAAGAGGACAAAGATAAGGCACATTCTGAAATGTGCGAGTATATGGAAGCAGTAGAAACAGGGGAGATTCAATTCTTATGAACCAAGTTAAATACACATTTCCGAGTGATGACCCTTATAAAGAGGGTAATGAGATATACTACAATATGGTAGAATTTCTCAATGATTCAGAATTACATCAAATTTGGGAGATAGTTGGTAAAGCGTGTGACAGAGAAAATATTGTCACATCAGGTAATGAAAGTCTCTCAGTTCGGGTATATGATGAAGTCAGTTAAACATAACACTATGCTTAATAAAGAACAACACCAAACTCTTGTAGAGTTATTTGTTGAGCGAGTAGTTGACAATATGTCAACAAAAGACTTAGCAATTTATGTAACTGACGATATGTTACAATGCTTTTCTAGTATGCCACAAACAGAGGTATTAGAAAATATGTACTCATATTATGATGAGGAATTTATCAACGAATTAATCGAGGAGGTTAAGGAAATTGACTAAGTACAAAGATCAAAAGACTACAATTTTTAGTGAGTTATGTTCTCTTTATGAGAGTAATGATACTAACTTTTATAACATACT
>CEWJ01063556.1_pt1 | contig 25794 bp, 26 predicted proteins | sample 350291 | NCBI WGS metagenome assembly CEWJ01 (sample SAMEA2622923, study PRJEB7988) | marine metagenome | isolation source: saline water (ENVO:00002010), including | reverse complement strand
CCAGTTCCCCGCCATCTTCCTGTGTCCAGTCAGAATTGAGGTAAAATACCGTCGACAGTACCCGGTTAGATTCGCCCTGAAACGCATCCATATGTCGTTTATAAAAGCTGCCTGGCGGGTAATGGGCAAAGTGGCTTTCGTATGAGAACAAGCCCAGGAACAGTCGCTTATTAAGATACGCTTTTAAACAATCCATCCAGTTTAACCACGCGGTGGTTACCGCCGCGCTCCCCTGGATCCAGCATATCTCATCGGTGCGAACAAATTCATTCTGATGATACTGCCCTGCCCGGCCAATCCCGGCGGGATCAAAATCAATCGCTTCCTGGGCATAGGCTGTTAACCGGGTGGTTAGTGCGGGAGGCAGCGCTGCAGGAACGATGCTGTAGCCACGCTGATACAGGTCATCAGCAATGCGTTCATACAACTCCTCGGGGGCCGTAGACCCGGTAAGGAGATGGTTTTCTAAAGACGTTGTCAACAGAGGGGTTATCCAAATAAAACAGGCGTGATTAATATACTGAAAACGGCAATTAGACAAGTTATTTTTTATACAATCCGATATTTTTGCTGCAGCCTGACCGGTTACGTCAGCATTACTGATCAAATACCCTGTTAACAGGGTATAGGTTTGTAATAACTGGAAAACTTGGAGTGCATCACCGGTGCATGCTATGTTGCCCACAGACAAGTCATTTTTGAGAAAGTAGAATGAGCGACGAATTATATACTGAAGATACTGAACACCATCTCGACCTGAGACACCTGACCCTGGATGACTACCAGGATGTGAAGGAACTCATGGACGATGTCTACCGCAATGTCGGTGGTGCCTGGCCCTATAAAAACTACAAGGCACAAATTACAACTTTTCGCGACGGCCAGATTTGTATAGAAGATAAAGGCAAAGTAGTCGCCTTTGCCATTTCCGTGATTGTGGATTACGACCAGTTTGGTGATAAGCATTCCTATGATGAGATCACCGGCGATGCCTACCTTACGACTCATGATCCAAATGGCGACGTGCTCTACGGTGTCGAAGTGATTGTGTCTCCGGAATACCGCGGCTTGCGTCTGGGACGCCGTTTATATGAAGCGCGTAAAGAGTTATGCCGTAACCTTAACTTAAAATCTATTATGGCCGGCGGGCGTATTCCCAACTATGCCAAGCATGCATCGGAAATGTCGCCCTACGAATATATCGAGCGCGTAAAATCGAAAGACATTTTCGACCCTATCCTTACTTTTCAGTTATCCAATGGATTTGAAGTAAAGCAAATCATGCAGGCTTACCTGCCTGAAGACAAAGCGTCTAAGGGCTATGCCACACTGCTGCAATGGCACAACATTTATTATGAACCCGGCAATCCGCAGCTGATCGGTGGTAAAAAGAGTTCAGCCAGAATTGGTTGTGTGCAATGGCAGATGCGCTATTTCGAAAACGTCGAAGAGCTTATTCAGCAGGTAGAGTATTTTGTTGACGCACTGTCGGATTACGGCTGTGACGTGGCCCTGTTCCCGGAATTTTTCAATGCACCGCTGATGGGCCTGGCAGAGTCAGAATCCTCTATTGATGCCATCTGGCATCTGGCTGAGTATACCGACGAAATTCTTACTGCTACCTCACTACTGGCGGTTTCGTACAACATTAATGTGATTGCCGGTTCCATGCCGGTGATTGAAGACGAAGAGCTGTATAACGTTAGCTACCTGTGCAAACGTGACGGGACCATAGAAGCGCAGTATAAATTGCACCCTACGCCGCACGAGAAAAAAGACTGGATCATGAAAGGCGGCAACTACCTGCGCTGCTTTGACACTGATTTCGGTAAAATCGGGATTTTAATTTGTTACGACGTAGAATTCCCCGAGCTTGCCAGGGTGCTGTCTGACCAGGAAATGCAAATACTGTTTGTGCCGTTTTGGACCGATACCAAAAATGGTTATCTGCGGGTACGCCGCTGTGCGCAAGCGCGCGCGATTGAGAACGAATGCTATGTAGCCATTGCCGGCAGCGTAGGCAACCTGCCGAAGGTGGATAACGTGGATATTCAGTACGGCCAAACCGCAGTATTTTCGCCGTCTGATTTTGCTTTCCCGCACGATGCTATCGTCTCGGAAACCACGCCTAATACCGAAATGACGCTGATTGTGGATTTGGATCTGGATAAATTAACGACCCTGCAAAATGAAGGCTCGGTGCGCAATTATCTGGATCGTCGCCGCGATCTTTATCGGGTTGAATGGCTGGGTGGTGAAGACTAATTATGTTGCGTAAATTCACCGCGGTATTAATGCTGGTTGTTGCCTGGCCTCTGCAGGCCGGCGACAACAACAGTGGTTTTTATGTGCGCCATGAAAATGAGGCCGCGGTGGTAGAGCATACCATCGCTCAGGCCGGCGAGAATCAACAACTGGTTGCGCTGGTGCTGGGTGCCCAGTGGTGCCACGACTCACGGGCGCTGGCTGATTATTTTAATGACCCTGCGCTGGCAGGTGTAACCGAAAACATTGCTTTGCTCCCCGTGGATGTGGGCTATTTAGAAAACAAACATACGTTACTGAGTCAGTTTGGCTATCCCGCCTATTTCGCAACGCCTACTTTGCTATTGATTGATCCGCAAACCCGGCAGGTGATCAACCGTGCGACCTTGCCAGCCTGGCAAAGTGCCCACAATGAGTCAGCCACGGCTTTGCAGGACTATTTGCAAGCGCAACAACTGTACTGGCAAACCCAGTGGCAACCGGCCCCGATGGTGCCTGAGCTTGAGGCTTTTGAAACACAGCAAGCAAGCAGGCTATATGAAGATTACCAGCGACTTGGAAAATTACTGGTCAAAGAGGACAACGGCCAGCCAGCGCCAGGCCTTAACGCACAGTGGCGTGCCGTAAAGCAATACCGCATGGCATTGCAGTCGGACCTTATCCGGATGCATCAGGCGGGTGAAATTGGGGATAAAACACCCAACTATTCACCAATCAACTGGTAATCTGCCAAAAAGTACCGGCTAACATTGGTATTGCACAGAAATTAGCGATAACATCAGAGGATAAGGGCCCAGCGCCCGTTTTCATGAATAATTATATCGCCACAGTTGTCATTAAGAGGGAATATGGCTAATAACTCGCGCAACGATGACTTTCCCACAATCAGACTCGACGAAGAAGACCGTCGCGGATATCAAACCAAAACGGCACCGGTTCACCGTTCGGTGACTACTTCACAGACAGCCGCTTCCGGAGAACCAGAAAAAGCCAAAGGCGGATCAGGCTGGGGCGTTGTTGCTCTGTTGGTTGCCATTGTAGGTTGTGGTGCAGCAGGCTACTTATTTACGGTTACGCAAAAGCAAAATGCCACGCTGCAAAACGCAGAGCAACGTATCCAGCAGTTGGAAAATAAACTGTCTGCCACCGGTGAGGAGATTGGTGAATCAACCGTAGCTTTGCAGGTAAAGGTTACCGAGCTGACCAACAAAACTGCTGAGTTATGGGAACAAATGGACAAGCTTTGGGCTTCAGCCTGGCGCCGTAACCAGAAAGAGATTGCTGACCTGACCGATAAAGTCGCCGGCGATAAAAAGGATCTGCAGGAGTCTGTATCACAGGTTTCACGTAATCTGGATAGCCAGAAAACGCAGTTAGCTACCTTAAATAGCAGCCTGGAAACCGTTTCGGACGAAATGCTCGCCATCAACGTGCAGATGGAACAGGTTAATGCCAATAGCAGTTCCCGCCAACAGGAAATTAAAAGCCTGAGCGACAAACTGGCTTTACTTGAGCAGCGCAACAATGCCCTGTCGAGCCGAATAGCGTCGCTGGAATCTGAAATTCGTGAACTGGCCACCAAAGTAGTGAGTTCACCTTCGGCAAGCGTGCCCGCCTCACCTTCCGGCTCTACCGGCGGTCAGTAGGCGTCAGCCATCTACCAAATCAAATTTTGCTTACATAAATGGCGCCGGATCCACTCCGGCGGCATTATATTGTCTATTTTTTAAACTATTCAGACTGATTTTGCGTAATAATAGCTTTCCATGCTGCACCGCAGCACTTTTCAGGGATGCTACTAATGAAATCCGTAAAATTATCTTTAGCACTACAGGGCGGTGGCGCTCACGGTGCTTTTACCTGGGGCGTACTTAACCGCCTGCTCGAAGAATCATGGCTCACGATTACCGGTATTAGCGGTGCCAGCGCCGGTGCCATGAATGCTGTTATGGTCGCTGAGGGCTGGCGAAAAGAGGGTCGCGAGGGCGCTAAACAACAACTGGCTGACTTCTGGTATACCGTCGCTGAGCAAAATGTTGGCTTTGAACTCCCAGGCGAACTCAAAAACTCGGTTACCAAATGGTGGCTGAGTGCGTTTCAGTTTCTTTCCCCGTACGATATCAATTTGCTGGATATCAATCCGTTACGTGACATTGTCGATCAGCAGGTTGATTTTAAAGCCTTACAGCAGGCTAACCCCCTGCCATTGTATATTGCCGCCACGGAAGTCAGCACAGGGAAACTGGCCCTGTTTAACACACCGGAGCTCACCACCGACCATCTGCTGGCTTCAGCTTGTTTACCTAACGTGTATAAAGCCATTGAGATTGACGGCAAATATTACTGGGACGGCGGTTATGCCGGTAATCCGGCGATATTCCCGCTTATGAACGAATGTGCAGGTAAAGATGTGCTGATTGTGCTGTTACAGCCATTAGAGCGGGAGGAAGTCCCTAAAAGCTCGGATGATATCAGTGATCGTATTACCGAAATTGGTTTTCACAGCAACTTTATGCGTGAAATGCACGCCATTGCCAGTGTAAAACGTCTGGTAAGTGGTAAACGTTTTTTATTGGGCAAGGTTGAGCGACAAATAAAGCAGTTGCGTACTCATCTGCTCACCAACGGTGAACTGCTCTCCTCGCTGGATAGCGCCACCAAATACGATAATCGTAAAACGTTTCTCGAGTGTTTGCGTGATGCCGGTGAAGAAACCACAGAAAAATGGCTGGCCAAAAACGCCGATCATCTGGGTAAAAGGCCCAGTTGCGATATTCAGGCGATGTTCGATTGAAGAGGATGGAGGCATCAGCATTAAAAAAGCACCCGAGGGTGCTTTTTTAATGCTGGAAGAAGATCAATGTGTTACTTCTTGCGACGACCGGCAACTCCCAGACCAACCAGGCTTAAGCTAAGCAAACCTAACGTAGCTGGCGCTGAAGCCTCTACAACACTAACGTTTAGGTTATCAAATGAGCTGTAACCGCCGTTATTTTGCAACTGAACAGAGTAAATACCTTCATAATTAAAACTAAGTAAACCAATTCCGGTGTAATTGTCAGAACTACCAACCTGAACACCAGTTTCGTCAAAAACTGTAACTTTCCAACTGGCGTTAGTGGTTGAATTGTTAAACCAACCAATGTTCATAGCCGTGAAATCAAAAGCTTCACCATTAATTTGCGATAACGTGAAAACAGAATAGGTATTCCAGGTTTCAAGGAATCGACCAGTGGCGCCCCAGCCTGCCGCTGCTGCTGGCTGTGTTCCGTAACCAGAAAAAGTAATCTCTTCACTGGTACTAAATACATTTAAGCAGGACAGACAATTTACATCTAGAATAAAACCGCTTTCACTGTAAGAAGGCAGATTCTGAGCTCTAAAGTCATCAGGGATATCTTCAAAGCCAATAATGGTGGCACTAGCCTGACCGGCAAACATCAAACCAACGATAGCTGAAACTTTAAGAAGGGATTTAAACATCTGATTATTCCTTGTACTACTAAACCAATTAGTAAGTAAGTAATAAGCCATAATCGTGCCAAAATTAATTTATTAGATAATTCAGTAATTTAGAAAATATAATTTCGATATTATTAACCTAATGTAAAAATTACTGACAAGCAAACATGTAAAAGTCTTAATAGTCAGATGAAATAAACTCTCTCTTTATCGGGTCTGTTGCGGTACATCGGATATTGAGAGAGCTGACATGTTGAAATCAATTGGCCGCAAAGTGATGGTGGGCTACCTGGTGCTTATTCTAGCCATGGTGCTGACTGGCATAATGTTTCAGATAAGCCTCAATCAAATCAGTAAACAAAACAGCCACTTCACAACGCATACCCTGCCCGCTTTTACGTTGCTTCAACAAACCCAGGATGAGCTGGCTCAGCTGCATAACCTTAGCTTCGCCCTGTATGGTTACACTATTGGCAGTGATACTTATGCAGAGCGTTCTGAGCAGCTAAAATCGCAACTACACGACAAACTCTCTCAGTTAGGTGAGCGTCACCGGTTTAACACCGAAGCTCTGAAAACCTCAATGTATGAACTATTCACTGCCATGGACCATTTGGAAGCGATTCTGAGCGCAGCGGATACTGACTGGATGCAGCAAGGCACGCTCTGACGCTGATTGAAAACGCCAAGAGCACCAGCCGTGAAGTGCTCAGCCTGGTAAGCGAACAATCAGCTCAGCAGGTGTTTCAGGCCACCGAAGAAGTAAGTGTCACCCTCGGGCTGATGCGCTGGCTTAATTACGCCTCTGTGATGCTGGTTGTGGTAGTAGCCTTACTCTCTTATCGCTATCTATATCAACAACTGGTCACGTCATTACTTAGTATCACAGCAGCACTCACCAGCCTGAGTCATGATAAGAACCTGGACGTGATTTTACCCAATGCCAGTAATGATGAGCTCGGACAGGTGGTTAATGCCCTGAAGAATCTGATTAAGGCCTTAGCTGAGGATTACACTGCTATAAATGCTATGACCAGCCAGCTACGCAGTGCGAGCATAACCTTTATTGAATCCGCCGCTTCTTCTGATAAACAAGCCCATCTTTTATCCGGCCTGGCGGTGCAACTGGACAATGCTATCGCAGAGGTAGGTGTGCAAATCGCCAGCGCCTCTGAAGATTCAAAAAGCGTGTCCGAATCAGCGACGTCTGCCGCGGATCTGGTGAGCCAGGGCAAGCAGGAAGTGGCGGTCAGTGCAGCACAGATAGCCACGCTGCAGCGTGAAATCAATGAGTCTGCCCGGCAGCTTTCGTCGTTACAAAACGCCGGGGATCAGGTGGGCTCTGTAGTAAAGGTGATTGCTGAGATTGCCGAACAAACTAACCTCCTTGCGCTCAATGCAGCTATTGAAGTCGCCAGTGCAGGCCAACACGGCAGAGGCTTTGCGGTGGTAGCAGACGAAGTTCGTACCCTGGCCTCGCGCACTCAACAATCGACACATCAGATCAACACCATTCTGGCACAAATAGTGGAGTCCATTACAACAACTGTGCAGGGAATGGAAGCTAACCTAACGCTGACCACAAAAGCATTTGAGCAAGCTAACCATACACAAAACGCCCTTAAACAAAGCGAGCAAAGTGTATTATCGCTAAGTGATGATAATCAACAACTGGCAGCTTCCACACGACAGGTGGTGGTTGCCACGCAAACCATTCAAAGTCAGGTTAGAGGGATTAGCCAGCAATCCAACGAATTGCTACAGCAAAGTGAATTTACCCGTGCCAAGGCAGGTGAACTCGATGAACTAATGACAACCCTTCCCCAGATAGCCACTAGTTACCGCTTATCATCCGGCTGACCGTTCAGGCCCCGATATTTTCGACAAACCGGAGCATAAAAACTACCAGAAACCTGGCAATAGCAGTGGCTTATTCCGTAAAATTCAATTTTGGCTGGGCACTCGCTCTGCTTATCCGGCCCCAGGCTGATTTTTCCGGAGTTATTATGTTAGAAGTGATTATTTTAGCGCTGGCGCTAAGTATGGATGCATTTGCTGTTTCCATCGGGCTCGGCTCTAAACATGTTATTAAAGCCAAATCGCTGTCGTTGTCAGCAGCTATCTATTTCGGCGTTTTTCAGGGGATTATGCCATTAATTGGTTACCTGGGCGGTCAGGGATTGTTTGGCCTGATTGGCAGTTTTGCGCACTGGATTGCATTTATCCTGTTACTCTTTATCGGCGCTAAAATGGTGTTTGAGGCAGTGTCTGAAGGGATTGAAGAAGATATCGCTAACATCACATCCCGGGTCATGCTAGTGCTGGCTATTGCCACCAGTATCGATGCCATGGCCGCCGGGTTCTCACTGACATTAATGGATTTAAACCCTTTTCTGGCCTGCCTGATAATCGGTATTACTACGTTTGTTTTTAGCTTTCTCGGTGTGCATATCGGTGCGAAAACCGGTACCTGGCTGGAGAGTAAAGCTGAGCTTATCGGCGGTATAGTACTCATCCTTATAGGCTTTAAAATTCTGTTGTTTTAACCCTGTTCAAAACTTAAATTTGCCTGCGCAGCATTTATGAATCTGGTTACTAATTGATATGAATGTGCGCTTTTCGTTTTCCTTCCGTAGTGATTATGACTCTCACAAAGTGAGCTTTTCAAATTGGCCTTAGGCACACCATTCTCTTCCCGCGCCGTACGCCAATTAAACGAATAAGGATATAAATTACTATGATCAACATGTTAGAAGGCAAAACTGCCATTGCACCAGGCGTTACTGAAACTGACGCAGCGAAAGCCTGGGCAGCCGGCGAGCAGGAAGGCGGTGACGTAATGCTGGAGTTTTCGGATAAATATACCAACACAACCGTGCCTTCTGTAGAGCCTCGTGATCAGGCCTATGCAGCCCTCTACCTTGCCAGTGAAATGGGTAAAGCCGTCACCGGACAGGTTATTCAGGTCGATAACGGCGGATTTCTGTAATTATTAATACCCTGAACCGGCCAAAGGCCGGTTCTTTCACCCTGACTTGACCACGCCGCCATCATCATTGTAAGCAACTCAACGACAAAGAGGCGATAATGATGAGTAGACATCGACAAATGAATCTGTCAATAACACGGGTGGCGGCAATTACTTTAACCGCAATACTGGCAAGTGGCTGTGTTTCAAAATCCTTGCTCCCGGCAATAACCGAAACCAATGATGCTGCCACTGTTACTATTTATCGTTCCGATGAATTACAAGGCAGCCTGACCGATGTGTATATTGGTTGGGATGATGAGTACTTTATTTCACTGGCACCGCAGCAACATACCCAACTGTTAGTAAACCCGGGGTTTAAAACCTTCAAAATTCGCGCTCATGCTGACTGGAGCAATGAGCTGGCCCTTGAGTTAACCCCACAACAAGAGATATGCCTGATAGCCGAGGTGAATCCGCAAAATGTGGTGGGACTTAACTGGGTCGTGTCTGGCTACCGGCTGCGACAGCTGCCCTGTGAATCACTAGCCCTATAAAAAGGGCCTGTTTCATTTATCTTTAAAAAGCGGTAACTTATCTTTAACCAGCCACATGTGAACATTACAAGGATTGTTATGTCGGCCGTTTCCGGATATTTGATTGCCGCTTTACTTAACCTGGCCAGTGTTACTCCGGCCTCTTACCAGCAACCGGCATTTTTGCATAACCACTCCACTGCCGTGGTTTCGCTTTACCAAACGCTCAGCCAATACAGAATACAGCGACAGCAAAACCGCCGCTTCAGAAGTCATCCAGCAAGTAAATAATCTGGTTGCATCAGGCCTTGAGTTAAAGCTTGCTGATATGGTGGTAATAAGTATGGCAATGCAAAGCGCGATCAACCATCAACCAGAGCAGGTTGCACAAATTTATCTGTCGTTAAAGAGCCGTTACAAGCATTCCCGCACATTAAGAAATTACTTTTTTAGTTGCACTTTGTCCGGCCGGCAAAAATTACGTTCAACCATAAAAGCTCTGCGTTACAGCTTGTCTATGCCAGGCGAATTTGAGAAAGAATTGTCTTTTCTAGGCCATACCTCAGATGATGAGGAACTAATGTTACTGGCGAACACGCGATACGGTGAAATCAGCTATGATTCGGTGTATCAGGCCTTTTTGTATCGTTCTCTCACAAGTAAGCCCCTGGAGCATCCAATTACCGTAGCATTACTGTTACGTAACCTGGCTCTGGCCCATAACCAGATTGGCAGCAAGCATATTGAACGACGGCTGATTGTACTTATCAGGGAGCTGGAAACAAAGGACGTTATACCCCATTTAACCAACGGCCCTTCAGTGTACAGCTACCTGACCCCGTAATAGTCACCGTTCAGATACAAAAAAAGCGCCATACAGGCGCTTTTTTGCGTTGGTCAATCGCTGATTAGCGACGCAGACCAAGACGTTTGATCAGATCAAGATAACGTTCTGCATTTTTACCTTTCAGGTAATCAAGCAGTTTACGGCGCTGGCTAACCATGCGCAGCAGACCACGACGTGAGTGGTGATCTTTCTTGTTTGATGAGAAGTGTGATTGCAGCTTGTTGATGTTGTGCGTTAACAGTGCAACCTGTACTTCAGGTGAACCAGTATCACCTTCTTTAACGCCATATTCAGCAACAATGCCTGCGGTTTCTTCTTTAGTTAGTGACATAATTTTCTCCTGTTTTTTAACCTGCCGGACCGATCACTAATTCAGTCTGACAAAACTGAGCGCGTATTATACTTGGCATAGCACCATGCGCAAGTGATTTTACGCGTTTACGATTCTGCGCTGTAAACCACGCTGCGCCGGGGCGCAACAAACACCTGATCAGCCGGGGCTTTTTGATCTTTCGGTGCACAGACCCCCTCGCCGACGCCCAGAAACCGGGCGGGTGTGATAGTGCTATCGTAAATACGATATTGCTGGCCTTCTGCAAGGCTATCAGCTTGCAATGGCGTTACACTCTGCCCATGCTGTAACCGGTGTGTTTCAGCGGCGGATAACTCTACAGCAGGTAAGCTTTTTACTGCGGTGTCCATCGGTAATAAAAGCTCATCGATAGCCGCGTACTCGCGCTCGGCAATGTCCTGCTCCACCATCGCTTCGAGGGCTTCTACGGAAATCATATTCGGCGTAGGGTAATCTGCCACTTTGGTTCGGTGTAGCCGGGTAACATAAGCCCCGCAGCCTAACTGCTGACCAATATCATCAACCAGTGAACGGATGTAAGTCCCCTTACTGCAACGCACCCGCATATCCACTTCAGGCAGCGACATACGCGTAATCTCCAGCTCAAAGATAGTGATATCCCTGGCTTCGCGGGGCACTTCAATGCCCTGTCTGGCGTAATGGTATAGTGGTTTACCCTGGTACTTAAGCGCCGAAAACATTGATGGCACCTGCTTGCTGCTACCTAAGAACGACAAACACGCAGCCCGAACTTCCTCTTCACTGCACGAGACATAACGCTCTTCAACAATCTCGCCGTCGGCATCAGACGTTGTGGTACGAATGCCAAGACGGGCGGTGACTTCATACTCTTTATCGGCGTCGAGCAAGTACTGAGAAAACTTGGTGGCTTCGCCTAAACACACCGGTAACATGCCGGTAGCCAGGGGATCAAGGGCACCAGTATGACCGGCTTTTTGAGCCTGATATAACCAGCGCACTTTTTGTAAAATTTGGTTTGACGAACCGCCGAGGGGTTTATCAATTAACACAATGCCGTTTACTGCCCGACCTTTGCGTTTTCTTGCCATGCCTGATTATTCCTGCTCGTCGTCGTTATTCGACCGTTCTTTATCACGAGCGATAGTTTCACTCACCAGGTTAGAGATACGCATGCCTTCCGTAATAGACTTATCTTCAAAGAAATGCAGATGCGGTACGGCACGCATGCGCAAACGTTTAGCTAACAAACTGCGCAGAAAACCAGTGTTCTCGCCCAGCTGTTTCATTTGCGCTTTGGTTTCCTTTTCATCACTGTTATAAAACGTGATAAAAATTTTGGCATGCGCCAGATCCCGGGAGACCTCCACATCAGAAAGCGTAATGAAAGGCAGGTTTCCTACCCGGTGCTTATATTCATTTTGCAGCAAACTGGCCACTTCTTTGTGGATTTGCTGGGCAACCCGATCAGTTCGAGAAAATTCCCGAGCCATAGTTACTCTCCTCTGTTTTGCAATCTGTCCTGCTTTTAGTGTAGCGGACTATCGCACAGACAAAAGCGGGGGCTTCAGAGCCCCCGCTATACTTTAGTTATTCGCTGAGCTTAGATTTCGCGTTTCACTTCAACTACCTGGAAGACCTCGATTTGGTCGCCCACTTTTACGTCGTTGTAGTTTTTAACGCCGATACCACATTCCATACCGTTACGAACTTCCTGAACGTCATCTTTAAAGCGACGCAGGGATTCCAGCTCACCTTCGTAAATAACCACGTTTTCACGCAGTACGCGAATTGGGTTACTACGTTTAACAGTACCTTCTGTTACCATACAACCGGCAATCGCGCCCAGTTTCGGTGACTTGAATACATCACGTACTTCAGCAAGACCCATGATTTCCTGTTTGAATTCTGGTGCCAGCATACCACTCATGGCCGCTTTCACTTCATCAATCAGGTCATAGATAACGCTGTAGTAACGTAAGTCGATTTCTTCCGCTTCAATCACGCGACGTGCAGTTGCATCGGCACGAACGTTAAAGCCCACCACGATAGCACTTGATGCTGCCGCCAGGCTGGCGTCGGTTTCAGTAATACCACCTACACCGCTACCTACGATATTCACTTTAACTTCACTGGTAGACAGTTTGGTCAGTGACTCAGAAATCGCCTCAACAGAACCTTGTACGTCTGCTTTCAGTACTACGTTCAGCTCGCTTACGTCACCGGCTTCCATGTTAGCAAACATGTTTTCCAGCTTGGCTTTCTGCTGACGGGCAAGTTTCAGCTCACGTTTCTTCTGATGACGTTTACCGGCCACTTCACGCGCCTTACGCTCATCCTGTACTACCAGCGCGTCTTCACCCGCTACCGGTACACCAGAAAGACCCAGAATCTCTACTGGCGTTGACGGGCCGGCCACTTTTACATCGTTACCGTTCTCATCACGCATGGCACGAACACGACCGTATTCTTCACCACACAACAGGATATCACCTGCTTTAACTTCACCTTCCTGAACCAGTACCGAGGCAATCGGGCCACGGCCTTTATCCAGGCGGGACTCAACTACAATACCGCGGCCAGGGCCGGTTGGCGTTGCTTTAAGATCCAGTACTTCAGCCTGCAGGGAAATAGCTTCGAGCAGTTCATCAACGCCCATACCGGTTTTGGCTGATACGTTTACAAACTGGTGCTCACCGCCCCACTCTTCAGAGATAACTTCCAGCTGTGACAGTTCGGTTTTAACCCGATCCGGATCCGCCGCTTCTTTATCCATCTTGTTCACAGCAATGATCAGTGGTACCCCTGCTGCACGACTGTGCTGAACTGCTTCTTTAGTCTGCGGCATTACACCATCGTCTGCGGCAACAACCAGTACAACAATATCCGTTGCTGTAGCACCACGTGCACGCATGGCCGTAAAGGCGGCGTGTCCGGGTGTATCCAGGAACGTAATCTTACCGCCGTCGGTTTCTACACTGTAGGCACCAATGTGCTGGGTAATACCACCCGCTTCACCGGCCGCCACTTTGGCGCGACGAATGTAGTCAAGCAGTGAGGTTTTACCGTGGTCAACGTGCCCCATGATGGTTACTACCGGCGCACGGGTGGTTTTATCACCATTGCCGGAGCCTGCTAACAATTCGTCTTCTAAGGCGTTGTCATTAACCAGCTCATATTTATGACCCATCTCTTCCACTACCAGTACAGCAGTGTCCTGATCCAGCACCTGATTGATGGTTGCCATTTCGCCCATTTTCATCATGGCCTTAATGACTTCCTGCACCTTAATTGCCAGACGGCTGGCGAGTTCGCCTACCGTGATGGTTTCACCCAGTTTAACCACACGCTCAACTGGCGCGGCTGGCTTGTTAAAGCCTTGCTTCAGGCTTTCACTGGCTTTCTTGTTTGGTTTCTTGCGACGACGTGAAGAACGCTCAACCTGCATATCTTCTTCATCTTCCGCTTCCTGAGCGTAACGGTTTGAGTGCATATGCACTTCTTCGGCTTCTGCTTTCTTACGGCGCTCTTCTTCTTCTTTCCAGCGACGTTCGTTTTCTTCAGCCAGTTTACGCGCTTCTTCAGCGGCTTTTTTCGCGTCTTCTTCCAGTTTACGCTGCGCTTCTTCTTCCTGCTGCTTGCGTAAACGCTCTTCTTCCTGCCGCGCTTCTTCCTGTTCTTTTAACTCTTCTTCTGACAGCTCAGACTCAGCTTCTGCACGAGCAGCAGCTTCCTGCTTGGCTTTCTCAGCACGGCGAGCTTTTTCTTCTTCCGCCGCTTTACGGGCTTCCTCAGCCTTACGAGCTTTTTCTTCTGCCGCTTTACGGGCTTCTTCAGCCGCTTTTTCTTCTGCTTCGCGCTTCAGACGGGCTTCTTCTTCGCGGCGCTTGGCTTCTTCTTCTGCCTGACGCTGCTCTTCAATGTCCGAACGTTTCACGTAGGTACGCTTCTTACGAACTTCAACTTTGACTTCTTTCGACTTACCTAAGCTTAACGTGCTGGTTGTTTTACGTTGCAACGTCATTTTCTTAGGTTCACCACCATTGGTGCCACCGTGCTGTTTGCTCAGGTGGTCCAGTAGTTTGCGTTTCTCATCTTCAGTCACGTTCTCACCGGCGGCTTTTTTAATGCCGGCGTCACTAAACTGACTCACTAACCGGTCAACGCTAGTCCCGATATCACTGGCGAGTTTTTCAATGGATACATCTGCCATTACGCGTTTTTCCCCTTGTCGACCTTATTCTTCGTTGAACCAGACTTTGTTTCGTGCAGCCATAATCAATGCACCGGCTTTCTCTTCGTCCAGTCCTTCTACATCACTGATATCATCGGTGCCCTGTTCAGCCAGCGCTTCTAAATCGACGATACCTCTACTTGCCAGAACGTACGCCAGGTGCTTGTCCATACCTTCAAGGTTCAGCAATTCCTCGGTGGGTTCTGAGCTCTCAAGCGATTCCTCGTTGGCTAGCGCCTGAGTGGTCAGTGCTGCACGTGCACGATTACGTAATTCTTCAACGGTAACTTCATCAAGGCCGTCAATGGCCAATAATTCGCTGACTGGCACATAGGCAACTTCTTCTAATGAAGTGAAGCCTTCTTCAACCAAGACACTTGCGAAGTCTTCGTCGATGTCCAGACCGTTAACAAATACCGCCAGAACCCTTTCGTTTTCTGCCTGGTGTTTCTGGTTCAAATCTTCAATGGTCATTACATTCAGTTCCCAGCCAGTCAATTGACTTGCCAGACGAACGTTCTGTCCACTCCGACCGATAGCCTGAGCCAGGTTATCGGCTTCTACTGCTACTTCCATGGTATGCGTGTCTTCATCAACCACAATGGATGCCACTTCTGCAGGTGCCATTGCGTTGATAACAAATTGCGCCGGGTTTTCATCCCATAACACAATATCGACTCTTTCTCCGCCCAGCTCGCCGGATACTGCCTGTACCCGTGAACCACGCATGCCTACACAGGCACCCACCGGATCAAGACGCTTATCGTTGGTCTTAACCGCAATTTTGGCCCGTGAGCCAGGATCCCGTGCAGCGGATTTAATTTCTAATGTTTCTTCAGCGATTTCTGGTACTTCCAGACGGAACAGTTCAACCAGCATCTCCGGATGAGTACGGCTAACGAACAGTTGCGCACCACGTGCTTCGGGACGGATTACATACAGTAAACCGCGTACCCGATCGCCCGGACGGAAAGTTTCGCGAGGCAGCATATCATCACGGTAAATAACGCCTTCAGCGTTGTTACCCAAATCGATAATGATGTTGTCGCGATTTACTTTTTTAACGGTACCGGTTACCAGTTCGCCAACTTTATTTTCATATTCGGCAACCATTTGTGCACGCTCTGCTTCACGCACTTTCTGCACAATGACCTGCTTAGCAGTTTGGGTGGTAATACGGTCAAAGGCGATTGATTCAATCTGCTCTTCTACGTAATCACCCACCTCAATCTCCGGCTCATCAATTTGCGCCGCAGAAAGGGTAAGTTCGGCAAACGGATTTTCCTGTTCCTGATCATCAGGAATTACCAGCCAACGGCGGAAGGTATCAAAATCGCCGGTTTCGCGATTAATGCTTACGCGTACTTCAATTTCGCCTTCGTTTTTCTTTTTTGTGGCACTTGCAATGGCAAATTCTAACGCCTCAAAAATCTTTTCTCTTGGCACTTGTTTTTCATTAGAAACGGCTTCTGCCACTAACAAAATTTCTTTATTCATTTTTGCCTCACTGGTTGCATGCGGCTGGGCACGCAGTTTTATTCCGTATTATTCGAATGTTGGAACCAAATTACCTTTTTCAATCCCGCTGACCTGCAAATTAAATTGCTCGCCATCGACCTCGATAGTTAACGTGCCATTTTCACACGCCAGTAATTTCCCCTTGAAATTGCGTCGGTTATCCAACGGCAATGCCATTCTGACAGCGACGGTTTCGCCCACCACCTGTGCATAGTGCGCCTCTTTAAATAAAGGGCGATCCATACCTGGCGATGAGACTTCTAAGTTGTATTCAGTATTGATTGGATCTTCCACATCCAGGACCGCACTGACCTGATGGCTGACATCCGCACAATCATCTACGTTGATGCCATTCTCATGATCAATGTAAACCCGCAGGATTGAGTGCTTGCCGGCGCGGACAAATTCCACTCCCAGTAACTCAAACCCCAATGCTTCTACCGCCGGATTCAACATTTCGCTTAAACGTTGCTCTAGCTTTGACAATCCAAACCTCCAAAAACGAAAAAAGGGCATAATGCCCAATATACTGATACCTTGCTCGGTACCGCTTTGTGCGTGAGACCGAGCTAACAAAAAGCCCCGATTAAACGGGGCTTTTTGCAGTAAAAATTCGGTCCCTTTTGCCCACATCAGGCAAGGTTACTATTGGTGCAATACAACAATAAAAACCCGTAAAGCGTAGGTGCTGGTAATCACTAATTACCGGTACCAGCCATAATCTGACACGCATTATACTGCCTGCTTGTTGATTTAGCAACCGGCAATCCAGCTTCAGGTCAGATTGTCACGATAATTTAATCTTCCCGCCAGCGTTCCTTAATGGTCAGAATTTCCACAAGATTTTCTTCCAGTAATGTAATCAGATAAGGTTCGAAGTGCTTCCCGGCTTCGCTTTTCATCACCGCCAGGGTTTTCTCTACTGTCCAGGCTTCTTTATACGGGCGTTTACTGGTGAGTGCATCAAACACATCCGCTACCGCCACAATCCGACCTTCTACCGGAATATCCTTGCCTTTTAAGCCGTTGGGATAACCAGAGCCATCCCATTTTTCGTGATGGGTCATGGCCACGGATTTTGCAATCCGTAACAGATCGGAGTCCGCTTCGCCCAAAATTTCAGCGCCAATTTCCGGGTGCGTTTTCATTACCGCGAATTCTTCCTCGGTGAGTTTACCGGGCTTCAGCATAATGTGGTCAGGGATGCCTATCTTACCAATGTCATGCATGGGAGCGGCGTGCAGCAGTGTGTCGGCTTGCTCTTCATTTAAGCCATAGGCCAATGCCAGTACCTTTGAGTAATGACTCATGCGCAGGACATGCATCCCGGTTTCGTTATCTTTATACTCAGCCGCCCGGCCTAACCGCTGTACCACCTGCAACCGGGTACGCTTGAGTTCATCGGCCTGTACCAGCGATAAATGGGTTTTAATACGCGCTTTCACCACTGTGGGTGAAATTGGCTTGGTAATGTAATCCACGCCACCTACTGCAAATCCTTCGGTTTCGTCCTGCTCTTCACTCAGTGCGGTGACAAAAATCACCGGGATAGCCCGGGTAATAACGTTCTCTTTCAGCGCCTGACACACTTCAAAGCCGGTCATACCTGGCATCATTACATCCAGTAAAATAAGGTCCGGTAACTGGGCTTCTGCCACCCGCAGTGCTTCAGGGCCATTTTTGGCAAATGCCAAAGTGTAATGCTCTGCCAGCAAATGTTTAAGAACCCTCAGGTTTGCCGGTTCATCATCAACCACCAAAATAGTGGATTTTAAAGCGGTATTTTGCATGGTCGCTATTCGTCCAGTTTGTCGATTAATGCAGACAACAGCGTAATCGCCTGTTCAAATTCAAAGTCTTCTATGGCATCCAGTATCGATTGAATGTCATTGGCAAAGCGGCTGTTCTGATAGCCGCCGAGCAAGGCTAATTCCGCCTCTTCAACGCGGTTATTTTCAACCGAACGCGTAATACGCTCCAGTATAGCTCGTAATTCCTGGCTATCGATAACGGCAGATTGTTCCATCGCACTGTCCTGCTCTGATGCTACCGCGCTCTGAACCGCCAGCACCAGGCTGTACAATTCAGCTACCGAATCAGCAGGTGCCACCTTGTCGTAACACCCCTGTTCAATAGCTTTGCAAACTTGCATGATTTTTATCAAACCGAGGTTGCCAGCCACGCCTTTGAAACGATGCACCAGCGCTTTGAGCTCTGTAAAATACTGTTGCTCAGTCAGGCTCTCAAAGGTTTCTCTGACACCATTAATGTCACTACAAAAGCGGTTTATCTCTTTTACCAGCTTATGTTTAGAACCCCATAAGCTCTCACCGCGGGACCAGTCAATAAGCAGAGCTTCTTTAGGTTCCGCGCGCATTGCCAGCGCGCTCCCCTGAATGCCCAGCACCCGGGCGATTTCATTGCAAAGCACCGGGAAGTCGATGGGTTTATTGGCAAAGCCTTCCATGCCGGCCTCACTGGCCGATTTTTTATCCTGAGCCAGTACGCTGGCGGTTAGCGCAATAATCGGGGTTGCCTTGAGGCCATTGGCTTTTTCATATTCACGACGTTGACGGGCAGCGGTTAAGCCGTCCAGCACCGGCATTTGCAAGTCCATCAGCACCACATCGTACTGGTGTTGCGTCATCAGGTTGAGAGCCTGCTGGCCATCCCGGCCAATATCCACGCTATGCCCGCCGCGCTTAAGGAGTAAATTAAGTAGCTCGATATTTTGTTCAATGTCGTCTACAACCAGCATCCGCAACGCAGGTAACTGAATAGCATGCAGGCGCTGTACATGGCTTGTGTTGCTGATTGCGGTAAGCGGCAGCATAAAGCGGAATTCAGTGCCCTCTCCCGGCTTACTGTTAACATCGATAGTGCCGCCCATCAACTCAACCAGTTGTTTTGAAATCGTAGTGCCAAGGCCGGTACCACCAAAGCGCCTCGACATCGATGCATCCGCCTGAGCAAACGCATCGAACACTCGCTGGCATTGTTCCTGAGTCATACCGATGCCAGTATCTGAGATGGTAAATTGCACATGGTCATCGTTAACCTGACTCACCCGTAGATCCACCTGACCAGACTCGGTAAACTTCACCGCATTGCCAATTAAGTTACTCAGTACCTGACGTATACGTTCCGGCGCACCGCGATAGCCCGGAGCGAGGTTGTCGCCCAGTTTCACCTGTAACTCGAGTCCTTTGCGTTTGGCTTCCAGCCAGAAGGTAGAAATCACCGTGTCGATTTCTTCACTGAGTATGAAATCAGTTAATTCCAGTTCCAGCTTGCCTTTATCCAGTTTGGCACTATCGAGGATGTCATTTAATAAATGCAATAGCGAACGAGCTGAGCGATTAATCGTCGACAGATGTCTATGTTGCTCTGTATTAAGTGGCGTATCCAGCAGGATGTCACTAAAGCCGATCACGGCATTCATTGGCGTGCGGATTTCATGACTCATGTTGGCCAGGAATGCCGCCCTGGCCGAGGCGGCCTGCTCTGCTTCATCCTTTGCAATCACCAAGTCGTCTTCCATTTGCCGGCGGTCGGTGATGTCCATGATAAAACCATCCAACCAGAGGATGTCGCCGTTGTCATCACGGATATACCGGCCATGCTCACGCAACCAGCGGATCTCACCCGCTTTGTTGAAGATACGGTATTCCATACTGTATTCGGTCTGGCCAACCAATGCCTGCTTAATTGTCTCGAGATCATCGGGATGAAACAAATCAACAAAACTTACCGTTGTGTTTGGTAGTAAAAATTCATCAGGGCCGTAACCGGTAATTTCTTTTACCGCATCGCTAATAAACACCATAGGCCAGTCATGCCTGTTTAAGCAGCGATAAGCGATTCCCGGGATATTCGCAATCAGTGAACGAAATTTCAGTTCGTTCTCTCGAATCGCTTTTTCCATGGCCAGGCGTTCACTGATATCGGCGATGAACAGTACGAATAAGGATTCCCCGGCCACCTCAGTATGCGACAAGCTAATCCGCAATGGCACCAACTCACCATCGCGGTTAAACGCCTCCACATCCCGGCTGTTCCCGATAAGCTGGATCCCCTCAGGTTCTTCCGCATGTTTAAAGAAACTTTGGCTATAGAGATGGCGACGGTCTTCCGGAAGAAACTCGGCGAGTGACGTACTAACCAGCTCCGTTCGTTGCCAGCCAAGAATACTGGTTACTGCTTCATTTACAGTTTGAATTACCCCTTCATCATTAATGGTAAGAATACCCTCAACGGCCGATTCCATCAGGCTAATCATTCTTACTTGCGAGCGACGGGCATCGGCTGATGCCTCACGGTATTTCACCAACAGGCTAATCCCCAGCACCAGAGCAATCATAATGGATGCAATAAAAGTGACACTGGCCGCCAGATAGAACGACATCTCAGAAGGCTGCTCCGGCAGTGCCAGCCCCGGAGGGCTAACAAATCGTGCAGCCGCCATGCCTGTGTAATGCATGGCTGAAATAGCACAGCCCATAACTACCCCGGCCAACATATTAGTCGTTAATCTTGTCAATTTACTCTGTAAGAAGCGCTGTAGTCCGTGCCTTACCCATAGCGATAGCATTGCAAATATCACTGCAACGATCACGGACAATAAAAAGGTGCTCAGGTCGTAACGTAGCAGCGGCGCCATATCCATGGCTGCCATGCCGATATAATGCATAGCACCAATACCGGCACCAATTAGCACTCCACCGACGACAATTTGTTTGTTGCTGATAGAGTGTTGAGCCAGGAGGTTAAGGGCCACCCAGGCAGCGGCTATGCCAGGTAACATAGAAACAAGGGTTGTAAACCAGGTATAAGTAACCGGCGTGCAAAGCTCAAAAGCCAGCATGCCAATAAAGTGCATCGACCAGATACCACTGCCCTGAGCAAACGCTCCAACAGCAAGCAACACCCAGCGTCCCCGGCGGTTTTTTGCATTCGCAGCCTGACTCGCCACCTGAAAGCCCATAAATGAGGCAAACACGGCAATAGCAACGGAGAACAGCACCAGTGAAAAGTTATATTCCCCCACCAGGAGTAAAGAAGTATCGGGAATAGAAAACAGGTCCGAAACAGACGGCATTACAGTAGGCCCTAATAATTATTATAAACGTCGTCGCTAACTAAGCCTGCCTGCTTACTGCCAGCCATCTTTTAACAAAAGTAAATATTGCGCTTCCTTTATTTTATAAAGATTGCCGTATATCCATTACGCTTGTCAAACGCTAGGGTGAAACTAAATCATTCAAACGCATGAGCTTTATTAAAATAATTTAATAACCGGCTTATATTGCCACATTAACAATATAAAACAAGGCACTAGCTTTCATCATCTGGCTGACAAGGTGTCAGGTTATGAATTTTAAAAGACACTTTAAAACCGTTTTCGGGCTGACTTTCATAATAAACTTCACTGTTCAGCACTTCTCTGACCAAATTGTGCACAATACTTAACCCTAACCCGGCATTCCCTGCCCCTCTGCGAGTAGTAAAAAATGGATCGAAAACTTTTGGTAGCAACTCTTCACTAACGCCCACGCCGTCATCTGCAAAATTAAACTGATAACCGTCGCCTGCCGGCGCCAGTGACAGAGTTATACAACACTGTTGACGTTTGCCAGCGCCAAGACCATGAATAGGGGTATTGACGTTAAGGCGGTCAGTATTTGCGTCATCACAGCAGGATACGTGGTAACCACAGCACCGGGAGTGATTTTTACCGCGAAAGTGATTCGTGAAGATTGGTTATGCATACCGTGAGCTGCGATAAACTCATTAATACACTCAGCAATATCTACCTGCTCCAGCATATTTGCTTCATCAGTGTTTTTCACCGCTACCAGCTTAAAGGTAGACAGTAATTTAGATGCCCGGCGCATTTTTTTGAGCATGCTGGCCGACAGATCCTTAGCGGTATCCAGGAATTCTCCAAATGATTCCGCATCAAGCGTCCCGGTTTTGTATTTTTTGGAAACTTCCTCGAGCAATTCAATTAATAACGTGCAATTGCCGAGATAGTGCACAACGCAGCCTTGCGCCAGCACTCTGCCGCAAACGGGCCCACTGGAACTAACAGAAGCCTGTAAAAGCCTATGAAGGGCTTATACCCGGTGTCCTGACCAGGTTGTCTTTAACCCATTGACAAAACACTGCAATCCGTTTCTTCTTGGGATTATTCTTTGCATATACCAAATGTGATTTCCATCTCACCGGATGCGGTATAGCCAATGGAATAACCAGTTGGCCCGACCTGACGTACTCGCCCACCATGATGTCTGATGCCAGCATAATCCCGTTCCCGGCTAATACCGCAGATAAGGCAAGATCACTGGAGGTAACTTCGGTTTTTCGCAGTTGTTGTGGATTTACCTCGACCCCGGCAAACTCAAACCAACTCTCCCAGTCCACCTTATTTTCGTAGGCCAGACTGAACAATCTGGCATTCTTCATACTTTTAGCGTCGTTTATGGCATTTTTGCTAAGGTAGTCAACGGAACACACCGGGTAAACGTCGTTTTCATCGATGCGCTCAACAACCAGCGACTCGTCAATTAAAACCGGGCTGGACGTACTAAACCGTATGGCCACATCAATATTACCATCGTGCAGATTTTCAATCCGGTTAGAGCCCTGCACGTTAACATTGATTCCAGGGTGAAGTTTAAAGAATCCAAATAAATGCGGTACCAGCCATAAAGCGCAAAAGGCCTGGGTTGAGCTGACCTTTAACTCACCATCAAGGGGCGCTTCCTGAACTTGATTTAAGCCATTAATCACTTCACCAAAGCCTTTCTGGCACGCACTGAGCAACATTTTACCAGGCTCTGTCAGGCGCATTTTCCTGGCCTCACGGTGAAACAGCTTTACGTGCAAATTACTCTCTAATTGCCGCATTTGCTGGCTAACCGCCGCCTGAGAAATAAACAGCTCTTCAGCAGCCTTACTGTAACTCTGGTGCCGGCCTGCTACCTCAAAGCACATTAGATTGTTTAACCAGCGCAGACGTTTATCCATATCAAAGCAAAATAAGTTAAACTTATATCTAAGCGTAATTTTAATCGTTGGTGAAGTACAGCAATAAACATAACAATCCTCACTCACAACAACGTTGAGGACATAAGATGCAATCAATCGAAAAGGTTTCACCTGCCAACACTGAACACAATAAAGCTGAAAATACGCTTATAAAACACCGGTTCTGGCGATTATTAGGCCTGGCAAGCAATAAGTTAAACTTATCTCAATGGAGTTACTTCAAATAGAATGGAAGCACCGGGGCGGCAAAACTGAAGTAAATTCACCGGAGTACTCTCAATGAAAAACAAAAAAGCCCCGACGTGAACCAGGGCTTTAAAGGTGGTTGCGGGAGCAGGATTTGAACCTACGACCTTCGGGTTATGAGCCCGACGAGCTACCAGACTGCTCCATCCCGCGTCTGAAACATTACACGTTTTGTCGTGATATTCTTAGCGACGCATTACTGCGTTTTATTCTGGTATCAACTGCCTGTTTTCACAAACGTTGATTATTTGGTTGCGGGAGCAGGATTTGAACCTACGACCTTCGGGTTATGAGCCCGACGAGCTACCAGACTGCTCCATCCCGCGTCTGAACTGGTTTGAACCGGACCGCGCAATGCGCTGTGCCGTTCAAGTGGTGCGTATTATACATAGGGATTAGTGGTTGGCAAGGCCTGTTTGGTGAATTGTTTCAATTTTTTGACCAAGCGGTTAAATACCCACCACAACGCTCATTAAGCATACTATTTACTACGTGTTTATTTAAAATAGAGATTCATTTTTTGCGCCAGTTTAAAGTCCAGCTCGCTGAGGCCGCCCACATCATGGGTGGTTAATCTGACTTCAACTTTATTATAAACATTAAACCACTCAGGGTGGTGTTTGAGCTTCTCTGCCCAGATAGCAATTTGTGACATCCAGCCAAAGGCTCCGATAAACCCCTTAAAAGTAAACGTACAGGTAATGGCGTCGCCATCGCGCTGCCAGGCGCTTCCCTCTGCCGAGGTGGTGTTTAAGGCGGCTAGTTGCTCTGCAATTTCAGTATCATTTAGCTTAGTGGTCATAAGAACTCCTTGATTGAAGATGTTAAAGAGTACCTTAACGAATGTCGGCGGCCTCACAAAGGCACATCAGCTTTCTTTATGCCAGCAACTGTAAAGGAATCCATGCAGCAGGGTAATCCTTTCGTGTTTAGCAGGAAAATTTTACTCGCGCGATGCTCCCACCTTATTCAGAACAACTTAAATTCATCAATAAATCATAAAGTTAAATAACAACTATCTCTGGTGCAATGCTTGCACTACCCGTTTCAGACAATCAACCCAATGACTCACCGTCTGTTTGTGGAGAATTATGAAAGCACTACAACTCGATACTTTCTGGCAACTAATCAATGAAAAGCTTGAACGCTGGGTCGAAGCAAGTATCAAGCACCTGCCTAATATTGCCGTGGCCATCTTTATTGCCATGGCTTTTGGGCTGTTAGCTAAAATTGTCGGTAATCTCGCCCACCGCGTGTTATCCCGCACCTTTGATTCTACACAGATTGTCGGCTTGCTCACCTCCATAATTAAAGTCGCTATCGCGACCGCAGGTATTTTTATCGCACTGGATTTTATCGGGCTGCGGGGAACGGTAACCTCGTTACTGGCCGGTGCTGGTATTGTTGGTCTGGCTATTGGTTTTGCGTTCCAGGACATTACCGAGAACCTGATAGCCGGGATTGCCATGGGGGTGCGTAAACCCTTTCAGATTGGCGATGTCATCGAAGCCGAAGGCGTATTTGGTAATGTTGAGGCAATTAACCTGCGTAATACCCATGTGATGACATTCTTTGGTCAACGGGAGATCATTCCCAACAAGATCCTGTTTCGCAACATTCTTACCAACTACAGCGTTAATGGCCATCGCCGCATTGAAGTACCGGTCGGCATCTCCTACGCAGACGATCCTCAGCAAGCCGCCGAAGTGTTAACCGAAGCTGTTAATGAATTTGACTTTGTGATCAGAAAAGAAGAAACCGGTGTGTGGGCTGAGTCCTTTGGCGACAGCAGTATTAATTTGCTGGTCTGGTTCTGGATTGAATACCCGGGCGAGCCTGGTTTTCTGGCGGCAAGACATCAGGTAATCGTTGCCATTCAGAGAGCATTGAGCGATGCTAATATACTCATTCCCTTTCCCATTCGCACGTTGGACTTCGGTGCGAAGGGAGGCGAGAAACTCAACGCTATGCTTAACGATTCTGTTTTACCTGAAAACCAAACAGATGATGGTGCTTCCCAGCCATCGGCTAGTGAAGACGGTGATAGTCCTAGCGATGATAATTAGAAAACAGTTTTAATTTTGTTTGGAGACATCCCATGAAGTTTCGTAATGTACGTCTTTTTTTATTCGGATTAATCGCTGTTGCCGGTATGACAACGGGCTGTGCAACAATGGAAGGACTCGGCAAGGATATTAAAAAAGCAGGTGAACAGCTCGAAGAAGCCGCAGACAAAAACTAAGGGAATTAGCAAAGCCCTAGCAGTGCCCCAACTGGTCTGACAATCAATCAATGTGATAGAAATGTTGATTTTCTATTAATAATGGTAATAATGAT
>CEWJ01010623.1_pt1 | contig 25844 bp, 23 predicted proteins | sample 350291 | NCBI WGS metagenome assembly CEWJ01 (sample SAMEA2622923, study PRJEB7988) | marine metagenome | isolation source: saline water (ENVO:00002010), including | reverse complement strand
GGACATTTTAAGGTTGCAAAAAAGAAACACTCGGCAAATGTTCTGCCAACAATTGACTGAACAATGAAGGCTCAACGAAAAACCGGTTTAACCGGATTCACCCTGATCGAGTTGCTGGTGGTCATCGCCATCATCGCTATCCTTGCCTCTCTCCTCCTCCCCGCACTGGCCAAGGCCAAGGAGCAGGCCCACCGCACAACTTGCATGAACAATTTTAAGCAAATTGGCACTGCAAACGCGATGTACATGAATGATTATGAAGATTACATACCTTACCCAGGGTGGAGCTCTGGCACGCTAAATTTACCCAACTGGGCATATACCAGAAAACAAAACGGGCGACCGGCTATAGACTATGTCCACGAAAGCCAACTATTCCCTTATCATAGCAATAGTAATGTTTTGAAATGCTCAATGGATTATCTTGTAAAAAATCGAGTCCACAGAAATTTTAAGCAGAGAGAACAGCAAGTGAGTAGTTACATCATGAACGGTGCTTTCTGTGAATATACTAAGAATCTTGGCCGCAAACCCGGCATGACTTACAAGGCCAGCCAATTTAGACCTGGAGATGTTGTATATTGGGAAGCTCATAGCGACGATGTCGGGGCTTATGATAACGCTACAAGCAGGGCGAATGAACCCGTAGCCAAGCGCCACAAGGAAGGATTCGTGGCTGCTTTTTTAGACAGTCATGTCGAATTCGTTAAGCACAGAATTTGGGCAGAGGAAACAAGATCCATCCCCAAAGGAGGAAATCGCTGGTGGTGCAGCCCTCTTAATCGCAGGTGACCTCCAACATCAATGACTACAATAAAATTCTTTTTAGAATTCAAAGTGCTCGCTGTAGTAATTATTTCCGCAGCCCTGTTATTCGGCTGCGGTGGAAATTCAGAAGAGGCTTTAAATGCTGATAATGCTGAAGAATCTGCAAGCGATTTGATTACTTTTTTCGATGGAGCAAAACCTGAAATTAAGAAGTTAGCCAAGGCCGCTAGTGAAGCTATAGATGCAAGCAACTTCCCACTCGCAGTTCAAAATATAAATCTACTAAAAGCCCAAGGTGCAAATCTGACAACAGATCAATTCATGGTTGTCAGTGAAGCTGGGGTAAATTTACAAACAGCGATGATTGAAGCGGCAGAAAGCGGAGATAAAAAAGCTCAGGTAATATTAAATATGCAGAGCACTGGGCGACGTAACTGAGCGGTCTACTCTTTTTTCTTCGCTGCTTCCGTCTTGGCTTTTGACTTAGGTTTCGCTTCAGCCGACTGCGGCACTTCTTCCCCTTCGATCACCACGACTGCCTTGCGCAATAGGCGGCCCTGATGGGACAGGCCCTGTGCCGCTAGACCGATAATATTGGCCCCGGCTTCCGGTTCGGCATCTTGATCGCGGAGTTGGTATTTCTCAGGATCAAACGTCTCGTTTGGCTGAGGCTCGACGACCACCACGCCCACCCGTCTTGCAACCTCGCGGCACGCACCCTGAAATGCAGTGAGCTGCTTGATCAGATTTTCCTGGCCGGACTGGCGACCCGCCTGTGTGAGTGCAAACACGTGATCCAGCGTGGTGACGACCACCTGCAGCCAGTCGTTTTGTGATCGACCCAGTTTTTCCACCTCCAGTTTTAGGTGGTTTTTCTCGGTGTCGTTGGCCTTCTGTAAAAACTCGGTAAACTCCCGTGCCTCGGCGTTTATTTTATCGGCGATCTGCTTTGAGGTTGTGTTGATCTCGTTGGCGCGATCCTCCACGTGTAACCACTGCTCGGTGGCGCTCTCGACCCGCTTGGCCAAGGCCTCGAGCGAGGTAATTTTCTCAACGGAATCAGCCAACTCCCTTGCCTCTGTGAGGTCGGTCTTTGCCTGAAATTCCTTCAGGAACGGCAGCACCATGATCCACGCACCGCCGGCAACACAAGCGAAGCACCAGAATGCCTCCAGTAAGCCGAACTCGCCCTCGATTCTGCTCACCAGATAGAACGCTGTAAGCAACAGGGCCACGTCGCCCACGATGAAGGGCCATTTTTGAATTTTCGGAGCAGTCGATTCGCTCATTGGTCCGGGATGTTTAGCGCAATCCGGCCAAGCGGACGAGGAAAAACCAAGTGCGACTTGTCTCCGTGCCTGCCTTTGTTTAGCGTCCCGCCGCACAGACATGGCTCAACCCCACAGGATAATCCGCTTGGCCAAGTGCATTTTTGCGCTGGCAGTCGCCCTCTTTTCAACCTCTGCATTCGCAGCCAAGCGACCGCCGAATATCATCCTGATTTTCATGGACGACCAGGGCTACCAGGACGTGGGCGTGTTTGGCTCAAAGACCATCAAGACACCCCACCTCGACAGGATGGCCGGCGAGGGCATGAAGTTCACCGACTTTTACTCACTTGCAGCGGTTTGCTCGCCGTCGCGCGCGGGCTTGATGACCGGCTGCTACCCGCCGCGCGTGGGCATCACCGGGGTGCTTTTCCCCAGGCATACGATCGGCCTGAACCCGGAGGAAACCACCGTCGCGGAAATCCTCAAGACCAGAGGCTATGCCACCGCCGCGGTCGGCAAATGGCACATCGGCCACCTACCCAAATTTCTGCCGACCAACCATGGTTTCGACAGCTATTTCGGAATCCCCTACTCCAACGACATGGATGGTGCGAAGGGTAAGGATCGCAATCTGGACCGCGCGTGGGTCGAGCGAGACATCACACCGTGGAATGTGCCGCTACTGCGCGACACGAAAGAGATCGAGCGGCCGGTCGACCAAAACACCCTGACCACCCGCTACACGCAGGAGGCGCAGAAGTTCATTCGCACCAACAAGGACAAGCCGTTTTTCCTCTACATGCCCCACACGATGCCGCACATCCCGCTGTTCGTGTCGGACAAGTTTTACACCAAGGATCCCAAGCAGGCTTACATCCGCACGATCGAGGAACTCGACGACTCAATCGGGCAGGTGCTGAAGACTCTCAAGGAGACCGGTGTGGACGACAACACGCTGGTGGTGTTTACATCCGACAACGGCCCGTGGCACCTCAAGCTGCGCCACCACGGTGGATCCGCCCTGCCGCTGCGCGGCGCGAAGTTCAGCACGTGGGAAGGCGGGATGCGTGTGCCGACCATCATGCGCTGGCCCGGTAAAATCCCGGCCGGCTCAGTGTGCAGCGAAGTGGCCGCCGCGTGTGACCTTCTCCCCACCTTCGCCAAACTGGCCAAGGCCGAGCTGCCCAATCGCAAGATCGACGGCAAAAACATTTGGCGATTGATGTCCGGGCGCGAGGGGGCCAAGAGCCCGCACAAGGCATTTTACTTTTATCGCGGCACGGGGCTGCGCGCTGTTCGCAGTGGCGAGTGGAAACTCCACATCGGCGGTGGCGGCAGGAAACAAAAACAGGATGACAAAAAGCCGGCCCTCTCACTTTACAACCTGTTGAAGGACATCGGAGAGACCACCGACGTAGCCGACAAAAACGAGAAAATCGTCCAACGCATGTACAAACGAGCTCAAACTTTCGATAAGGCACTCAAGGCCGACGCCCGCCCCCACGGCGAAGTAAAGTCAGGCGACGAGAGCTAACCCAAGCCCTTGGCCAAGCGATAGGTACGGACGGCTGTCCCAGCCGCCCTAAAACCAAGCGCTTGATCCAAGGAGCGGGGACATCCCTGTCCCCGAAAAAGTTTTAACGATTTATGAGGGGACAAGAATGCCCCCTCTCCTTGGGTTTTCGTTCCGTGTATTCTCTGCATTCCGTGGTTCGCCTGATGAGTCCGATATAGCTAGGACGGCTGAGACAGCCGTCGCTACCTATATTGTTCAGCGCTTTAGGATGCCTGTGCTTTTTAGCCAGTCGGCGCATAGACTGGGCCAGTTTGTGACCGGGAACTCTGACGGCCTCAACCCGTAACCGTGTCCGCCTTTTGGAAAGATGTGTAACTCAGTGCCCACGCCTTTGCGGTGTAACTCCTGCCAGAATCGAACGCTCCCCTCCGCCGGCACCCGGTCGTCCGCAGCATGAACAAGGAATACCGGCGGCGTGTTTTTCGTGATCCGAAGCTCCGGTGAAAGTTTGCTCTTGGTTTCCTTGTCGACCAAATAGGCCGGGTAAATCAACACGCCAAAATCAGGCCGACAACTGGTCTTGTCGATGGCATCAACCGGTTTGTAATGAGGCTTGTCGTAACCGGTCAGCGCCGCTGCGGACAGGTGGCCGCCCGCCGAGAAACCAAGGATACCAATCCGCTTGGGATCCAACCCCCACTCTTTCCCATGATGCCGCACGAGGCTGACGGCGCGCTGCACGTCCTGCAATGGTGCGTCGTGTTTTTCGAGATCCTTCCGGCGTGGCACGCGGTACTTGAGCACCACCCCAGTCACTCCGATGGAATTCAGCCAGGCCGCCACCTCCGTGCCCTCGTGCTCAATTGCCAGGATGTTGTAACCGCCACCAGGACAAATCACCACCGATGCTCCTGTGTCCTTCGCAGGGTCAGGCTTGTAAACCGTTAACGTCGGCTTGGAGACGTTGCTTAATATCTGGATGGATTCCCCCCTGTACTCCCGCGAGGTGATGGACTCAGGAGGGATCTCACCCTTTTCGCCGGGTACTCCGCTTGGCCAGACATCGATCTGTTTGGTGATTTTCAACTCAGCCGCCGGGAGCTTGGCCAAGCCGAGCCCGAGCAGCAGAATACTAAAAAAGCGCTTGGTCATCGCACACAGCATCCGACCAAGCGCTTGGCTTGAAAAGCAAAAGTTCGTCGATGATCAGTCGTTCTTCGGCGCGACAACCCGCACGAGGCCAAGCGCTCATCATCCCGAATTTGCTGTTGCAACTGAGCTTTCTCGAACGAACTGGTTTCCCACAGCAAAACGGCGAGCACATGAGCCTCCATTTGCTCCCGCGTCGCTTCACTTGGTTGTTCGTTCGAGTCGCTCATTATCGGCTCCAATACGCCATTTTAAGCACGACGTAGGCACCCAAGTTTTATTAGGGGAATTTAGAAAAAACAGGAACGGTGGGGATTTACCCACTCATTCCTGCCTTCGATAAAAAACCGTTTAGTCGAACTTGCGTTTTCGGTGGTCGCCGATGCTTGGGGCGTCTTTGTTTACCTCGGGGCCAAAGTAGCGCAGGAGAACGAGCGGCTCGGTGTCACTGGTGTTCTCGAAGGTGACGCCCGCTTTGGCGCCGGCCTCGGTGCAGAAGTATTCGTCCTCGGTTAGTTCGTGGAAGCGGATGAGCTTGGGGCTGTTAAGCGGTTGGCCGTTGATGGTGCCTTTGCCCTGCACGCAGATGCCGCTCCAGGCGCCCTTGTCTTTGATGGTGCATTTAGCACCGGGATCGACGGTAAGTTCCTTGGCGGTGAATAGCTGCTCTTTCTTGATACGGCCATAAACAATCCAACGATCGACGTAGCCTTCGCTGCGCGTGTCGGCCACAGGGATGGGCTCGAGGTAATGGTTGTCCTTAAAATTCGGATCGACGTTGCCAGCCCAATCGAGTTGATCGACGATGAAGTCCAAGTCTTTGTGCTTGCTCTTGGGCATATCCTTCACGAGCAGACTCCACGGCACTTCGCGTCCCTCGACGAGACTTTGGTACATGCCAAATACGTCGCTGCCCCATTGCGGTTCGTAGGTGCAAAGACTGCCCGGCGCGTGCAACACGCAGGGGGGGATCAGCCAACCGGTGCCGGGCTTAAGGCGGTAGGCCTTGGAGAGATCAAGGATGCCGTTGTCGCCCTTGTTCCAATCCTCGAGGCACTTGCGCACCTCTGCCTTGGTTGTGCCGGGCTCGAGGCCCATGAAGGTGTACGGGAAATTGTTGCCGACGTTGTTGTGTTGCGGCGGAAAATAGTAGCTCTCCGGCTTGCCCTCCTGTTTCACCAGCTTGGCCTGCTTGGCGTTTTGGTGCATGTGATGCGGGATGGGGCCCATGTTATCAAAAAACTTCGAGTACACCGGCCACTTGCCGTACTTCTTCCATATGCGACTGCCAATGATGTCCGAGCCACACTCCGCCACCGCATCGCGCAGCGTGAAGCGGTTGTGCCCATGCACCACGTAGCTCAAGCCCTCATCCGGAACGCGGCCCTCATTGGCAGCCTCGGTAGTGGAGCCAAACCAACGCTCGTCGATGCCGCCACGGTTTAGCCCGTAGGCGTAGGTGTCATCCGGATGCAGCTTTAGCCGCAGGCCCGGCTGCAGGAATGAGCGTGGCACCCAAGCGGGTGCGAGACGCAGCAAACCGCCCGTTGCCTCCAGCACGGCGTCCACATGCTTGCGGACATTCTTTTTAACAGTCTTCAGTTGTTTAACAGAATTGATACTCATGGTTTTGTGATAAAAATCGTAGCTAGAAAAGGAAAAGCCGGGCGGCAATTTGCTCTAACCGCCCGGCAAAGTCTAGTGCAATTGGCCAAGCGCTATTCCGCTTGGCCAAGCGCGGCTACTGACATACCTCGCACTCTTCCCCGTTTCTCATGGCCTCGATGGAACAGGCCATTTTCTCCTCAGCGGTGTATTCCTTTTTAGGCACCTCAACGCCCTGTTTCTTCACGGCGATAGTCGCCTTTTCAATGTTCGAGGCTCCCAAGGTCCGCAGGTAATAGGTCGTCTTTAAGCCACTGCGCCAAGCGGCACGATACATGTGTGACAACTGCTTGATCTCCGGCTTGGCCAGAAAGAGGTTTACCGACTGGGATTGATCGATCCACTTTTGCCGACGCGCCGCTGCAGCGATCATGATCATCGGATCGACGTCGAAAGCAGTTTCGAACAGCTTCTTCGTCTCCTCAGGCACCTTGTCGATATCGTGCACATCGCCATCGTGATACTTCAGTTGATTCATCAAGTCCTCGCCCCACACGCCCTTCTCCTTGAGCATCTCGACCAAGTTGCGATTCAGCACAATGAAATCACCTGACAAGTTGCTCTTCACATAAAGGTTCTTGTAGAGGGGCTCGATGCAGGGCGAGGTGCCCATGATGTTGGCAATTGTGGCCGTCGGCGCGATGGCCAATACGTTGCTGTTGCGCATACCCTGCTCTGCAATCTTTTTGCGCAATGGCTCCCAGTTCATCTTGCCTCCGCGCGGCACATCAATTTCCTGACCGCGTTCATCCTGCAGCAGATCGATTGTATCCGGCGGCAACAATCCTCGATCCCACTTTGAGCCTTCGTAAGTTTTGTATTTCCCCTTCTCCTTGGCCAAATCGCTGGATGCCTCGTAGGCGTAATAGGCGATCGCCTCCATGAATTCGTCGTTGAATTCAACCGCGTCCTGCGAGTTGAACGGCACGCCTTTTTCGTAAAGCGCGTTTTGCAATCCCATCACACCCATACCGATCGGGCGGTGACGCTGATTTGAATTCCGGGCCGGATCAGTCGGGTAAAAGTTGATGTCGATGACATTGTCCAAGGCACGCACTGCGGTGCGGATCGTCTCGCGCAACTTGGGTAGATCGAGTTGCCCATTGTCGGCGAGGTGGTTATCCAAAACCACAGAGCCAAGGTTGCAGACTGCAGTTTCATCCGGGCCGGTGTTGAGCGTGATCTCGGTGCAAAGATTCGAGCTGTGAATCACACCCGCATGATCCTGCGGGCTGCGCACGTTGCAGGCATCCTTGAAAGTAATCCATGGGTGACCGGTCTCAAAGATCAACTGGAGCATTTTTTTCCAGAGATCAATCGCAGGCACACGCTCTCCGTGCATCTCGCCGGCATCAACCTTGGCCTCGTAGGCAAGGTAACGTTCCTCGAATTCCTTTCCATAGGTCTCATGCAGGTCAGGAGCTTCATTGGACCGCAGCAGCGTCCAGTCCTCGCGCGCTTCCATGCGTTTCATGAACAGGTCTGGAATCCAGTTAGCGGTGTTCATGTCGTGGGTGCGACGCCGATCGTCACCGGTGTTTTTGCGCAGTTCGAGAAATTCGCTAATGTCGTTATGCCAGGTCTCAAGATAGGCGCAACCGCTGCCCCTGCGTTTGCCTCCCTGATTAACGGCCACCAGCAGGTCGTTATGCAGTTTCAGGAAAGGAATGACGCCCTGACTTTTGCCGTTGGTGCCATTGATATGGCCGCCCATGCCACGAACAGACGTCCAACTTCCACCAAGACCTCCTGCCCACTTTGATAAATACGCGTTTTCGGTGATGCCGCGCTCCATAATGCCCTCAATGGAATCGTCCACCCAATAAAGATAACAGGAGGATAGCTGCGAGTGCAGTGTTCCTGAATTGAACAAGGTCGGAGTGGAGGAACAGAAGCGGCGGCTCTTGTAGAGATTGTACAGCGACACGACCCACTCCTCCTTGTTTTCGGCTTCGTTGAGGAACAACCCCATCGAAACCCGCATCCAAAAAAGTTGAGGAGTCTCAATCCGTCGCTCATCCCCTCCGCTATCCGTCCGGTCCACGATCAGGTAGCGATCATAAAGTGTTTGAATCCCGAGATAGTCAAAATCCAGGTCCGCTGACGGATCCAATGCGACGCTTAGTTTTTCCAAGTCATACTGCAACAGGTCCTCACTCAGGCGCTTGATCTCGACACCGTGTCGAAGATATTCCGGCAGATACTTCGCATGCGCTTCCTTAAGCGCACCAACACCGTCGCGAAGAATGTCCCAATCCAGCACCTCCTCGTAAATGTAGGTGCACAGCATGCGACCGGCGAAGCGAGCGAAACCGGCGTCCCGTTCCATCAACGCCTTGGCGTTGAGCAGGATCGTCGTCTGCAATTCCTCCTCCGTCATCTCGCTGTAAACCGAGCGTCGCAGCTCCGTCTCAATTTGCCCCGCGTCGAGACACAAGTCCAAATCGATACTCGCGTATTCGATGCGCGCGCGAAGATCCTCGCCCTTCCAGAAAACCGAACTTCCATCCGGCTGCTTGATCAGGAGAAGTTCCTGCTGGTTTTCATCGGACACATCAACCTGCTCATCTGGCGCAACCAAGTCATCCGTGCGCTGCAGGGCTCGTTGGGAGCGATATAGGATATAAGCCTCGGCCACCTTGTAGTGCCCGGCCTTCATCAACTCCTCCTGAACAATGTCCTGAACCTCCTCGATGTGAACAAACGCTTGGCCTCCATTTTTCACTCTATCGGTCACAGCCTCGGCCACATTGACGGCCGGCGCGCTGTCTTTTTCCTGCGAGAGAAACGCTTTCCTAATCGCAATCTCGATTTTGTTCTGGTTCCAACTGACTACCTGATTGTTTCGACGGATCAGGCGGACGCTGACTTTTTCATCGGACTGCGGCACCATGCGGGACGTATCAAAAACCAGACTACGGGCAACATCATGTGCGTTGTTTTCGATCAACACCCGCTCAATCCCCCGATGAAATTCGTTCTCGGATAAACCGCCATTCTCCGCTTGGCCAAGCGCGCTTTCGTTGAACCGATCTCCAACTGCACGGGTTACCTTGGCTACAAAATCCCGGTTTTCGTTGGTAAAAACATCCTCTTCACCCTTGGACAACAACAAATTGGCCAAGGCGTTGCCCACCGTGTTTGCGATCTCCGTCAGGCCTATAGTCCGTTCGCCTTCGCCGGAACTCAGGCGAACATTTTGCTTGTTGTCATCGTCGGCCGACAGCGCCTCCTCCCAGTTGAATCGCTTGGGCGTCTCCGCTCTCGATGAAAGGCGCTTGATTGCCTCGTCCTCCTCCAACGTAATTTTACTAAACGGCATGTTTGGGTTGCTTGGTCGTTATTAAGTTTTGAAATTATAGCTCGTCGTCGCAGACCATTTCGAGCGAGGACGCTTTTTGGTACTCCGTGACTCGGCCCTCAAAAAAGTTTTGTTCCTTTTTGATGTCCATCATTTCGGCCAGCCATGGAAACGGGTTCTGCACGCCGGTCGACAGCGGATCCAAACCCACGTTCTCTAACCGGCGATCTGCGATGTAATCAATGTAGGCTGAGAACTCTTCCGAACTTAGGCCAACAGCGTTCACCGGCAGACAGTCGTTAATAAAATCCTTCTCAAGCTGAACCGCCTCTTTCATCAGGTCGACCAACTCCTGTTTGAATTCGTCCGTCCATACGTCCGGGTTTTCCTTAACGAGATCCACCAGCAAATTTCGGAACACCTCGATATGGTTGGATTCATCCCGCAATGTGTAACGAAACATCTGCCCGATGCCGGGAAATTTGTTTTGCCGGTACAGCGACAGGATCATTCCGAACAGCCCATAAAATTGTGTCCCCTCCATGCACTGCCCGAACACAAAAATATTTTTTGCGAGGGCCTGCTTTTCCTCCGTCCTAGTCAGGTCCATGTCACGTCGAAGACCACGGGACACGCGACTGACGAATTCATTTTTACGGACAATTGTCGGCACGTCCTCAAACATAGCCTCGCACTCGTGTGGATTGATTCCAAGCGAACTGATCATGTAGAGCAGCGAGTCCGCGTGGATATTTTCCTCGTGCGCATGACGCCCCAGCACCAGTTTTAATTCTGGAGCAGTCACCAACTCGCGAACCACATGTTGCACGTTGTCCCCTACGATACCCTCGGCGGCACTGAAGTAGCCGATTCCCATACGGATAATCCACCGCTCAACATCGCTCAAGTCGTTGCCACGCCACTGCTCGATGTCCTTGGCCATGGTGATGTCTTCCGGTTCCCAGTGGTTGGCTTTCATGGCGCGATAAATGTCGTACGCCCACTGGTACTTCAGTGGCAACAGGTTGAAGGTCATCGTTTGACGGCCGTTAATAATGCGCTTGGCGGCGTAAGCCTCCTCCGCCTTGGCCTGATCCAACACAAACTGCTTGTTGCCTATCTGAAAATTCTTTTCCATTTCCGCCTACTTACTGTTTCAAATTCCTATTTTTCCGCTTTTTGGCAACTCCAGAGACACAATTTACCTAAAAGCTGTGCTTTGTGAAAATTTCACCAAAAACACTACATTTTGTGGCTAATCCAAAAAGGGACACAATTTGTAGCAGTTTGCATGTTCTGCCGTCAAAGAATTTTTAGCGTTCGGCCGATTTTTTTCACGCCTTTCTTGTTGATTGGTTGCACACACACTATTCACCGTCTTATTCGGCCCTTTTTCCCACGCTTGGCTTGCCTGAATGCGGGTTACGAACCAAGCTCCCCGCCCCACTTTCATCTCCAAAAATGAGCAAAAAATACAACGATCGCTTAGCCAAGCGGGAGAACCCCGAGAATCATAGCCTGACCCGACGCCGTTTTTTGGCCTCTACCACCGCCGGAGTGGCCACAGCCTCCATGTTGCCCTCCGGCTTGGCCAAGCGCGGCTTTAAACTGAATTACATCCTATCATCCTCGATGTATGGCACGCTGCCCCTGTCCACGATCCTACCTGAAGTGGCCAAGACCGGAGCGGACATCATCGATATCTGGCCACGCGTTCACGGCAACCAACGCGAGCAGATGGAAAAAATGGGGCACAAGTCGTTCGCAGCTATGCTGAAAAAGCACAACACTCGGCTGGGCTGCATCACCCGATACGACCTCGGGCCATTCAAACTGCAATCGGAAATGAAAGTTTGCTCAAAACTGGGAGGCGACCTGCTGATTTGCGGCGGAAGCGGGCCGAGGGGTTTGACCGGCAACGAATTGAAAAACGCGGTAAAATCGTTCGCAGAGAAAATGAAACCGCACACGGAGGCGGCCGAGACAACCGGAGTCAATCTGGGAATCGAAAACCACAGCAGCAACCTCATCAACACGCCGGACTCATTGAAGTGGTTGATCGAGTTTTCCCCATCGAAAAACATCGGCATCGCCATGGCGCCCTACCACCTTGAGACACTTGGCCAAGCGGCAAACGACTTGGCCAAACTCGTCGGACAACTGGGAGATCGGCTGTTTATGTTTTACGCCTGGCAGCATGGCATGGGCTGCATGAAAAAACTCCCCAAGGAACAGGAGCTGCTGCAAATGCCCGGACGCGGCAAACTGGATTTCACCCCGATCCTACGCTCCTTGAAAGCCATCGACTACACCGGTTACACGGCGATATTTATGCACCCCGTCCCGCGAGGCATCCCCATCCTCCCCACCGCCGCCGAGACAACCAAAGAAATCAACCTGGCCCGAAAGTACTTGGAGATGAGCCTAACCAAGGCTTAACTCGTGTTTAGCCATGAGTGATGATGCCAAACAGAAAGTCCTGATTATTTTCGGGGATGCCGCTGAGACAGTGGACACGATGTACCCCTACTTCCGCCTGATCGAAGGTGGATACGAACCGGTGCTGGCTGCCCCCGAAAAACGAGAGTATCAGATGGTCATGCATCAGGTGAAACCGGGCTGGACGATAACCCGCGAATGGGAGGGCTACACCATGCCGGCAGCTATCGCGTTCAAGGATATTCAACCGGAGGAATATCTTGGGATTTTTTACAGCGGCGGGCGAGCCCCGGAATATATCCGCGAGGACGAGGACCTTTTGCGAATCACAAAATATTTCTTCGAGAAAAACGCCCCGATTGCCAGTGTCTGCCACGGGGTTGAAATTCCGGCCCGGGCAGACTGTGTTCGCGGGCGTCGCATGGCCACGGTACCCAAAGCCAAGTTCGACCTTGAGGTCTGTGGTGGTACGTTCGTGGATGAACCTTGCGTGATCGATGGCAACCTGATCAGCGGCCGAACTTTCTGGGATCACGGCCACTACATGGGCGCGTGGATGAAACTCCTCGACGACGCCTGCGACGCACTGGAAGGCTAAATGACCGGCGGCGGCAACTCCCGGCCCGGGCGTATGTCCACATAGTTCACGGCACCCTTGCCCGCCTCTCCTCTCACCAAGTACACCGGCACCCAGTGTTCCCCGGTGTTGACTCGTACTGTTTTCGCGTTGGCGTAACGCATGGTATACGCCGCACGGCGACGCCCGCTGGTGTTGGGATCACTGCCATGCAGCACAAACGAATCATGCACAGACAAACTACCGGCAGCCATCTCCAGGCACACGCCGGCTTCTTCCATTTCGTTAGTCACCTCAACTGTCAACCCAAGCAAATCATCCGCACCGGTGCTGACTTTATCCAGTTCAGGATACCCATCATGTGTGCAGGGGATCACCTGCATGCAGCCATTGGCCTGGTCGGTGTCATCGATCGCCAGCCAAACCGTGGTCACGTCCGTTCCCTGCACGCTGTGCCAGTAAGTGTTGTCTTGATGCCAAGCCACCGGCAGACCATCCCCTGCCCGCTTTACGATCAAGTGCGACATGATGAGGATCAAATCCGGTCCAAGCACCTGCTCGACGGCGTCCAGCACCCGGGGGTTTCGGCACAACTCCAGCCAAAATGGATGTTTCGGGTGCGGCTCGGTCAGATATTCCGGTCGTGCATCGACCTCCCTGTTTTCACCGTCCTTATACACGACCTGCCGCTTGGGCATCGCAGCAATCAATCGATCCAGTTCGCCACGGGTCGCTTCGATTTCTTCCGTCGAAAGAACATCGCGGAACAGGCAAAAGCCCTCCGCGTGATAACGACCGGGGTCGGTATTTGGCTTGGCGTTCACGGGCGGATGCTACGCAAACGCCTCCGCTTGGCCAAGCGCTTGGCTTGAAAAAACGAATGACATCCGGGCACTGCCTCCCGTACCTTCGCCCCGCTTTATGAGAGACGCCGATTCAACTCCACTCCATCTCGCCATGTGGTGTGGACCGCGAAACATCTCCACCGCGCTGATGCGCGCATGGGAGAACCGGCCCGACACCTTCGTGGTCGATGAACCCTTGTACGCACATTATCTCCGCGAGACCAAGCTGCCCCACGCCATGGCCGACGAAATCATCGAACGCTATGAGGACGACTGGGAAAAGGTGGTCGCTTGGCTGACCGGGCCAATCCCCGGCGGCAATACGATTTTTTACCAAAAACACATGTGCCACCACATGCTACCAAACATCCAGCTCGGCTGGCTTGGCCAAGTGACCAACTGCTTTCTCATCCGCGAACCCCGCGAAATGCTGACGTCGTTGATGAAGAAACTCCCGAATCCCAAGCTGACTGATACTGCGCTACCCCAGCAACTCCGACTGTTCGATCACGTTCGTGAACTCACCGGCGAGACTCCTCCTGTCATCGACTCCACCGAGGTACTTCGCGACCCCCGCGGTATGTTGGCCGCCCTTTGCAGTCGCCTCGGAATCGCATTCACCGAGGCGATGCTCGAGTGGCCGCCGGGCATCCGCGAGTCCGACGGCATCTGGGCCCAACACTGGTATCCCGAGGTGGAAACCACCACCGGCTGGCGACCATTCAAGCCGAAGGATGTCCCGATACCGGATGAACTCACCGGCGTCCTTGAGGAATGCAACGAGATTTACCAACAGCTCTATCCCCATCGAATCACTGCCTAACCAAAAATCATGCTCCAAAAATTCAACGAGAAAAACCGCGATCTACTCATCAACATCAATGGCAAACTACTGCATCGAGACGAAGCTGGCATCAGTCCGTTCGACTCCGTCGTGCAGGGTGGCGATGGGGTCTGGGAAGGACTGCGTGTTTACGACGGAAAGATCTTTCGGCTCAACGCCCACCTTGATCGGCTCCGAAGCTCTGCCCTCGCGTTGGCCTTCGCAGAAATCCCTTCGCACGAAACGATCACCAACGAGATCAAGCGCACCCTCGAGGCCAACGGGATGCGCGACAATGCGCACATCCGTCTCACGCTCACTCGTGGCGTGAAGCTTACCTCCGGGATGGACCCGCGCCTGAACACCGCTGGCCCAACCCTCATCGTCCTCGCCGAGCACAAGGAACCGGTCTACGACAAAACCGGACTCAGCCTGATCACCTCCAGCGTGCGCCGGCCTTCGCCCGATGTGCTGGATCCCAAAATTCACCACTGCAACTTGATCCAGTCCATCCTCGCGAAGATCGAGGCAACCCACACTGGAGCCGACGATGCGCTGATGCTCGACCAACGCGGATTCGTGGCCGAGACCAACGCCACACACCTGTTTATCGTCGAGGGCGACACCGTCGTGACCAGCCGACTCGTCGCCTGCCCCGAGGGCATCACGCGCGATGTCGTACTCAATCTCTGCCGACAAAACGACATCGCCCACGAAATTCGCGACTACTCGCTGACAGAGGTTTACCGGGCAGACGAAATGTTCTGCACCGGGACGATGGGCGAACTTGCCCCCGTCACGCAGGTGGATGGCCGCACCATCGGCAGCGGTGAAATCGGCTCCATGACCCAACGCCTCTCCGGATTGTTTGACCAATGCGTTGCTGCCGAGGCGGAGCCTGTTTTGGATTAGACTGTAACTTTCAACCATCCACGGTGTACCTTCTTTCTAGATGACGATTGCAAACGTTTTACAGATTTTCCTGCTGATACTGGGCATCATGCTGGTGTTCCAAGCCTACTGGCTGGCCGCCACAGCCCTTTTCCCGAAGGTCATCAATAACGCCCGTGACCGCTATAAAAAGCCGGTTTCGACCACATTGATTGGCCTCGCGATCATAGCGCCCACGATGCTCATTGGGTTTGTCCTGCTCGGCAATCTGCCAAATCCGCTGGTCAATGCCATCGGCTTTTCGATCGCCGTCCTGCCGCTGCTTTTTGGTGCCATCGGTTCAGCCGGCTTATGCCAATTGATCGGCCACGGTCTCCCGGCGCCCACCGATCAGGCGCAAAATTGGAAACGCGTCTGGCGCGGCGGCTGGGTACTGAACTTTTGCTACCTCCTCCCCTTCGCCGGTTGGTTCGTCATCCTGCCGTGGGGCATCATCAGTGGCTGCGGCGCATTCGTCCTTTCACTCGGGAAAAACAAGCAAGCCAATAACCGGGCCCGCGGCCGGGGCAATCAACGCGCTCCAAAGGCCAGCCCTCCCGCACAGCCACCGGCCAAGCCGTTGCCCAAGGATGACTCCCCACGGGCACTCCGCCAGCAACGCACGCAGATCCCCTCCCCGGAGACCGCACCCAAAACCAAACGGCTACGCTCTCCACGCCCACCCCGAACACCTAAGGAAAACTGATGGACTACGACCGGCGAGCGTTCCTCAAGGCCAGCAGCTCCGCTGCCTTCGTTGGAGCCGCCGGTTGCGGCCAGGCACCGGACGCACTCTGGCCCCTGACCGGGCTACCGGAAAAGCCGCCTACCGATTTTACTCCGCCAAGCGCAGGATCGATCGACCTCACCTCGCACGTTATCAACCGGCTCACCTTCGGCCCCACACCGGGGCTGCGCACAGCGGTGCTCCGCTTGGCCAAGCGCGGAGGAACTTGCCGCCGTCAAGGCATCCGACAACCCGGTTGGCATGCTCCTAGCCAGCCCAGGTTTTCAGTGGAGTTGATTGCCATGAAACAAACCAAGGCATACCTCCACGGAAACGGCGATTTGCAGAAAACGCTCGTGGTCGTGTTCCTGCGCGGCGGTGCGGATGGCCTGGCGTTGGTTCCAGCGGTTGGCGATGAAGGCTATCACCGGCAACGGCCCAGAATTGCGATCAGTGAAAAAGAGGTAGTCTGTCTCGACGATCGGTTCGGCCTCAACCCGTTGATGAATGCCCTGAAGCCGGCCGTTGAGGAAGGTGCGCTGACGACCGTTCACTGCGTCGGCTCGGAGGATGACACACGATCCCACTTCGAGGCGCAGGATCGCAAACTGGCCGGGTCTGGCCAACGAACACCTGGTCGGCCCGGGGGACTTACCCGTAACGACGAATTATCGCGATGTGCTCCGCCCTGTCCTAACGCGACACGCACCCGACGCCGACATGGCCAAGGTTTTTCCTGACCACAGGCCCGAGGCTATTTAACGATTGCCGGAGGCCTTTTTTTTCGGAGGATCCAACCGCACAAACACCTGCACGGACGAACCAAGCTTTGGCGTGCGCTTCGGCCAGACATGCGACCCGTTACGGGATGTGTCGACCATGGGCTCGATTAACGCAAGTGCGTCCATGTCCGGCTGCAGACTCAGGATGGAACCGCTCTCATCGGCGGTAAGTTTTCCGTTTCGGGAGCGCGCCCCGGTCCACTTCCACTCCGTTGACTTCAGATCAAACGATTGCTCGGTGACCTTGTCATCCAGTTCGGACGCCGCCTCCAGCGGATACTGGGCAACACATTCGTGGATGAACTTTCGTTTCCATTTTCCGTCCACCTGCCACGAAACCTCAACGTAAACCTTTGCCGGCATCTTCACGCCAAGCAGTAGCAATCCCGCGTGAATGTCGCTTGGCTTCACCTTGGTGGATAGAAAACTTTCGTGCACCTTGCCGGTCTCGGTGACGATGGCGTACTCGATCAGGCCAACGAGCTGATTGACCTTGGCCGGAAACGCCACCGCACGAAGCTTCGCATCCACCGTGACGGCGCCAATCCGGTAAAGGTTTTCGCCCACCTTCTTCGCTGCCGGTTTTTCGTGCTCAACGCTGGCCTTGTCGTCCGCTGACACGGAAACGGGCAGGCCAAGCGCAAGAGTCATTATGAAAGCAATTTGCGGTGCGAATCTCACTTGGCCAAGTGTTCAGATTCAGACTCGAGTCGGCAACCCTGAACTGTTACGCTTAGCCAAGCGCGCACATTGCGATTGCGAAATCAGGACAAGCCCATACCCTGTCCGGCAGGTGGAGAAAACCGACATCCAGTCACTGGGCATCATCGCGGGAAGTCGCGAACTGCCGCTCCTGATCGCCCGCGAGGCGCGCCGCCTCGGGATGCCGCGTATTGTCGCGGTGGCGTTTCACAACGAAACTTCGCCCGAGATCGAGGAGGTTACGGACGAAGTGGAGTGGCTTCGAGTCGGACAGTTGTCCAAGCTCATCAAGGCGTTCAGCAGGCGCGACGTGGCCCACTGTGTCATGGCCGGCCAGATTGCCCCAAAGAACCTGTTTGATTTTCGCCCCGATTTAAAAACGGCCGCGATGCTGTTTCGATTGAAGGAACGCAACGCCCACACGATTTTTGGCGCCATCGGCGACGAATTGGCCAAGGGCGGCGTGACGCTGATCGACGCCCTGCCGTGGCTTGGTCAAGCAATGCCGGGCGGGGATTTTCATCTCGGCCCAAAACTGAGCAGGCAGCAGCAGGACGACATCGCGTTTGGTTGCCGTCTGGCCAAGGAAGTATCGCGGCTCGAAATCGGCCAATCGATTGTGGTGAAGGAAGGTACGGTGCTGGCTGTTGAAGGCTTCGAGGGAACGGACGCCTGCCTCCGGCGTGGTGGCGAATTGGCCGGACCAAAGGGCGGCGCAGTCGCGGTAAAAGTGGCCCGCAAAAACCACGATATGCGCTTCGATATTCCTTGCATTGGGCGTCGCTCGCTGGAATCCTGCGCCGCGTCCGCGATCGCCGTTCTGGCGGTCGAATCCTCCAAAACCATTCTTCTGGAACGCGAGGAAGTCGAATCCCTAAGCCAAGCGCACGGGATTACCGTGACGACGGTCACCCCGTAACGGGATTTTACAGAGAAAACATGCTTACGTTTCACGAGTTGATGGGATTTATGTCGCCGAAGATGGCGAACCAAATCCTTGACGACACGCAGACCAACAACAAGGACGTGTACCGGGCGCTGGTCGTCTCCATGGCACAGGTACTCAAGGCTCGACCGGAGTTCCTCTCGCGCCAACCGAAGGAACGGCGCCACAAGAATTTTGTTCAATCCCTGTCCAAGCCCGGTTTTGAAGAACACGCGGGCAACCTGATTCGCGGCTGGCTTTTCAAAGAGCACAAGGAAGTGCTGACCAGTTTTCTCGAAAAACTCGAGATTGAGCACGAGGAAGGCATGGTTGATGACCTGCCGGAAACGATGTCCGACGAAAACCTCAACGGAGCCGTCGACATGCTGCTGGAAAAATACGACCGTGAATTGGTCGCGGTATACCTCACCGCGTTTAATGCATCGAACGAAGATCGCTGGGACAACCTCGACTCCCTGCTTGCCGACGATGAGCGACTGCAACTCGGTGGCTGAGAATTTCACATAAACAAAAAACGGAATGGAACCCAAAGGCGATATTGCATTGATCGGATTGGCCGTGATGGGCCAAAACCTGATCCTGAACATGAACGACAACGGCTTCACGGTCGTTGCCTACAACCGAACTGTCTCCAAGGTGGACGACTTCATGGATGGCGAAGCCAAGGGCACGAACATCATCGGTGCCCGGTCGATTGAGGAAATGGTCAGCCACCTGAAACGCCCACGCCGCGTCATGATGCTGGTGAAGGCCGGCCAGGCGGTGGACGATTTCATCGACCAGGTCATCCCCTACCTCGAGCCCGGCGACATTATCATCGATGGCGGCAACTCGCTCTACCAGGACTCGATCCGACGCACCGAGTACTTGAAGGCGCGCGGCCTGCTTTTCATCGGCACCGGAGTTTCCGGGGGCGAAGAAGGCGCACGCCGAGGCCCGTCGATCATGCCCGGCGGTCACCCGGATGCTTGGCCGCATGTGAAGGACATTTTTCAGGCGATCTCCGCCAAGGTCGAGGACGGCTCGCCCTGCTGCGACTGGGTTGGCAATGACGGTGCCGGCCACTATGTCAAGATGGTGCACAACGGCATCGAATACGGCGACATGCAGTTGATCTGCGAGGCCTACCACCTGATGAAGGAGGGCCTCGGCATGACAGCCGACGAAATGCATCAGGTCTTCGCTGAATGGAACGAAGGCGACCTCGACTCCTACCTTATCGAGATCACCCGCGATATTCTTGGCTACAAGGATGAAGACGGCGAACCACTGGTTGAAAAGATTCTCGATACCGCCGGCCAAAAAGGCACCGGCAAGTGGACGGTCATCAACTCCGCCGAGCTTGGCATCCCGATCACGCTCATCGGTGAGGCTGTTTTCTCACGCTGCATCTCCGCGATGAAGGATGATCGCGTGGCCGCATCGAAGAAACTGCGCGGCCCCAAGTCCGTCATTCGCACCGACCGAGCCAAGTTCATCGACGACATCCGGAGCGCGCTTTACGCCTCGAAGATCATCTCCTACGCGCAGGGGTTCATGTTGCTGCGTGCTGCGGCTGCCGAGTACGGTTGGAAGCTAAACTACGGCGAGATCGCGCTCATGTGGCGCGGCGGCTGCATTATCCGCAGCCAATTCCTCGGCAAAATCAAGGAGGCCTTCGACAAGCGCAAACGCCTGCCAAATCTGTTGCTCGACCCGCATTTCAAGCGCGAGATTCGCAAGTCCCAGCGCGGCTGGCGCAACGTCGTCGCCACAGCAGCCAAGAAAGGCATCCCGGCACCGGCATTCTCGACCGCGCTCAACTTTTTCGACGCCTTCCGCAGCGAACGACTCCCGGCCAATCTGCTGCAGGCCCAACGCGACTACTTCGGCGCGCACACCTACGAGCGCATCGACCGGGAGCGCGGCGAGTATTTCCACACCAACTGGACCGGCCGCGGCGGCGACGTCTCCTCCACGACATACGACGCCTGATCCATGAGCGACCCCGCCCAAGTACTCCGCGATTTCCAGCCGAAGCACGACTTCTTCATCGGCATCGATTCCGATGGCTGCGTGTTCGACTCGATGGAGATCAAACACAAGGAATGTTTCGCGCCGATGTTTGTGAAACACCACAACCTGCAGGCCGTCAGCAAATACGCCCGCGAGGTTTGGGACTTCGTCAATCTTTACTCCAAGACACGCGGTGCAAATCGTTTCCCAGCCCTCACCCGAGCGTTGAATCTCCTTCGCGACCGCCCCGAGGTACAGGCCCGCAACGTCAACGTACCAAGCTACCCCGCGCTCGACGAATGGATGGAGCGTGAGACCAAACTTGGCAACGCCACGCTGGCCGCCGAGGTTGAGGGCGGCAACGAAGGTCTCGCCCACATCAAGGTTTGGTCTGACGGCGTCAACGAACAGGTGGCAGACATCGTTCACGGCGTGCCTCCGTTTCCGCTCCTTCGTCAGACGCTTGAGAAAGCGCTTGGCCAAGCGGACATGATGGTGATTTCCCAGACTCCCTGCGACGCGCTCGAGCGTGAGTGGGCCGAGCACGATATTTCAAAATTCGTCGAAATCATCGCCGGTCAGGAGATGGGCACCAAAACCGAGCACTTGAAATTCGCTGCGGTCGACAATTACGCCGCCGAGAAAATCCTGATGATCGGCGACGCACCCGGCGACCACAAGGCAGCCAAGGCCAACGGCGTCCTGTTTTTTCCAATCCTGCCCGGCCGCGAGGAGGATTCGTGGGAACGCCTGCACGGTGAAGCCCTCGACCGATTTTTCGCCGGCACCTACGCCGGGGAATACGAGGAGGAATTGTTCGCGGAATTCGACGGCTGCCTCCCGGAAAATCCAAGCTGGTAATCTCGAAACATTTTGACGAAAGGGGCAGGAGGCAACTCCTGCCCTTTTTGCTATCTGTCTTGGCCAAGCGCTTGGCCAAGGCACCAAGTTCCCTTGACACATCCGCACGGGCAACGGACTGTGTCCGCAAGTGAACGGGGAGCCAACCGGCCGATGCTGGCAAAAGGCTGAGAAATCCGCGCCGGTGTGCGGATGACCCATTGAACCTGATTCGGCTGACCGACGTAGGGATTCACCGCCTCTTCCCGTTCTCGGAATTTTCAAAATGATCGCGTCAAAAGATTCCTTCGAGCCGTCCAGTCGGGACCAGTTGCCCAACTCAACCCGTGTCTATGTTGAAGGCGAACAACACAAGGACATCCGCGTGCCGATGCGCGAGATCGCCCTCAACCCAACCAAGTCCCTCAACGGCGACACGGAGGAGAACGCCCCCATCCGCGTTTACGACACAAGTGGACCGTGGGGAGATCCTGCTTTCGAAGGCAACGTGGACGATGGCCTTCCCCTTCTGCGCGACAAATGGATACGAGCCCGGGGCGATGTCGAGGAGTACGACGGGCGCCAAGCCAAGCCCATCGACAACGGCTACCTCTCCGAGACACACGCCGAACATGCCACCCAGCGCGAAAAGGGCAATCGCCTTACGGAATTTCCCGGCCTGAAACGAAGGCCGCTGCGCGCCTCCGCCGGTCATCCGGTTACCCAACTTTGGTACGCCAAGCAGGGGATCATCACCCCGGAGATGGAATACATTGCCATCCGGGAAAACATGGGCTTGGCCAAGCTGCGTGAGGAAAGCCAAGCGCAGGCGAACTCACTCCACCACCAACACCCTGGCAATCCATGGGGGGCGAACATTCCGAAGGAGATTACTCCTGAATTTGTCCGGGACGAGGTCGCCCGGGGACGGGCCATCATCCCGGCTAACATTAACCATCCGGAAATCGAACCGATGATCATCGGCCGCAATTTCCTCGTCAAAATCAACGCCAACATCGGCAACTCCGCCGTCGCCTCGAGCATCGAGGAGGAAGTCGAAAAAATGCGATGGGCCACCAAGTGGGGTGCAGACACCGTGATGGATTTGTCCACCGGCAAGAATATCCACGCGACTCGTGAATGGATAATGCGCAACTCCCCCGTACCCATCGGCACCGTGCCGATCTATCAGGCCCTCGAAAAGGTCGATGGCCGCGCCGAGGATCTGACGTGGGAGATTTTCCGGGACACTTTGATCGAGCAGGCGGAACAGGGCGTCGACTACTTCACGATCCACGCCGGTGTCCTATTGCGGTTTGTGCCGCTCACAGCCAAGCGCATGACCGGCATCGTCAGCCGCGGTGGCTCCATCATGGCCAAGTGGTGTCTCGCGCATCACAAGGAAAATTTCCTCTACACCCACTGGGATGATATCTGCAAAATCTGCGCCACATACGATGTAAGTTTCAGCATTGGCGACGGCCTGCGCCCCGGCTCCATCGCTGACGCCAACGACGAAGCGCAGTTTGGCGAACTAAAAGTACAGGGCGACCTCACCCGGCGCGCCTGGGAGCTCGGGGTGCAGGTGATGAACGAAGGTCCCGGTCATGTGCCCATGCACATGATCCACGACAACATGACCAAGCAACTCGAGTGGTGTGACGAGGCTCCGTTTTACACGCTTGGCCCTCTAACCACGGACGTCGCCCCCGGCTATGACCACATCACCAGCGGTATCGGCGCGGCGATGATCGGTTGGTACGGGTGTGCGATGCTCTGTTACGTCACCCCCAAGGAACACCTCGGTCTTCCCAACAAACAGGACGTCAAGGAAGGGGTGATCACCTATAAGATTGCCGCGCACGCCGCCGACTTGGCCAAGGGGCATCCCGGCGCTCAGTACCGCGACAATGCACTCAGCAAGGCCCGGTTCGAATTCCGTTGGGAGGATCAATTCAACATCGGCCTCGACCCTGAACGCGCCCGTGAGTTTCACGACGAAACCCTCCCCGCCGACGGAGCCAAGCAGGCGCATTTCTGCAGCATGTGCGGCCCCAACTTTTGCTCAATGAAAATTACCGAGGATGTCCGCCAATACGCCGCAGAAAACGGCCTCACCGACGAGCAGGCGATCGAGGAAGGTATGCGGGGGAAATCCGCCGAGTTTGCGAAGCAAGGCGCCGAGGTCTACACCAAGACCTGACTCTTGGCCAAGCGGGCGAATTATAGACTACGCTTGGTTTTCTTTTTGGGCAGATAGGAGACTGCGCTCGACTTCTTCTCAGTGCCAGTTGACTCGCCGGTCAGATTTTTAAGTTCGTTGACTTGATCGCGCAGGAGCGCTGCCTTTTCGAATTCCAATTTCTCGGCTGCCTCGAGCATCTCTTTTTCAAGTTCGCGTATAGTCTCCACAACATCCAAATCTCCTGCGGTTTCCCGAAAAGTCGCCGCCGATTTTTCGCTGCTACCATATTTGTCACCCAGTCGCTGTTCGATGGGGCGACTAACGCTTTTAGGTGTAATGCCGTGTTTTTCGTTGTGCTCCAGTTGGCGTTTTCGGCGATAATCTGAGATGCGCAAAAACTCCCGTATGCTTCGAGTCTTGTCATCCGCATATAGAATAACCCGCCCGTTCAAGTGCCGAGCAGCACGGCCAGCCGTTTGAACCAAGCTGGTTGTGGATCGCAAAAACCCTTCCTTGTCCGCATCCAAGATCGCCACCAATGACACCTCGGGAATATCCAATCCCTCACGAAGAAGGTTTATCCCGACGAGCACATCGAATTCGCCCTGACGTAGTTCCCTCAATATCTCGACCCGTTCGATCGCACCAATGTCACTGTGCAGGTAACGCACATTCACACCAATGTCCGCGAGATAATCGGTCAACTCCTCAGCCGTGCGCTTGGTCAACGTGGTTACGAGCACTCGTTCGCCCAAGTCCACCCGCTTGCGAGCCTCCTCAATTAAATCATCTATCTGCCCCTTTAGCGGCTTGATGGTGATCTCCGGATCCACCAAGCCTGTTGGCCGAACAATCTGTTCGACCACCCTGCCCCTGGCCCATTCGATCTCGCGCTTGGCCGGAGTCGCACTGATGTAAAGCGTCTGGTTTTGCAGCGCCTGAAATTCCTTAAAATTTAACGGGCGATTATCGAGGGCACTTGGGAGTCGAAATCCATGCTCCACCAGTACCGTTTTTCGGGAGCGATCACCGGCGAACATGCCTTCGACCTGCGGCACGGTGGCGTGTGACTCGTCGACCACCAACAGGAAGTCTTTCGGAAAAAAATCAAGCAATGTGCTCGGCCTCGATCCCGGAGGACGGCCGTTCAAGTGACGGGAATAATTCTCGATGCCGGAACAAAACCCCATCTCCATCATCATTTCCAAGTCGTACTCCGTGCGCATTCGGATACGCTGGGCTTCGAGCAGCTTCTTCTGCTTTTCCAGTTCTGCAATCCGCTCGCCCAACTCATCGCGGATTGTCTTGGAGGCACGCTTGATGTTCTCCATTGGCGTGACGAATTGCTTACCCGGGAATATAATCACGCCGGGCAGCGACTCGAGCATATTCCCCGTTAACGGATCAAAACGGGTGATCCGATCGATCTCGTCCCCGAAAAATTCTATACGGATTCCCTCCTCAAGTTCAGCCGGACGCACTTCCACCGTGTCTCCTCGCACCCGGAAATGCCCGCGCTCAAACTGAATATCGTTCCGTTCGTATTGGATTTCCACCAAGCGGGAAAGTAGGCGTTCACGGCCAAACTCCTCCCCAAGCCCAAGACGGATGACCATGTCCTCAAAGTCCCGTTTTTCCCCGACGCCATAGATACAGGACACACTGGCGACCACGATTACATCCCGCCGTGCCAGCAGCGAACTCATGGCTGACAACCGTAACCGCTCGATCTCGTCATTGATGCTCGAATCCTTCTCGATAAACGTGTCCGTCTGCGGGATGTACGCCTCAGGCTGGTAGTAGTCGAAATAGCTGACGAAATATTCCACCGCGTTTTCCGGGAAGAACCCCTTGAACTCAGCATACAATTGGGCTGCCAACGTTTTGTTATGGGAAATGATGAGCGTCGGCTTGGCCAAGTTTTGGATCACGTTGGCCACCGTAAACGTTTTCCCCGAACCGGTCACACCAAGCAACGTCTGGTGTTCCGCCCCAGCCCGAAGCCCCTCGGTCAATTTACGAATAGCCTCCGGCTGATCCCCTGCCGGCTCAAATGAAGATTGAAGTTTGAATGCTTGTTCTCCCACAAACCAAGCGCTTGGCCTTACCGAAACCAAGCGCAAACGACAAGCTAATCGTTTGCGGAGGTTGAACGACTCATCATGGTAAGCCTCGGGTTGGCCAAGGAAAGCTCATCCCGCTCAAGCTTGAGCACCACACTCGGTGCGTCCTTGGTCGGCTTGGCCAAGCGGTAATACGAGGAAAGCTCATCCGGATCGAACCACTCTCGATCGTCTAGAAACGGCTCCCACAATTCGTCAAATTCATCATAAAAGTTCTTCACCTCCGATTTGGTCATGTTTGTGGCAGAAGCCTGTCGAAG
>CEWJ01025361.1_pt1 | contig 26003 bp, 18 predicted proteins | sample 350291 | NCBI WGS metagenome assembly CEWJ01 (sample SAMEA2622923, study PRJEB7988) | marine metagenome | isolation source: saline water (ENVO:00002010), including | reverse complement strand
CCGTTGCGGGGGCTCTTCTTAACCATGCGTATTTGCGACATATGAAGAATATTCAAGGTCAATTTCAAAGGTAAGAAACTATTCGATACACATGGTAAGACCAATGGAATCTGATTCTGGAGCCAGACTAGAACGCTTGTCTGGCATGCTCAAAAGGCGAGGATTTATCCTTCCAGCCTTTGAAATTCACGGTGGCTCGAAAGGATTGTATGACTTCGGTCCAAATGGTGGACGATTACGTAATCGTGTAAACCAACTATGGCTGGAACACTGGACGTCAATGGGGAATGTTACTGAGATTTCCTGCCCAACAATAACCCCCTATGAGGTATTAGAAGCGAGCGGACATGTGGGGGAATTTTCCGACTACATGACTTCCTGCATATCGTGTGATGAAGTAAGTAGAGCAGATACCTTGCTTGAAGAATTTCATCCAAACCCTGATTCGCTTTCCAAATTAGAATTGCAATCTCTTTTGGAAAAATCTGCACCGCAGTGTCCCGCTTGTGGGACTAATAAATGGTCAACAATAATATCTCAGAATTTGATGTTCAGTACTAGAATAGGGGCAGGCAATTCTGGCCGTGAGGGGTTTTTACGGCCTGAGACTGCTCAGGGAATGTTCACATCTTTTCCGGCTTTATATCGACACTTCCGTGAGAAATTACCCTTTGGTGCCGTTCAGATTGGCAAGGGTTATCGAAATGAAATTTCACCACGACAAGGCATGATAAGATTACGTGAATTTAATATGGCTGAAATGGAATATTTTATAGATCCTGAAGCACCATTAAATCACGATTATACCCAGTGGTCAGGGTTACAAATGGTAATGCTAAGTGAAGATAAGGGTGAGCTCAGTATTACTATCGCAGAAGCAGTAGATTCTGGAATAATAAGACATGGAACAGTTGGCCTTTTCATGGCAAAGACCTATGATTTTTTAGTCAATGTTGGAATTGACAAATCAAGGATTAGATTTCGTCAACATGAAACGAATGAAATGGCTCATTACGCAACGGATTGCTGGGATGCTGAAATTCACGGTTCATACGGTTGGGTAGAATGTGTTGGAATAGCTCACAGAGGTTGTTACGATTTGCAATCTCATGAGAACTATACTGGCAAAACCCTACGGGCAAGACGAGAGTTTCCGGAACCAAAGGAAGTAATCATCGACGGTTGGACGATAGAAGGGTCAGTAGCAGGTCCAGCATTTAGGAGTCAAGCTGGCCAAGTCAAGGACGCAGTAGAAAAACTTCCAAGCGATACACAATTTCCCTGTGAAATAATCTTGGATAAGGAAGTGGTTGTAGTCGATTCAAGCCATGTTAAACGGTTGCAACGGACAGATTTGATTACTGGTGAGTGGTTTATCCCTCACGTAGTTGAACCAGCGTTTGGAATAGATCGCATTATCTGGCATATTTTAGACCACGCATACCAAGAGATAGAGAAACAAGACGAGAGTTATACTGTAATGCGGCTAAATCCCGATGTTGTGCCGGTTGATTACGCCGTTTTCCCTCTGTTTGAAAAAAATGGGATGCAGGAAATCGCTCAAAAGGTCAGTAATATTCTGAATAGTAAGAGAGGTGTTGTTGCAATTTATGATTCGAGTGGCTCGATTGGTCGTCGATATGCCAGAGCAGACGAAATAGGTATACCGATTTGTGTGACAATAGATCATCAATCGTTGGATGACGATTCGGTTACCCTCAGGCAGCGGGATACTGGCGAGCAGAAGCGGGTCCAAATTTTGGATTTGTGACATATTCAAATTGTAAACATCGTCAAAATTGAATAACCGTCACCACCAAGAAATATTATGGCAGCCGTATCAGATTGGACGGAGCGACATCGTCCGAAGTCTGAGAGCCATTTGGAGGGAAATGAAGCGCAACGGCAAAAAATACGAAAGTGGTTGGACGATTGGAAAAACGGCACTCCAAAAAATAAAGCAATTCTTCTGGTCGGGCCGCCTGGTGTCGGTAAGACTACAATAGCAAGAGCAATTGCTCAAGACATGGGCTGGAATGTTATTGAACTCAACGCCTCCGACGCTAGAAATGCAGCCTCCATAAGAAAGGCAGCTACAAAGGGCGCTACTCACCGCTCGCTATTTTTTAGTCCAGATAACACCGACAAGAAAACCTTGATTCTAATTGATGAAGTAGACCACCTTACAGGTGGCCTGCGTTCAGTAAGTGAGTCAAGAATCAATGCGGCAATAACAGTAAATTCTGAATCCTCAGAAACTCCTCAAATTAAAGGTGATACCGGAGGTAAAGCGGAGTTGTTGAAGTTGTTAAAAGAAACAAAGCAACCAGTGATTTTAGCTTGTAATGAAGTAATGGGTCTTTGGGGCAAATCATCCAACTGGCGAGCAACACGCGAAAGATTTCAACGATTGCTGATTACCATCAATTTTGATAGAGCCAGCAAAGACGCTCTACGAAACATTGCTAGAAGAGTTCTCAAGTCCGAAGCAATAGAATATGATTCTGCAGCCATAGAAGCCCTCGTCGACCACAACCCGGGCGATTTACGCGCTTTGGTCAGAGATTTGCAAGTCATATGCTCAGCTGAGCAGAATTCTATAGATGAGGCGACAGTAATCCATTATGTCAAAAATAATGAGCGCGATGTCGCAGTGGAGGTTTTCCCAGGATTGGCTAAGTTGTACAAAACTAATGCTGCTGAAAATGCTATAAAACTCGGAATATCAATAGATAAATCACCTTCAGAATTACTCAACTGGATACACTGGAATAATCCGTCAATATTTTCCAACAAGCAAGCAATAGACCGAGGTAACTTGGCATTGTGTCAATCATCTAAAATGCTCATGGCAATGTATGAAAACACCGCGCATCGCTCGTGGTATTGGAGTTCCCAAATCTCTGGTTTAGCAGCATCAGTAGTAAATCAAACAGAGATAACAGGAAAACTCTACCCAAGCTATCCAAATTTCTTGAGGCGCGGCGCAAACATCGGAAGGTCCTCGATAATTAATCGATTGACCGATATTTCCGGTGCAAGTAAATCCTCTGTTCGAGAAGAATTATTACCACTGCTAATATCACTTCACTCCGAGACATCTGAGGTTGGTATGATAGATGATTTCACATTATCAATTGATCTTGGCCTCACAGGGGATGAGCATGCTGCACTGTGCGGCTTGCCCAAAACGCGAAAATCAACCAAGGAATTAATCGCTCGTTACAATTTAATCCAATCGAAAAAACATACTGTGAGTATCAAATCCGAAAACCAAGGTGACGATTTAGTGGGTGAAAGCAAGCCCAAAGATACTCTAGATAAGGGACAAAGAAAATTATTTTGACTATGATTTTCTACCTGGTAACATTTTCTTGAACAGTGCCAGTGCTCGTCTATCACTATGTTCCTTATTTTCATCCTGCCATGTTCGTGGGTGCAGCAAGATAATTACTGTTAGTAACTCCAATCGACCAAACCACATGAGAATCGAACTAAAGAGCAACACTCCTGAGTTTAATGGTGACCATGTGCTACTTGGTCCATACGCACCTAGTGCAGGTCCAGTATTGCCAAGGGAAGAGGCAGTGATACCAATGATGCTTTCAAATGATTCATCAAGCATCAAAACAGCCAGTAGTATGCTTGATATTCCGAATAATCCAATCCAGACGAAGAGCATTCCAACAATCTTGTCAATTTGCTGACCTTCTACAACCTCGCCGTTCATTCTTATTTGCTTAATTTTTCTTGGTTGTGCTATTCTAACAAGTTCCCGCATTGCCACTTTAAACGCTAGTATTATCCGCATCAACTTCAAACCCCCACTAGTTGACCCAGCACAAGCCCCGACAATCATTAGTATCATCAACACAAATTGCGATATAACTGGCCACGTGACATAATCTTGGGTAGTATATCCAGTCGACGTTCCAATTGATAGCGCGTGGAACAAACTCTGTCTAAACGAGTCGCCCAGTGATACATTGGTAGAGATTAACGCCACCATCATGAATAACACTGCTGTAAAAATGTATACTAGGTAAGTTTTGAACTCTTCATCGGCAAAAGCCTTCATGTATTCCTTGGCAATTAAAAACCAAATCAAAGTAAAATTAACTCCGCCAATAAACATGAAGATTATGATTATTGTTTCCACTGCTACAGAATCATAGTAACCAATTGAGGCATCTCTAGTTGAGAAACCACCGGTTGCCATTGTTGTAAACCCGTGATTAACAGAATCAAATAGTGACATCTGTCCGACAAAGTGGAGTAACAACATCTCGATAAAGGTGAGCAGGATGTAAATCATCCACAATGCAAATGCGGTTTCTTTTAATTTCGGCCTAAGTCTAGAGAGTGACGGTCCGGTAAGTTCTGCTCTGGCTAGCGCCATGCCTCCTCCCATAACCCTCGATAGCAACATCATACCAAGCATAATTATGCCCATGCCCCCTAACCACTGAGTTAGAGACCGCCAAAGTAGGATTCCTCTAGGCTGCTCGTTAATACAATCAATCGTAGTTCCAGGTATACAGTTGGGACTCATGTTATGTGAAATTACAGTCGCTCCAGTGGTGGTGAACCCTGACATTGATTCAAACCAAGAGTTGACTGCCCCGCGCGCTACGTCGATGAGATTAGCGTCAACCGTAAATGGACCGACGAAAACACCACCCAGCCAGTATGGAAACAAGCCAATGAAAACCACTATTGGATAAATCAATGCCACTGCAGCAAAAGCCTCACGGTCTCTTAATCTTTCAGGAGTGTCACTACGTGTCCCAAATTTGAGCATCAATCCGCCAATTGTTGGTGACAAAATCAGCGGAATTAGAAAAGCTCTCATTGCCATTTCAAAGTCATCCAACCAAATCGTAATAACACTACAAAATATCAGTGGTATACTGATCGCTATTAGTGTCCAACCTAGGATTAGGCTTAATACGTCAAACCGCATGTTTACACCTTGAATTTGCGCTCGAGTTCACTAACTTTGTCTGGGCTGGTGAAGATGATTAGATTGTCCTCTGGCAACAATAATTTTTCTGGCGCCGGACGTAGATTTTCCCAGGTTCCTTCAACGGTCCTCCGCTGAATAAAGGCAATTCTCATCCACTCACTGAAACCGGCATCAGCGATTCGCATGTTTGAAAATTTGTGTGCTGAATCTACCCGCATACTAATTCCAATGATGTTTGGCACATTTGAGAGTACTGCATATGCTCCAGCTGCTTTGGTGTGTATATGGGCTAAGATATTGTCAACAGCAACACGTTTTCTATCAACTGCAAATGTGATGCCCATACGTTGAGTCACCTTTACAAGGTCAGCATCATAAAGTAACAATCCGGTTCTATTGACGCCCATATCACTGGCTAGTAATGCTGCGGCGATACTGTCGTGGTCAGATTCAAGTGCGGCAATAGCGATGTGGTGTTCTGGTATACCTACTTCGGTTAGAATATCTCTGTCCAAATGATCACCGTGAATTACCTCGAGATTTGGATTTGAGCCAATATCTGTTGCAGAGAATTCATTGGCTAGTTGGAGATTACGTTCTATAACTGTTACTTTGGCACCATTCATCAACCAATTCTCAGCAATCATTTGACCTATCCTGTTGGCACCAATTATGGCAACTTTTGGCGATATTGGGAAATCCGTAGCCTCATGGCCAAATATATTCAATATGTGATTAAAACTAGACAATCCATTTGTCGCCACTGCAATGGTATCATTTGGCATGAGAACAAAATCACCATCTGGCACGACACTTCTCTCACCAGAACGCTTTACACCCACGATGAGAGGCAAATCACCATCGACGGACGCATTGGCTTCTCGGAGTGTATTGAAGACAATTCCATCAGCATTTTTTGTGACATTAAACTCAATGATGTATGAGTCATGACCAAATGGAATAACTTCCTCGATTGATGAAGATCTTAACCCCGTGTGTAGCCTTTTGATAGCACTATCTAGTGGATTTACTACGTGATTTACTTTCGCCCATTTAGTCAAATGACCTTGTTTTTGCTCTTCAAGGAAATTCATATTGCGGACTCTTGAGATAGATAGTAGTGGTTTGGCTTTTTCTCCTGCGATTTGGAAGTGAGCATGCTCTGCTAGAGCGCAAGCTAGCAGGTTTCTCTCATCAGAGTTGGTTGCTGCAACAAATATTTCCGCCTCGCCAATACCAGCCTCATCCAATTTTTCTCTAGTAGTCAAGTCACCATGTATGACCAAAACATCGAGATTTTGAGCGTTTTTAACCGCTCTCGAATCTGAGTCTACCAAGACGACATCCATTTCTTCGGCCCGTAATGCGCGAGCTAATTCTGTTCCAACTCTTCCGGCACCACCAATAATAATTCTCAATTAATCACCTCAAATTTTCGGGGAGTTTCTTCACCTGATATTTCCCACCAGACGACTCTGGCATATCGATGGTAGTGTAAGTTCTGGTACGCTCTAACCAGTTATCATAACTGCCTGGCCTGAAGTAACTGTTTAACAGGTTGTAACTTGGATCAGCCTGTTCAATCCATTCTATGTAGGCTGTTGGCGTGTGTAGCAGCCATTTGTTATTTACAACATCTACCGAACCTTCAACAAAACAGTCATCTAGGACAATATTTCTCGTATTGCACCATTCATCACTCATTGGTAGCATGATGTATCCCCATGCGTGGCCTTCCCATTGTTCGTATGTGTGATCTGTCAATGCACCCAGAGCGTACCAACCAGGAATCATCTTCGTGCGCAAAATGGAAAAGAAGGCATTAGTTTGTTCATCACAATCACCTAGTCCACCTGCTAGGCAAGCGGGTCCACTGCGCGCTGTTATTGGTGCGTTTTTGTCATACATAACATTGAGATGCATGTAGTCAAAAGTCGCTCTGGCAAATGCATAGGCGTTGTTAGAAAGCCCTTCAGGCAGAGATGCAGCGATAGATTCAGCAGTTGAAATAACAATTTCATCTTGTGCATTTATTGCATACTCTTGTCCTATAGCAACACCACTGCTACGATAATACCACAGTTCATCAGAGGCAAATTGTGCGGATTTAATACCCCCTCCTCGATTAATTATATCCTCAAAAGTTCCACTGGAGGCTAAATTTATGCCCATGTCACTGCCAGAAATTCGGGAATCAACTCTAGGAGAGGACCACCATGAGTAGGAAGTACTAGTTATGCTAACCGAGTATGTCACGGAAACCACCTCGTTAGGGTCAATGTCGAGATCTATCTTGACACATACATCCAAAGAGCACATGTCGTCATCAATACCTACTCCAGGCCACCAAATTTCATGCCCATCAGCAGTAATTATTTTGTCATCTGGCATCCTTGTTGGCTCGCCAAGCAGAGGTATGTCATAACTCGAACCACTTATCGTTATTTCAATACTATTGATGACCTGAATGGATTGAGATAAATATGGAACACTCCCATCAGTGTAATCAAACATTGTTGTCTGTCCGTTGAGGGTCGTGATATCTCTGGGGATTGGTAAATCTTCTTGAGCCGTTGCAGCACTGCCATTATTGACAAATGTTAGGTCCTTGGCTACAGTGTATGTTGTCTCGATTGGATATAGATGATAGGGTGCTGCTGCGAGTTGAATATATTCACTGACTCCAGCCCACTTGTTAAACACCAACTCACGCGCTTGTGGTGAAAGCATAATGAACGCCACCAATCCCAACATAACAACACTGCGGAATTTATTTTTTCGTCGCTTCAGTAAATCCTTTCTTCTTCCAGTGTGCGTCTGTACCAATCCTGCCCGTGATGGTTTCTTGGTTTTCATGTATGTTGTTTCCAAAGAGCCTTGATTGAATTGCTGTTCAGCAGCAAATTGTTTTGATTTGATATTTGCCAAGACCCTACCGCAAGTGTAGCATATTGTGTCACCTGTATAGGTTACACTCCTGCAATAAGGGCAACTACCCATGATACTGGGCACGGCTGACATTGTATAACGCTTACCTGCGGATATCCTCCAAAGCGTTTATTTTGGATGTTGATGATTTCTTGCTAATAAATGTGATGAATGTCACAAGTAAGTATTTATTCACTTTCAGTGGTAGGATTTAACGAACCAATTGGAGTTGAAACTCTCCCCAATTTTCGTTCTCTCGCTTGTCTGGCCCATATTTTGCGGAGTTGCTTCTTGCCCTCTTTGGGTATTGAGTTCCAGATCCAATTTTCTGATGCACGATTGGAAATAAGCATCACTGGCACAATGAAAATCCAGCCAATCGGAGCCGAGAGTACGTATGCGAACATCACCACATATCCGCATCTCCACATCGTGGCTCGTAGAATAGCACCCCACTTCCGGCCATTAAGCATCAAGTGTCCTTGATATGAGGAGATAATTGCTTCACATCGCGGGGTTAGGATTGCTAGAAGGATTATTGTGACCATCACAGGGATATTGACCTCTGATAGTCGTAAAACGGCATATATTACCACCATGCCAAACATTCCACCAACCGCTAAACCCAAAGCCCAGCCGCTGGTTGTTTGGGAGCTGCCACTGCGCACTCTATTTCGGCGAAGAATAAAGTGTACCAGAATTGATGCAATTAGACATAATAATATCAGATTTATCGGATTAACTACAGTCTCATTGGTAACTTCAAACTCAATGTTCGGGATAATAATTTGCGTGTAAATCTGTGAACTGTAAACCCCGCCGAGTAGTATACCCCAAAACACATTGCTCCATGCGGTTGGCAAGTCATAAAATCCAGAATATCTCGTCATAACTCCACGCCATCCAAGAGTCATGCCTACTAGGGCTGATACACTTGAAATCTGGAACAACAACAAGTCGGAAGCCATTATCGGGGCGTGTGTGTATTAGTTCATCAAATCGATGCAAGAATTGAGATGAATCCGTTGAATTCAAAGACCTTGCATTCTGTGCCACAATCATGGCAAGGCTACTGTTGTTTGGTGGTAAAGGTGGTGTGGGTAAAACCACCACTTCATCAGCCACTGCCGTTCATCTTGCAGATTGCGGATTGAAAGTGTTACTTGTCTCAAGCGATCCCGCGCACTCGACTTCAGATTCATTAGGAGTAGAAATCGGCAACGTACCAACCCCGATACCCGGCGTTGAGGGTTTATTTGGTCTGGAAATGGATCCCGAATCAAAACTTTCCTCACTGCTGCCCAAGTTAGGAACTATGGTAGACGGCCTTAATACCGGAGGGGGACTTGGTGGATTAGGTGGCTTGGGTAGTTTAGGAATGATGTTAGATCCCACTGCAAAAGACGAAATTGAAGATATAAAATCAGATGTTAAAACCTCAGAAATGATTTTTCCCGGCTTAGATGAGGCATTAGCATTTGATGAGTTACTAAAGCACGTTGAGGATCCAAACTGGGATGTTATCGTTTTTGATACCGCACCCACCGGGCACACATTGAGGTTTCTTTCATTGCCGGAGATAATCGAGGCATGGTCTGGGCGTCTGATACGATTAATGCGCGTTTCAGGAGGTATTCGATCAATGCTTTTTGGCCGAAAAGAGAGCGATGAAATGAAACATGAACTAGAACGCTTTAGGAACCGTGTTTTACATGTGAGGAGAGTTCTTAGCGACCCTGAAATGACTTCCTTCACGTTAGTAACAATACCAGAGAAAATGGGTGTCAACGAGACTGTTAGGGCGTATGACTCACTTGTCGGTTATCGCTTGCCAGTTAGCAGTTGCGTGGTTAACAGGCTAACTCCTGAATTTGATCACCCATTTTTGGAACAGCGCAGAGCCGCAGAACTAGGAAGGATATCCGAACTAATTGATTTACTGCCAGATGTTAAAGTATCTAACCTAGAGTTATTGGAACATGAGGTAGTTGGTGTCGATAATCTGCGTTTGGTCGCAAGCAGATTATACGGCGGTGTTAGAAAAATCCCTGAGGCCCTTGGGCCACACACAGTAGGCAGTCTAGTGCAACACAGTGTTCATCGCGGGTTATATCGTGAGTTTAGTGAGGATGTGGAAACTATTTACCTTCACTTCCCGGGAATAAAACGTGATGAGTTGTCGTTAAGAAGCGATGATGGGATTCTTTATGTCGGGTTAAATGGGAGAGAACGAGCAATAGAAACAAGCGTTCCAGTCAAAGCCAGTCAAGTTGACGCTAAGTTAGATGGCGACGTTTTGAGATTGAATATACCACTGAGGGATGAATTCAAAGAGGAAAACAAAGAGGGTTGACTATGGCACTAGAAAGTCTATCAAGGGGTATCTTCCGTTCACTAGGCTTTCTAAAAAATCGTCGTAAATTAGACGAAGACGAATTGCGTGATATGACAAGAAGTCTAAGAAGAGCGCTACAAGAAGCAGATTTTAACGTTAGGCAAACCAAAGAAATTGTTGAACGAATGGAGAATCGGCTGCGTGAGGAAGAGCCAAGGCCGGGTCTAACATTGCAGACACATGCCATGAACATTTTATACACAGAATTAGTCAGAATTTTAGGGCCTGCACACCAATTTCAGCCGAGGGGTGCTACATTATTACTCGTCGGATTATACGGTCAGGGTAAGACGACTACTACCGCTAAATTAGCAGAGTGGTATCGGAAAAAGCATGGTTTGAGGGTTGCGGTAATTGAGGCAGACGTTCACCGACCGGGCGCTTATGCTCAACTGTCTCAGCTGCTGGAGGAGACAAGCATTACCGTTTACGGTGAACCTGAAAACAAGGATGCAGCACAAATTGTAAGAAATGGTTTAGTTGAATGTTCTGCTGCCGACCTTGTTATTGTGGATACTGCCGGCAGGCATCAGTTGGATGAAGAATTAGTCGAAGAGCTAGAAAATATCGCTTCTCTAACGCGGGCCACTGAGCGATGGTTGGTAATAGATGCGCAAGTCGGTCAGGCGGCCGGTCCAGTAGCCGCCTCATTTCATCAACTCGCTGGAGTCACCGGGATAGTTGTAACAAAATTGGATGGTACGGCTAGAGGTGGCGGGGCACTTTCCGCAGTTGCTGCAACAGGAGCACCAATTGTCCACATTGGTGTGGGGGAAAAGGTTTCAGATTTAGAGAAATTTGAATCTGATAGATTCATATCGAGATTACTTGGCATGGGAGATATACAGGGGCTCATCGATTTAGCTCCGGAAGACTTGGACGAAGAGGAAGCAATGAGGCTCACTCAACGCATGATGAGTGGACGATTTACTCTAAATGATATGTACAAGCAAATGGAAATGATGTCTAAAGTTGGAACTATCGATAAACTGATGTCATTTCTACCAGGTAACATGCTCGGTGGTTTGGGTGGTATGTCGAAATCTCAAAAACAAGTAATGCAATCTAATTTAGATCGTTACCGAACTATTATGGATAGCATGACTGCATGGGAGAAAAATGAACCCGCAAAAATAAAAGCTGACCGAATTAAACGAATCGCAAGAGGCTCAGGAGTTCGAGAAAAAGATGTTCGAGAGTTAATTGGTCAATGGAATCGCTCAAGAAAGATGATGAAGGGAATGGGTGGAAATCGCAAGTTGAACAAACAGATGCGAAAAATGATGAAAGAAGGAGAGATGGATATCGATCCGTCCTCTTTTGGTATGTAGTCTAATCTTCTGTTGGCGGCAAATCTGGTATAGTTTTCGAATGAGCGTTTTCACTTGCTTCTTTTGCAGCTAGTTCAGCGGCTTCTTTAGCGATTCTGGCTTGTTCGTCCGCAAGTTTTCTGTCTGCATCTTGTTGTGCGATTCTTGCTTGCTCTTGGGCTAATTTTTCGTCGGCTTCTCGCTGTCTTCTTGCCGCTTCTTCTTCGACTTTCTTTGCTTGTTCGGCAATAATTCGCGCCTGTTCAATTTCCTCATTGATTTTAGCTTCTTCCGCAAGTCTTTCCGCATCACTAATTCTGATGGCTTCTTCGACCATCTTTTGATGTGCTTCAGTTATGGCGCGTAGCTTCTCCTCTTCCTCAAGTCGTATTTTTTCTTCTTCGAGTCGTATTTTTTCCGCTTCTGCACTACGCCTTGCCTCTTCTTCTGCCTTTACCCTAGCGTCTTCTTCAGCCTTCAACCTTTCTTCGTGCTCGGCCTGTATTCTTGCGTTTTCTTCGGCCTTCATGCGAGCTTGTTCTTCAATTTTAGCGATCTCTTCGGCTTGCAATCTAGCTTCTTCTTCTAGTCTTGCTTCTTCCTCAGCTTGCCGTTTTACCGCCTCTTCAGCAAGTATCCTTTGCCGGGCTTCCTCAACAAGTCTTTCTTCTTCTTCAATTTGAATTTTCAGTGCAGATTCAGCCTTAGCTTTTGCTTCTGCGATTTTTCGTGAGTTTTCAATAGCCTTTGCCCTTGCGGCCAATTCTGCTTCTTTCCTCAGACGTTCATTCAAGACAAATTCTTCACGCTGCCGAGCTTCTTCCTCTAACCGTTTGTTGAGTCCAAATCTACTCATTATCAGATTGTAAATTCCATCATAGTCATCATCAGTTAGCTCTAAAACTTCAGCTCTCGCATCGAGGAGGATAATCTCCATCTCTGGCTCAGTAAATAACCCGGTATGATTGTTCATCTTTTCACGCAATGCTCGATAGAAATCTCGTTGAGCAGGAATTATTTGCCCGTCGGCAGTTATGAAATTCTGAACTTCGGTCATGACTTCGGTAAGGTTCAGTTGTTCCGTCATTTAATCACCATTCGTGTTCAGTATGTTTTGGCCAAGATTACTCTTCGCTTAGTCATTTTCCTTGTCATGTGACATGATTTTTCGGACTCGTATGCTTCTGTTGCTTCACCTAAGAAGGTTAAACCTGTGTGTCTCTCTATTACCTCTGCATCAGCATCACTACCTGCAAAAGCAATTTCATATATTTTCCCATCAACTATTTGTCCGTCAAGCGACCACACGCCATCATTATTCGATAATTTTGGCAGCGGAACAACAACGTTTGTTATGTGTTCCATGGATCTTCTTCGCAATTCTTTAGCAACATCAGATAATTTATTTTGGCATAACTCAACAATGTTATCCGTCGCTAATGGTTCTTTACCACCGGTTCGTAAGGCCGCAAAGACGGTTCCTTGAGCCATATCACGTGGTCCTATATCCAATCTTAGCGGGACACCTTTTATTTCCCAGTCGTAGTATTTCTGCCCAGCATGTATATCCCTTGAATCAACTTTTACCCTGAGACCAGATTTCCGCAATAAATCAGCGATTCTGTGCGATTCAGCGACTGTGTCAACCTCAGCATTTTTCCTAATCATCGGACAAATAACAATCTGATAAGGTGCAATAGCAGGCGGCATAATTAATCCATTGTCATCTCCATGCATACCAACAACTGCACCGAGTAATCTTTCAGACATGCCGTAGGTTGTTTGATGAACGAATTGTTGTTTAGCATTTTTGTCCTCGTAAGTGATGTCAAATGCTTTTGCCCATTGGTCACGATAATGGTGGCATGATGCAACTTGAAGAGTACGACCATTTGGCATTATCGCATCTATTCCAATGGTATACCATGCACCGGGGAATGTATCCCAAACAGGCCTTTTTGCTTTGATAATTGGTAAGCATAGTTGCTCCATCAAATTGTCTACAATTTGCAAGTCTTGGGTTATTTGGTCAGTAGCGGATTGCTCATCTGCATGGGCAGTATGGGCTTCAAAAAAGTGAATTTCACGAACTCGTATGAATGACCTAGTCTGTTTGGTTTCATAACGGAACGTATTGACCATTTGATATATTTTAAGGGGCAAATCTTTGTGCGACCTAATCCATAATGGAAACATAGTATACATTGCAGTTTCTGAAGTAGGACGCAAGAACATTGGAATATCTAGTTCATTTTCGCCAGCATGTTTGACCCAATAAACCTCTTTTTTGAAGCCTCCCTCCTCCTCGTCATCGCGTAAATCGTCCGGGTTTACACCTTCTTCGCGTGCACGCTTTAATCTAGCTACTAAGGCATTTTCTTTCTCCAAGAGGTTCTCTGGAATCAACAGCGGAAAATTCACTTCCTCATGTTCAGTTCTGTCCATTTCACTGTGTGTAAGTGAGTCGATTAAGCGCATGGTTTTCCAACCATATGGGCGCCAGACATCCATTCCCTTTATTGGGTAGCGTTTGTCTACTAAATCGGATGCCTCAACAATAAACGGATACCATTCGTTGAAGTTATCAACTTTGGAAGGTATGCCGCGTTTTGCTTTGGCGGGACCTTTGCTCATATTGTCTGCTCGTGGGACTGTCACTCATGAAGATGTTGATTCATTAAGGTGCATTTTTTGCCTAATTGATACCAAGGCAATTGCAGCAGCGAGGCACCAAACAACTTCTAGAATCAAAAATGCCCATTCACTCACAATGAATGCCCTTATCGCTAGCAAACCTGACCCCAAGGCCATCATGATTAGATAGAGCCAATTTTTGCTATCAACGTAATCTCTGGTTTCTAAAATAAATGCGCATAAAATTAGCATCATTCCAAGATATGCGATTGATTCTGAAATTATGTCCCCAAGAGACATCATATTCACTTCCTTCTAGATATGAAAACCAAGGCTGTTAAAGCTATAATGGCAATGATATCAGGTATTCCGATACCGCCAGTTGTTCCTCCGACACCACTCATGCCATCGGTTAATACAGAGTACGACCAGCCATCAGACTCGCCAATTTTGTACACATCCATCAGATTAATTCGTGTTTGACCTTCTGAGCGGCACCCGGGGATTTCGCATGCCCCCTCCAGTAGGCTTGAGAACAAGCCAAATAGGTTCAATAATGCAAGTATAATGCCGCCCATTGATAAATAAGAGAAGATTGAAAATTTCCTATTTGGTTTTGGCAGATCTGGCATCGCAAGATGATTCAATTCTGGCATTGGTAGAGTTGCAGACTCTATCACTTCTACCATCATGTTTGAGGTCTGTCCGAATTGTTGTGCATCTTGATTTGATTCTTCTGCTGGTTGGTTTCCCATATCTCTAGCCTTTACTGGTTTTACATTAGCAATTTTGATACCGTATAGTCTATCGGCCAGACTTACTAACGATGCGTCTTCGGCAATGTCAGCAGCTTCTAGATTACCGTCAAGCAATTTCTTCAAGCGGTCCCTTGCATCGCTCATCTAGGAGTCCCCTGTTCGTATGGTGGCATCTTCTTATTGAATAATCCTCTTGTTGAAATTTCAGGCTTTTCCCGCAGCCTCTACTTCAGCCCAATCTGCCATAAATCCATCAATACCTTTGTCAGTTAATGGGTGCTTGATTAATTGTCTGAATATTTTCGTTGGCATTGTAGCAGTATGAGCGCCCAGTTGGATACATTGTAATACGTGAGTAGGGTGTCTTATCGATGCGGCTAGAACCTTCGTCGATATTTCCGGGTAGTTGCTCCAAGTATCCATAATCTCAGCAATCAATGCCATTCCGTCATGACCTGTATCATCAATTCTTCCGATAAACGGTGACACGTATGTTGCGCCAGCTTTCGCTGCCATGAGCGCTTGCGCAGCAGAAAAGATTAGTGTTACATTGGTCTTGATGCCTTTTTTAGTTAATATTCTAGTTGCGGCTAACCCTTCTGCTACACATGGTATTTTTATTATTACATTTTCGGGGAGTTCTTGCTTTAATTCTAATGCCTGTCGCACCATACCATCAGTATCTAGTGCTGTAACCTCGGCCGAAATAGGGCCATCACATATTGCCGCAATCTCTGCAACTACTTGTTTGAAATCTCTGCCACTTTTCTTAATGAGGGATGGATTGGTTGTTACACCATCGAGAATGCCCCATGAGGCTATTTCCCTTATCTCATCAACATCTGCCGTATCTAAAAAGAACTCCATGGTTAATTGCAATCAAAGGCACTTCATGAATTATCCGATGATTTTAATCTGAGACAAAGTAAGAGAATAACTACTCCAGCCAAGGCTATCACGGTATTCTTAATTGACAATAGGTTAGAATTTGCTTTACGATCTTCTCCGATGTATGATTCTTCTTCACTTTCCGACTCGCAATCATCGGGTATCCCGTTGTTATTCGTGTCTTTTGCATCATTAAATCCCATACATTTGTCCAATAAATCGGTTACATTATCACCATCTGTATCTCTTTGTGCTGATGAACAACCATTGATGTCAACAGTTTCGTTATTGCTGAGTTTGGTATCTGGACAGGCATCATTATCATCATCAATGTTATCAAAGTCAGAGTCAATTATGTCATCACAACCATCAGGCACAGTGTCATTATCGAGGTCGATTAAATCGTCATAACCACCACACAAATCATTGATATCTGCAACTAAATCGTTGTCAGAGTCGATTAATAAGTCGCACCCATCTGGTATGGAGTCGTTATCGACATCGATACTATCATCATAGCCAGGACAAACATCTAAACCATCCGAAACCTCGTCATTGTCACTATCGATTATATCATCGCAATCATCTGGGATATCATCATTATCAACGTCAATCTCATCATCAAATCCACGACATATATCATCGGGGTCTAATATACCATCATTGTCACTGTCATCGATACACCCGTCACCATCTTTGTCGAATGGTATCGATTCTACTCCTGGACAGTTGTCAGTCCACTGCTCAATATAATTTCTTGGAGTCAAGTCTCTTTCCCGCAGAGCAGGCTCCATAGGATCGTGTCTTGAAACTTTAAACACCTTATTGCCATTACCAGTAAAAATTGAATCACCTTGGCTCATTATCCCCAAATTATTCACTGGGCTAATATATTTCCAAACAACTTTTCCAGTATAGTCTACCTCAATTAATGTTCCTTGCATCCCAAATGTGATTAGCGTGTTGCCATTAGCCAACCGAGTACTACCAGATATCGCAGAAGCATACATCTCTGTTCCAATATCCCATGTCCAAGACAGGTTTTCCGGCCCAAATGGTTTAGTCTCGTCGATACTATAACGAGAACCATTGATTGGGGGTTCAATGACGTCTACCGAGGAATAAAGCGGTTCTCTTCCATTGCCATTATTAAAAATCATTAATTTTCCAGCATCTAAGTAACCCTCTTCAATCCACTGAACATCGTGCTGAGCAAATAAAACCTGGTCGGTCGAATTTCCCCGTCGATAACTCTCCGGATTACCATAACGATACAATATGTCTCCACCCATTCCACTGTTACCACCACTATGTCCGGCAGCTTCTGCCGTCGTGGTGCTGTGATCTATAATGTAAATTTCATTGGTATTCTTACAAGATATAGCAATTTGGTCTAGTGCTTGATTATAGTCTATTCCGTTACAGTGCAACCAATCTCTCCCTCCAGATGCACTGCCCACAGCATCGATAAAATTGACATCCAATAACTCGGGATGCTCGCCAACTACTCCATAATTATCTTTGGTTTCGTCATAATCCTGAATTAAATGATCCCAAAATGACCATTGCCAGACTATTTCAGCGTCTGCGTTGCCGACTGGTTTTACTTCGATTATGCGGTCCGGCCAAACGGATGTAGCCCCTAAGGCACGATTTGTATCATCTTGGGGGAACTTTCCGGCTTCCACAGCCTCTGTTTCGCTTCGATATTCCCACGCAATCATTAAGATGTTGCCGTTAGGTAATGGCTCTATGTCGTGATGGCTTCGATACAACTCGCTAGAGTAGGTCCAGGACCACTCTAAATCACCTTCCCAAGATATTCTTTCAATTTTTCCTGCGCTACCACCGCCATTAAATTCACCGGGTTGATTTGGACCCAAGTTTGCCGTTCTAAGTAGGGAACCATCATCAAGCAGGTAGGCAGATAATCCTGGTCGATGATTACCCGGAGAGGTCCAGTTATGTACTTCCCTCCCAAATTCATCAATCAAATATGATTTAGTTGACGCCATTGGTGAGAATAATGTGTAACCTTTCTGCATTCCTTCATCACAGTAGATTAGCCCAACTGTCCATGTCTCGTTTCGGTCGGCATGACAGCTGTTATTTGGCGATTGAAAAACTACGGATTCGTCGTGCAACCTAGATTCTACATTGCAAGACGTGGACATTATAATGAAGATGATTGCTAGAATTTTCATCTTCATAATATGGCCGATTAGTTACTGTTATTCATTTTTTACGATTTATTGCCCGTTTGGCAGCATCTGCTATGTAAGGTGCAGAAATCTGCATAATCTCCAGCATTTCATCTGCTTGCCCAGATTCACCAAATTTATCTTGCACTCCGACTATCTCTAGTGGCGTTGGGTTATTGGATGATAGATATTCAGCAGTTGCGCCGCCTAGCCCACCGATTACGCTGTGATCCTCAGCGGTAACTAAAGCCCCACAAGTTGCTACCAGTTCATCGATAAGTGTGGTATCAAGCGGTTTTATGGTATGCATGTCAACCACACTGGCATTGATACCCTCTGCTTTGAGTTGCTCAGCGGCCTTCATGGCTTCTGAGACCATCACTCCACACGCAATTATGGCAATGTCATTACCTTCAATCAACTTTACTCCTTTGCCGATTTGAATCATTTCTTCTCTACCGTCGTAAAAGACTGGTGTTTTGTTACGTGCAGTACGAGTATACGAAGGGGAATTTATTTTTATTAATTGGTTTGTCAATACTCTTGTGCTTACATCATCACATGGATGTAAAACTACAACATTTGGTAGTGTTCTAAATATCGCTAAATCTTCGATTGACTGCGCTGAAGAACCGTCCGTTCCAGTGTGTGTTCCTCCGTGACTGCCGCACAGGTGAACTGCAAGATTGGGTCTGGCAACTCCATTGCGCATTTGTTCAAATGCTCGCTCAGTAAATATCGCAAATGTGCTTGCAAACGGTATATATCCTGATGCAGCAAGTCCAGCAGCGGTCAGCAGCATATTTTGTTCACCAATTCCGCAGGAAATAGTCCGATGGGGGTACTCTTTTCTGAAATGAAGTGATTTTGTCGATTTGCCCAGATCGGCTTCAAGAACAACCACGCGCTCATTGTTTGCCATGTCCAGCAATGCCTGTCCATAGCCATCCCTAGTTGCTGCCATTCTACTCATACAATCACCTCGCCCAACTCACGCATTGCGATGTCAAACTGTTCTTGATTCGGTGCTGCACCATGGAATGATGGGTTATCTTCCATATATGAAACACCTTTACCTTTTACAGTGTGCGCGATTAAAATCGTGGGGTTGTCGTTATTACTTACCAGAAAATCCAGCCCTTCAACAATTTCATTCATGTCATGTCCATTTATCTCTTTCACATCCCAACCAAACGATTTCCATTTAGCCGGAATGTCGAACATACGCATTTGTTCCACACAAAAATCATCATTTTGTATTCGATTGCGATCGAGAATAACTTTCAGGTTTCCTAACTCATGATGTTTTGCAGCCATTGCCGCCTCCCAAACACTGCCTTCTTGTATCTCACCATCGCCAAGCATAACAAACACACTGCGTTTGCTGTTTGACAGACGGGCTGCCACTGCGCACCCCACACCAAATGATAATCCCATTCCCAGCGACCCTGCAGAAAAGTCGACTCCTGGGCACCACTTCATGTCTACATGTCCTTGGCATACCCCCCCTAGTACCCGGTAAGATGCTAAGTCATCGTGAGAAATGAAACCCATTTCTGCTAAAATAGCATACATCCCTGGTGATGCATGGCCTTTGGATAAAATAAATCTGTCACGGTCATGCCAGTCTGGATTTTTAGGGTCTACTCGTAGATAGTTTGCATAAAGAGCACTCATCAAATCTATTTCAGACAGTGAACCACCTGGATGGCCTGCTTGTGCTCGGTAAACCATTTTGATAATTTCAATACGACATTTTCTTGCCAATTCCTCAAGTTCTGAAATAGCCATTGACATAATACGACCGGATGTATGTCAATGAAGGCAACCTTTGATGGTTTTGTTTAGATAACAGTCTTTATCGTGCCGTTCTAAACATTGTTAGGACCTTTTTCGATATGTCAATTAGCACTGCAATAAAGTCGCTGATTAAATTACTATTTTTTGGTAATGTGCGGGTTGCCAACCATAAAAATACAAGCACAAACCAACCAAAGAAGAGCAACGATAGGAAATTATTCAAAACTCCAGTTTTGAAAATCTCAGTCAAATCAATATTCAGAACGATAAGCAACGCAACTAAGACCCCAAGGATTGATTCCCCAGCAATGAAACCTGCCCCGATCAAAACGCCTCTATTTTCGACATCCTCTGCTGCTTTAACTGCATCTTTTGACGGCTTATCCCGCAACTCCCCGTCAACCCTGAGATGAGCACTTCTAAACGCGAAATAAGACATTATGCCGCCAAGCATGATTGGAACAGAAAGTCCGAGTGGCAAATATATTCCAATAGCTACACTCATAACCGGCATTTTCAACCATATTAGCACGACAGCAATAACAATTCCTAAAATAATCATTTGCACATTGACATCGCCAACAAATGCACCCCGGACAATATCACCGATTAACTCGGCTTGCGGCGCTAACAAAGCATTATCACAACTCCTAATGTTCTCACTGCCCGCTAAGATGGCCTGTTCTATTTGACGTTCACACGCTTCCTCAGTTATCCCAAACGCATTGTGAAGTAACTTCAATGTTGGTCCTATTACTAATGCCCCGGTAATCACACCAATTATCTCAGCCGTTTGTTGAATTCTTGGTGTTGCACCAACCATATGACCAGTTTTGAGGTCTTGCATCACGTCCCCAGCGATTGCCGCCGAGGACGCTACAATTGATGCGATTAGCATGGTAGCTAGCATCAAAGTTGGAGTAGATAGACCCAACATTAGGTCGCCAATTATCCAAACTAATGCAACTGTAAACAACAAGGTTGCGATAGTCATTCCAGAAACTGGCGAGTTTGAGGAACCAACTACTCCAGCTATGTAGCCTGCTACTGCAGCAAAGAAAAATGCAGTCACTGCAAGAAACGCTGCACCTGCTAGTGATAATATTAGAGATCCAGTTTTCCACCAATAAAATAAGAATGTTATAGCAACAATAACCGTACAGAATACAAAGACAAATTTCATTGGCAGGTCAATTTCAGTCCGCAGTAAATTCTCGTCATCAAGCGAATTGGTTTTCAGCGCTTTAGAAATACCCGTAATTATGCTTTTTCTCATGGACCAAAGCGTGTAGAGGCCACCAACAACTATGGCACCAACACCGACAAATCTGATTTGGTTTTTCCAGATGTAGGTGAACTGTTCAACATTGGATTCACCGGGACCCCATCCATTTATCAGACCATATATTGGAACTAGAATCATAAATCCAAACATGCCTCCCAAGAAAATAAAAGATGCAATCCGAATTCCTACTATGAACCCAACTGACAACAATGCTACTGATAGATCCATACCGGCGTAAATTTTGGTGCCTAGGAAATTTGCTGCTCCCTCAACCTTGTGATGCGTTGCTTGAAACCCTTTTACCATTAGGCCGTAAATGGCGCCAATACCCAAAGCGTATACAATCGCTTGAGAACCCTCTCCACCTTCTTCTCCAGCCACCAATACCTCACGACACGCCACTCCCTCAGGGTATGGTAAAGCCTCTTCGACAATGAATAATCTACGTAGTGCAATAGTAAACATCGTACCCATGAGCCCACCAAGCAGTGCGATAATCGTGGTTTCAAGTAACTTAATATCATCCCACAAGTTAGGAATAACCAACAATGCTGGAACGGTGAAAATAACTCCAGCAGCTAGGGACTCGCCAGCACTCGCCATGGTTTGGACAGCATTGTTCTCAAGAATTGTGACATTTTTAAATAGTGACCGCAAGATAATCATCGACATAACCGCAGCAGGAATGCTTGCTGATACGGTCATACCTGCGTAAAGCCCCAGGTATGCATTTGCGGCAGTCATCAATATGCCCAATAGTATTCCAACAACAATTACCCTGACGGTCAGTTCGAGCGGTGATTCACTGGCTGGAATATACGGCTCGCCATGCTCTGCCATAGTTCATCCAATCAATTCTAATTGTTGAAAACATCGCAAAAATTCTTTTGGGAATACCACCACCACAATCATAAATCGATTAGGCATCGTTAGCCCACCGGTCGTTCCACATGGATGATAATTGGCATCAATTAAGTTCTGTAGATGTTATGGTAGATTTAGATGTCAGTGACTCTGGATTATCTGATCATGAGGTAATCAGCAGGCGGGAAAAATACGGCGAAAATAAACTTGCTGAGCCAGAGCGCGTGCCTGGATGGAAAAGGTTCCTATCACAGTATAATGATCCGTTAAATTATTTGCTGATTGGTGCTGCAATCGTGGCTCTATTAATTCATCCAGATGAGCCTGGTGATGCAATATTTATCTTCATGGTGTTGACCGCAAACGCATATTTTGGATATTGGCAGGAGGGTCAAGCCGAACAAGCAATGGAATCTCTGAAGCAGATGTCAGTCTCTCAATGCGTTGTTGTGCGCAATGACATTGATGTTGAAATTGCAACCTCTGAACTAGTCCCGGGAGATATTGTCAATTTGTATGAAGGTTTGAACGTACCTGCAGACATAAGAGTCCTCGAATCCTATCAATGTAGGATTGACGAATCTGCACTAACTGGTGAATCGTTAACAATAGAGAAAACCTCTCAATCCTTGCCCCAGGACACACTACTTGCTGACAGAAAAAATATGGCATTTATGGGTACTTGTGTCGCTTCCGGGAGGGCAGTTGGTGTTGTTGTGTCGACAGGTATGCGCACGCAACTCGGAAGAATTGCCAGTGATATTGCTAGTTCAGATACTCCGAAAACGCCCCTAGAATTGAAATTAGAATCATTGGGTAAATTTCTTGGGTTCATTGCACTGATTGTTGCAGTGCTCTTAGTTTCCATTGAAATGATTATTGCTTATGGAAATCCAGATATTGATATCTGGGAGGCTGCAGTCGACCAGTTTATTATAGCAATCGCAATATTTGTCGCTATTGTTCCAGAAGGTCTGCCGATAATATTAGTAATAACTCTAGCGTTAGGTATGCGAAATATGGCTCGACATAAAGCGATAATTCGAAGGATGAAGGCTGTTGAAACCCTTGGCTCAACAACAGTGATTTGCTCAGACAAAACCGGAACACTCACTAAAAATCAGATGACTGCCCGTCAGATTTCAACAACCGAGGGTACGTTCCAGATAACCGGTGAGGGTTTCAAACCAAAAGGAGAGATATTATTTGAGGGTCAACATTTGGGTGACGACGATTTGTCGAGACATCAAAATGATCTGGGTTTTAGACTTGCCGCAGCGTGCTTGAGTTTGTGTCACAATTCTCAAATTAGTAAGATTGACGGTAAGTGGGAGGCACTTGGCGACCCAACAGATTCAGCCTGTGCGGTCGCAGGTTGGAAGATTAATGGTGACGTACAAAAATTCGCTCAACGTCATAGTCGTCTCCACGAATTCTTCTTTGATACAAAACGGAAAAGAATGTCTGTCGTTCATGAGTATGAGGGAGATAGGTGGGTGTTTTCCAAAGGTGGGGCAGGCGGGTACATCGATTTGGTTGAGTGGAAAGTCTCAGGGGACGAAATCGTTCCAATTGAGCCGGAAGATTTTGACAAAGCTGAAGCAGCTAACAAAGATATGGCAGGTAAAGCAATGCGTGTATTAGCATTGTGTGCCCGACAGTTAGACGATGACGAAGATTTACATGACATGGAAAAAATTGAATCAGGATTAATATTCCTTGGTTTGATAGGTATAATGGACCCACCAAGGCCTGAGGTCAAGGATGCAATTGAAATATGTCAAAATGCAGGTATTAAAGTTAAAATGATTACTGGTGATCAACAGTTCACTGCTTCTGCAATAGGTAAAGAATTAGGCATAACGGACGGCGGTATACCAGCAGTTAACGGAGGCGCAATATCCAAATTTTCTGACGCTGAAATGGATGAAGCTGCGACTAATTCAACAATATTCTCAAGAGTGACACCTGACCAAAAAATGCGCATAGTTAGTTCGCTTCAAAATCAAGGTGAAATCGTTGCAATGACGGGCGACGGTGTAAATGACGCACCGGCATTATCGAGAGCCAATATAGGTATAGCTATGGGAATTTCGGGTACTGATGTCGCCAAAGATGCTGCTGATATGGTGTTGCAGGATGACAATTTTGCAAATATTGTTAACGCTGTGGAGGAGGGCAGGAAAATATACCAAAACATACGCAATTTCGTGCGTTATCAAGTTTCCACAAATGTTGCCGCAGTTTCTCTTATTGTTATATCGACCTTAATATTTGGTTGGAACTTACCACTCACTGCGACTCAAATCTTGGTAATTAATATCTTGATGGATGGGCCACCTGCCGTTGCTCTTGGTGTCGAGAAAAAGCACGGTAATGTCATGAACAGACCGCCTCGTCCGGTAGACGAGGGTCTTCCCAATAAGAACGACATATGGCTCATATTCTACCTTGGCGCTGTGATGGTAGCTGGAACCTTACTGGTGTTCTTCCTTGCTGGTGGAGGGTTGGAAACCTGTGCTGGATTGCCATTGTCGGATGGATCAAATCTCCCGTTCGACCCAGCGGAGTGTGAGGCTGGAGTAGCATCAGAAATATCAGCATGGGAGGATTATGCAGATGAGCGGTTTATCCATGCACAGACTATGACATTGTCGGTATTTATTATGTTCCAACTTTTCAATGTGATGAACTGTCGGTCGCAAGAGGAGAGCATTTTCTCTTTAGGTGTATTTTCGAACAGAGCGATTAATGTCGCTTTTTTGGCATCATTGGCTTTGTTAATGTTCTTCGTTCAGTTAGCTAACGTCACAATTCCTTTGATTGATTTAAAAATTGGTAGTCTGTTATCAACAAGGGTGTTGTCTCTTAATGATTGGATGATTATTATGGCAGTCGCTGTGTTGGTTGTCGTAATTGAGGAATTCAGGAAATTTATAGTCAATTCTAAGGTGTTTGCAATAAGCAATGTTCGGTGAAAATACTACATATATATTTGAAGGTTGGCACCGAGCATACTACATGACCGATTGGAAGTCCACCCTCATCACCGCGGGCTGTGACGAAAATTGGTCTGAAAATTTAAGCAATTCTCTAGCAGAAAAAGATTGGAGCCCCAGTCTTCTCCCTATTGTAAGCAAGTTGTCACTGGGGGAGCGCCTGTCAATAGACGATGGGCATGTCCTTTACTCCCATCCAAATTTAAACGAGATCGGGCAGTTGGCAAATTTGGTGAAACTTGCGCGTTACGACACCAAAGTTTTCTTCAATTCAAATGTTCACATCAACCAAACAAATATTTGCGTATTAGCGTGCAAATTCTGTGCATTCAGACGAAGTAAACGTCAATCAGATGCTTATGAGCTATCACTGGATAATTACCTGCTTGAGATGGATAAATACGCCAACCTTGTTGACGAAATTCACTCTGTTGGTGGTCTACACCCCGATTGGCGAATTGAACACTATGAACAATTAATTACAGCCGCCAAGGATAGATATCCAAACATTGCCATAAAAGCACTTACTGCTGTTGAAATCAAGCATTTGTCTAAACAGAGCGATATCAGTTACAGTCAAACCTTACGTCGATTAAAAGCAGCCGGACTAGACTGTTTACCTGGTGGGGGTGCCGAGATACTAAACGATGATGTAAGGGCAGTAATTTGCTATGGAAAAGAAAGTTCTGATGAGTATTTGGAAATCCATCGCCAGGCACATTCAATTGGTATACCTTCCAACTGTACTATGTTATTTGGAACCATAGAAACCATCCATGACCGATTAATTCACATGGACAAACTCCGTAACTTGGCAGACGAATATGGTCTATTCCAATGTTTTGTCCCTTACCCTTTCTTACCAGACTCTACAAGGCTTCCAGAAGCCCAACTCGCAACATCAAATGAGATTCTGCGAACCATAGCAGTTTCACGTTTGATGCTAGATTCTATTCCTCATATCAAGGCTTATAG
>CEWJ01015563.1_pt1 | contig 26180 bp, 5 predicted proteins | sample 350291 | NCBI WGS metagenome assembly CEWJ01 (sample SAMEA2622923, study PRJEB7988) | marine metagenome | isolation source: saline water (ENVO:00002010), including | reverse complement strand
TCGCCGATGTATATGCTACCCGAACTGACATCTTCCAGCCCCGCCAGCATCCGTAGAGTTGTCGATTTTCCACAACCACTCGGTCCTAGCAAAACCAAGAATTCACCATCTCGAATCTGTAGATTTAGATTCTTCACTGCCGTAAAGCCATCCTCGAATCGTTTCGATACACTTTCAAAATTTACTTCTACCATTCAATCACCCTTTGACGCTCCCTGCGCTTAATCCTTGAATCAAAAATTTCTGGAAAACAATAAACAAAATCACGACGGGGATGCTGACCAACAATGATGCCGCCGCAAAATCACCCCAGGCCGCTCCAGTGGAGGAGATTAGGCTTGCCAATCCGACTGGAAGCGTATACATGTCGTTGGACGTATTGAAAGTCAAAGCCAACAAATACTCATTCCAAGCAGCGAGGAAGCTGAACAAAGCAGTCACCGCTACTGCGGGCAATGAAAGAGGCAATATGATCTTCCAGAATACTTGGAACTGGTTGCATCCATCAAGCAATGCTGCCTCCTCAAGTTCGCGTGGTACGGTATCAAAGAAGCCCTTCAACATCCAAACACACAATGGGAGTGCGGTCACAGAATAAGCAAGAATCAAACCAAGACTTGAGTTGAGCAATCCAAGGGATTTCATCACCATAAAGTAGGGTACAAGGATGATGATACCAGGGAACATTTGGACGAGAAGGAAGGCGAACATCGAGGCTTGACGACCACTGAATTTGAATCGACTGAATGCGTATGCAGCAGGAACGGCAAGTAGCAACCCCATCAAGGTGGTTCCCAAACTAACCACCAACGAGTTTCGCATCCAAATCCAAAAGGATGAATCCCTTTCGAGAATTTTTGAGAAATGTTCTCCCGTCCAATCTGAGACACCCAAGTCTCCACCGAGAATATTGCCCGGGGACATTGCAACATCGAGAATCCAGAAAACTGGAACGAGAACAATGGTGACAGCATGAATGAGAATAATGTGTGACCCAATGACGCCAAGTTTTGGCCTCATGACTTTGTTTCGAGACAAACCCCATTCTGCATATTGCGTTGTGATTGTCCCTTTCGACCAAGCTGAAATCACTGGAGAAGAAAGCCAGAGCAAACAGAGTGCGGCGGGTACAATCAACCAGATGAATGACCAAATGTCAATCCACATTTGTCGACTTGCAGAAAAATGCAGGATCCCGATGACGAGTACCAAACCGGATTTACCAAGGGCCACATCTCGTTTCCAAGCGTGCTCACCGTCGGGTAACACAAGCCAGACAACTCCCAATGCAAAGGTGGCAATCAACGAAAGTTGCAAGGCCAAATGATCGTCTCGAATCCATTCGATCGTCGACAAAAGCAAATTCACGACAACTGCAATCGCAAGCCAGAGGCGAAGCGTCACAATCTCTTGTGGGGTATACCACTCTTGAGATAGAGACTTCATGCACTCGCCTCCGTAGCGTTCGTCCGCTTCATGTAGAACCAAGAAAAGGCGACGAGCATCAAGAATATCACAACCGACCAAGCCGCAGCGACACCGTATGCACCATCGCGGAATGCAACATCGTACACGTATGTGATCAGAATATCGGTTTCACCGGGTTCTCCGAATCGCAGATTGGGTCCCCCATCGGTCATCAGATAGATGACATTGAACATGTTGAATGTCCAAATGAATCCAAGCAAACTGAGTGGAATGAGGGCACTTTTGAGATTGGGAATTGTCAGATGCTTGAACTGATTCCATGGACTGACACCATCGACTTCTGCAGCCTCATACATGTCCTGTGGCAGGGCCTGAATCGCCCCACTCAATGACATCATCATGAACGGTACACCTAGCCAGATATTGACAAGAATCACCAGAGTTTTGGCTCCGCTTGGATCTGCAAGCATCTCAAAGTCCGTCCCTAAAATCGAGTCTATCAGACCCTCAGGTTGTAACATGCCTTTCCAAACCAGCACCGAAATGTAGGAGGGGATGGCCCAAGGAAGGAGTAGGGCAGTTCGGTATGCAGTTCGACCTTTGACATGTGGGTTGTTGAGAACCAATGCCAAAGCCAATCCAATTCCAATATGTGCCGCAACGTTAGTGATTGTCCAAACCAATGTAAACAAGGTCACGCGGAAGAAACCTGCTGAGGTCAATACGGTTCCAAAATTTTCCAAACCAATCCATGACTGATCCCCCAATTGTGTCTGATTGGCATCAGTGAAGGACAACCAAATCCCGTAAATCACTGGATAGAACGTCAAAACAGCGAGGGCAACCAAAGCGGGAGCAATGTAAGCGTGGGCGAGTTTGCTGCGATGTCGACCCTCTTTAGCATCCTTCCATCTCAAGTATCCTAGGATGGCAATCAGTGAACAGACAATCGAGCCGATGGCAAATAAAATTGGGCTGGTATCTGGAGCCGGTGGAATTTCGTCAGCGATGGAAGTGGTCGCATTGTAATTCCAATAGTGAAGTGTAGGAGCCATTCCCGCACCCAAGTCGATGTAAACCTCAATTTGATGGACATGATTTGGAATCATCCCCGTCAGGTCACAAGTCCAGTTGCTTGCCGAGGGAGGAATCACGGGCGAATGGTGTGAACGAAGTAGTTCGGTTCCATTTGCGGTGCACGAATGATATCCTGTACTTGGTGAACCAAACGTTCCAACGAGCAAGGTCGAGTGGGTGATGTTGTCAACAAATATCTCGTATGCGATCGCAGATGCATTGACTGGTACGGTGATAGTGATGGTCCGGTATCCAGGTGATAGGGGATAGGGTTCAGCAGAGGACTGCTCCGAAAGTAAACTCGACATGGAATCATTCGCCCCAGTAAGCGCTTGCTCGGCGTTTGCATCTCCAATGTGAACCTGCTCAATGGCGGTACCGAGGGGGCCGTAGACAATCGACATGGCTCGAGTAGTTGGCGCAGGAGTACCCAATTCAGCTTGTGCCAAGAAACCCGAAAGGACGGCATCAGATTGAACTTCAGAATCCATTGCTGTTTCCAAAGATGTCGGCATGGTCATGGTTTCCAATGCAAATGTCTTCTGAACATCGGGAGAAGAAAGATGCAGGATTAGCGAGGTCGCTGCAACCTTTTCTTGGCTTTCTTTGGAGATTGACCAACCCTTGTATAGAACAAGGGGGGATGCACGCAATCCTGTCTCTTCTACGATTGGAAGCAACGTTTGTCCAATATCCAATCTCCCAGCTTCGTATGTCGCCCAATTCCACGGACCATCGACAATCATCGCGGCCTGAGATTGAATGAATTGGGACTTCATCGTCTCTCCAACGGTTCCCGTTCGTACAACTTCGTACTCTTGCTCTAACGAAAGATACCAATCCAAAGCATCAGCACTACCGTTTGAATCAAGTGAGGGGGTCCCATTGGAATCAAAGAGTTGCCCACCAAATCCAGCTTGGAAAGGAAACCACCAATATGCCGCTTTCACGGGAATGGCCAAACCATAGACATCTCCATGCGTGAGATTTTCTGCGGCCGAAATCAAATCATTGGTCGTCCAATTTGGATTGGGATAGGCCAATCCTTCAGCATCAAACAGAGCTCGATTGAACAAAAGCGACAAACAATCTTGGCTTGCGGGAAGGCCATACAGTGCATCCCCATACCGCATCGACTGCAATGCTTTTTCATCAAAGGTTGACCGCTCAAATGGAGTCAAATGGGGCCTCAGGTCTTCCAAAAGTGGATATCCATTGACCCGTATTTCACCAATTTTGCCCAACTGATCGCTTGAGAGACGAACGATATCAGGGGCCTGACCTGCCTGTGCGGCGATTTCGTATTGACGATCAATATCGGCAAAAGGAATGCCTGTGACTTCAACCTGAATGTGAGGGTGAGTGAATTCAAATTCTTCAATCGCATCGAAAAATACGGCTTCCTCTTGGCTTTCCGCTGCAAAGGAGTGCCATACAGTCAGGGTAATCTCTTGTTCACCTTCTGCGCCTGCGAGTGAAACCGGCAAAAGCAGAAGCAAAGCGAACAAAACCGACGGTAGGGTCCTCTGCATTGGTGTGTGACGTGACCATCACATCTTTCACTCATTCCCCACCTTCGGTGGGGAATGATTCACCTTCGAACAAGTGGGGCCAAAGCAAACGACAGTCTTTCTCAGTCACATGCGGTACTCCTGCAGCGGCAAATCCGTCGATAGCAATTTGTTTCTGACCATTGAACCCAATGAAACCCGAACCGGGAATTTGCATACTCAAATCCGTATGGTTGTCCCCTATGCTGACGATCTCAGACGGGTCAAAACCATGAATCCGAACCAGTTTTTGCACCATGGCGTCTTTGTGATGTGCTGGAACCCGAACGTCGCCATCATCCAACAAGTAGCCGTCATCATCGTATTGGAATCCATTTGATACCCAATCATCAACATCAAGCAATTTGGCAATCGAACCAATGAGAAGATCGACACCGGCGCTGACAATCGCAACAAAAATACCACGCTCTTTCAGAGCTGCAACCAATTCACGTGCACCTGGCATCAACTTGACACCCTGATAGCATCGCATTAGTTCGTCCCGATGGATTTGGGGTTTGACGGATTTCCAAAGTCGAATGTCGTCAGCCATGAACTCAGCATCGCTAATCTCACCCCGAAGAAATCGATCCAACATTTCACCACTATTGGTGCCAAAATATTCGTGAATAATTCGCCACGAGGAAATGGTTTCGACCAATACGCCATCACAATCGAAACACACTGCTTTAGTCGACATACAATCACCGCTGATACCGGCGAAAGGGTATCTAGTCAAGAAGGAATGGGAGCGAAGGACCCCACTCCGCCGAAGCGGAGTGGGGGCTCAGAGGGGGCGCCCGAAGGCGCCCCACCCTGCCACCTTCGGGTGGCCCCTGTGGTTATCTCTCAATCAACTCAGTACTGTGGGCTGATGCTTGTCTGGCTAGCAGTGTAAGTCATCAGAATCACAGCTGTACCACCAGATGGTGCGTACTGCAGAGTGATTAGAGTGTTGTTTGGCAACTCTTCACCAGTGGTCTGGTCAACCATTCGAACCTGGATTCGGTCACTTGCACCAAATCCTGCCGAACAATCAACTGCACAGTTGATCGAATCCTTGTAAGTGACGAGTTTGTCACTATTACTTGGGACGAATCCGTACACACCGTCTGGATTGGCTAGACTGGTTCGGTAGGATTGTGCATCACCTGCACTGTCAATCCACTCTACGACGACGAATACTGCTTGTGCAGCAAGTTCGTTGTCGTGGCTTCGGACGTTGATGGCCCAGTACCACAAGTCGCTGTCACCTGAGAACGACTCAGCCGACGCATCAAAGGTCAGACGAGGCGTTGCCTTGCCAGTGGAGTCTGTGGCTAGGCTGTTAGCCCAGACATAGATTACACCAGACAAGACCACGGTGATTGCAACAAGCAGAATGGTTGCAATGACAGGGCTTACTGCCTGCTCATCTCCTGAGAGGGACTCCATGAGTTCCTCTTCATCCTCTTCACTGCGTGAGCGCATGAGGAGGGCACCGACGAAGGCACCAACCAAGCTCACTGCAATCAGACCTGGAGCGAAGCTCGCAACCGAGGTTGCTGGGCGGAGTCGTACCATCTCTGGTAGACCGTCTGCAGTGTCATCTGTGGTGATGTTGTTGTTATCCCAGTTCAACTCTTCAAGCGCCGGTCGGCGGATCGAGTTGTCGATGTAATCATCTGTGTGCGGGTTGATGGTGCGGACTTCAAGGAACGCACGCACGTACTCAGTTGGGTTGTTGAGAGTCACGTATCCACGGATAGTCTTGGTCTCACCAACGTCTGGTACTTCACCAGCATCCCAAGACAGGGTGACCTGGTCTTGGATCAGAGTTGGGTTGTCATCCGCATAGAAGCGGACCTGCACATCGTGTCCGTAGTTGTACAGCGCGGGATCGTCACCAGAGTTGGTGATGTCAATGTCCACGGGTACACGGGTACCTGGTAGAACCGCCTCGATGTTGAGCCAGTTGAATCCAGCTTCTTCATCGAAGTGGTAGTCCGGACGTGCCTCAGGTGTGTTCATCACACGGATGTAGACTGTCACACGGTCACTTCGCTGCTCATAGACACCGGATGGGCTCTGAGCATAGTCGATGTAACTTGGTGCTTCAGCTGTATCGTTCATCCATAGGTAGACCGTACAGTAGACACCACTTGCAGGTTGCATCTGGTGGACACCACCATCGGCTTCGCCGTTGTTGTCAGCGTCTTGCAAGAAGTCAATCTCCGAAGTTGGAGCATCTGTTGCTGCATCGTCAATCAAGTCGATGGCAAAGGTGTCTGCATCATTGTCGATGGTAATCGAGAAGTAGTTCTCGTACGCACACAATGAGGTCTCTTCGACAGACCAGGTCAACTCATCCAATGTGTGATCGTTGTCCGACATGAGTCGGCTTAGATCCCAAGTCAAGTTGTCCGCGTTCTCGTCGTCTTCAACAACATCCCAGAACCAATCCAACTGTAGCGAACCATTAGCGGTCTCAACGTAGACATTCTCTGCTGCGTTGAAGTCCTTGATGATTGGCTGGTCGTTGACCGGGTTGACGATGAAGTTCACAGTTACCGGGCTCGCAGCATCGTTCTCGGATGCGCCGTCAGACAGATCCAAGACGATATCACAGTCGCCACCGGCTTCGTTCGAGGTGTTCTCCGCGATGGTCAGCACGTTGGAACCAATTTCGGTTGCGAACGGTACACAGGTACCCTCATCTTCAGTCCAAGTGTAAACTTGAGGCACTGCCTCGTTGTTCCAGTCACTCTGCGTCTGCTCGTTTGCCATGTCGACAATGTACGAGCGAGATGCGTTGGATGTGTCACCAAGGTCCTTGGTGATGAGACCATTGAAGTTCTCATCGTGGACGTTTAGGTTGCCATCACCGTCATCGTAGAACACTGGCATGCAGTCAAAGCGGTTGGTGTTACAGATGACTGGTGCGTCGTTGACGTTCCAGATACCAACTTCCATTGTCTGGGTTGCACTGAGACCGTGACTGTCTGTGACAGTCAGTTGCAGGCGGTGACCGCCGAACTGGTTCTCGAGTGTATCAATCTCCAAGGATTGACCCGTCAATGTGTAGTCGTATGGAGTTGGGTAACTGTGCGTGTTGGTTGGTGCATCAGTTACAGACCATACGAGCGACTCTGACGTATCCTGCAGATCGACACCCTTGTCCGTTAGGGTAATGGTGTGTTGACCTGAATCTTCGTCATATTCCACGTCGACCAAGTTCTCGATGACAGGCTTTGCCCGCAGGATATCGATTGAGATGTCCTGGTTCTGTGTCATGATCACTGGTGCATTGGAGTCATCCCAGTCCCAGTAGTCGCCTTCCGCGTTGCGGACCTTGACCAAAATCTGGTAGACGTGAGGTGCACCTGGTGTTGTGCTGGAACCTGTGTAGGTTCGGAACAATAGCAGGTGGTCATCCAATGTGACGGGTGCATCGCCGGATGCAGGTAGGTCGCCTCCAACGAGGTTGAAGGTTCCGAACTGACCGAAGGTCTGACCGGAGGTGGTTGTACCGTTGAATGGCTGTTCTGGGAACACACCAGCAACTTGACCATCCTGACCGAATGGTGAATCCCACTGTACCATTGCAATCCAGCGAACTTCTTCGGTTGGGTTACCAAGGCAGGACCATGGAATTCGGAATTCACTGACTGGAGTTGTCGTGAATGGGTTTCCGACGAAGATGCTCGAATCGATTTGTGGACAGCTGGATGTTACATCCACCCAGTTACCGGTTGGCATAACCTTGCGTAGACCCCAGTTGTTGAGATCTTCCATCCACAACATGTAGTCTGCCTGGATTGGCAGAGTGTGCTGTGAGTGCCACATGTCACCAGTGGACGAACCACCAGCGGTTGTGTCAAGGTAGAACAGACCGTCTGTGCTCACAAAGGTCGGTCCAACCAATGCTGCGAACATGTAGTTGGAGTCCCATGTGACTCGCAAGTGAGCCTGTGTGGTTGCGTTGACTGCAACCGCACCGGGCATCATGTCATCTGCTTCGTTTGCAAAGTTGGTACCGAGCCAATCCCATAGAACACCGTCGACGGTGATGGTTCGACCCGCACTGCTGCGCCATGATGGGCTGACGTATGCGGATTGTCCACCGGGTACGTTGACGGTTTCACCGGTATCGAGGTTTGTGGCCTGAGCAAGGCTGCGGATGTATAGACCCACGTCACTGCTTGGGTTTGCACCCATGTGTGTGATGGTCAAGTCCAGAAGGTTACCCTCGTGAACAATAGCATCCGAATCAACTGTCAATCGAGATGGTAGGGTCACACCGGTGATCAAAGCACCGTTGTTGAGTACACCGTTACCAATGCTGGTGACTGTTGAGAAGGCACCTGCATCAATCTGTGTGGAGACACCACCACAACCACCGTTGGTTGCGATGTATGTGGGGTCAACACTGTAGCAAGATGCAGTTTGTTCCCATGGTGCAGGCACATCTCCAAAGGTTGGGTGTGCAAAGATACCGGACATGTTCTCAATCGAACCGGATGCCCCGTTAACTGTCTTCAGGACAGTGCTACCTTGTGCAACACCACCGTTCCAGCGGAAGTCCGAGTGTCCGTCTGCGAGGACACCAATGGCTGCGTTGACAGATAGGCCTGTCAACTCAAGCACATCGTTGCCATTGTCGCTGACAACATCCAGAGCAACACCGTATGTACCGTTAGCTGCAAGCACTGCACCGTTGGTGGACAAATCGACGTTTGTCACTTCAACAGCTGTATCATCACCCAAGATGGTGGTCGAGGCTGCCATGTGTAGCTCGCCGCCGTCCATTGCAAGACCTAGACCGTATCCGGAGACAACAACACCGTTCAGAGTGATGTCATCGCCGCCACCCATGATGTCGATACCAGTGGTCTGTAGGTTGTTACCCGTACAGTTTGCAACATTTACCGATCCGGTTACAGAGGTGTATGTCGCACTGTAGTAGGTGAAGTTACCCACATTGTTGAACTGGTGGATAAACGATGAACCAAGGTTCATTTGACCACTGTCCCAACTCTCAGCCTGACCCGAATCAGATGTTGTTGTGTGCGGGAGGTTCGCTGTGCCGTACGCACGAGATATCCAGCGCACTGAGTCGCCAACACAGACACCAGTGAGGTGCGCTGGGCTGTAAGTGCTCTGTTGTATGTCGACGTTGAAGATTCGACCTGCGCCGCCACCTAGACCAGAGTAAACCGAGTTGTTATCGGTTACTTTGCAGCCATCGGTGTTGACCGCGTTCATGACGGTCGATACAACGTTGTTTGACATGAAGATCTCATCCAATCCACAGTTTTCGACGTAAATACCCACTGCACTGGTCGGCAGGCGACCGGTGGTGAATCCGATGGTGTTACCATCGATGTGGACGTCGTTTCCACTGCGGATACCACTGACTGCAATTCCACCGTCAGCATCGGTACAGCTGTTGTCTGTGATGTCACCATGTCCGTTTAGGACAAAGATACAGGCGTTTGCTGCACTACCGATACCCGTGATGTCGTTGTTGGAAATACTCCACTCACGTGCACCACGTAGGTAAATCGGGTTCTCTGCGACCAAGGTGTTGTCATCAATCTCTACACTGAAGGATGTTGCATCCTGGCTGTACACGTTGTACTCAGGTACAGCGCCAGTGAACACGTTACCGTTGAACTTGGCATCGTGAACATTCGCGTTGAGGTAGTACCACATACAGAGTACAGTACAATCCTCGAAGGTGTTGTTGTTCACCTGAAGATCGTGGGTACCGTTACCACCGTAGTAGGTAGATGTCGCGTAGAAGTTACTGGGTACGAAGAACCCAACACCACAGTCAATCATTGTGTTGCCTGTAACGCGGACATTGTCGAATCCAGCAGACTGAATGCACATATCATCGTAGAATACGGCACTTGAAGTGCTCTCAGGTACTCTGTAGTGCATCAACAGGCTGTTGGTCACAGACAAGTCACCGTTCTGTAGGTAGTAACCACTACCTGTTCCGATGTTCTTCAGACCCAAAAGCTTGCTATCATCGATATCATACTGACCGTAACTGTACGTTCCAGAGTAACCGACACGGAAGCTACTTTGCTCATCATCGCCCATTGAAATAATGGTCGTGTTGTGCATCCAAATCTTACCCTGGTATGGGTAAGTGACTTGAATTCGAGTCTCGTCGTTTACAGTTCCAGTTGTGAAGATAATCGAGTTGTTGAAGCTCATCTTCCCAGTGCCGATATCGGCGTAGTTGTATGGTGAATCCATCTGAATGACCTTGTTGGACATGTCACTGTTATCGATGTAGTAACCGTGTTCCACAACGCCATCAACTGTACGCTGACTTCGGTAGTTGAGTCCAGTACATCGACCCATTACGTCCCATGATGTGTATGAGTAACATACACGGTCAGTAATTGATGCAGTCAATGTTGACGAAGCAGTGTTCCCTGACTGATCTGCCAAAGTGATGGTGTCCATTGCATATCGAATATCCATGGAGACACCATTGGTGTATTCAATTTGTGCTAGGGTAACCAACTGGTAACCTGCGAGGTTCGCAGTCGTTGTACCTGATGCGTCCTTGGTCCAGGCCACGAACTTCAAGTCATCGACGCCACCACTGGAGTCAGTGGTACCACTGTCCACAACAGCTGAGTTCGCATCCAATACCTTGACTCGTGCACCATCAACGGCTGTTGAATCAGCGGAGACTGAGATATCAAGTGAGCGCTGTCGTGTGAATACCGCGGCGCCGCTAATGCTGACCTTGGTTTCATCAATGTCTCCCTCAAGATATTCCATGGTAGCCGTACCACTCATGGTCACGTCCTGTGTGTTTCCAGTCATGGTCGTATCTTCCATGAATACGGTACCCGAACCATCGTGAGTCACACCCACGCCGTTGTTGTTCAGGTTTAGACCTTCGAATGACCAGTCATCCGTACTCGAGCTGAGGACCTTCACACCGCAGTAACCTGCGTTTGCGATGGTACCGCTGAGATCGAGGCTCATGGTCTTCGATAGAACAATACCGTCCATTGACTGGTTGTCTAGATCTACATTGGTTAGACCCAACTTGCCACCAGCATTGCTGCCCATTCGGACACCATAGCGACCATCGTTGACTGTGATGGAATCCATGGTTGCACCCGTAGTGCCTGAGACAAGGATACCTTCACTGGTAGGAGCATTGATGGTGATATCACTCAACGCACCAGCAGCACGATCGCCGCCGATATCAATACCGGTATCAGCACCGTTGATGGTACCATCACTGATGTCTGCAGTACCGAAGTCACGGCTGTAGTCCTTGTTCATCAGGTCAGTGACACTGTTCGCTGCACGGACGGAGAAGTCGATGCGGTCTTGGTAGTAATCAGCACCGTAGTGTAGCATGTCAATGTAGACCACTACTTGGTCGATGTTGCTCGAACTGGTGTCAACGATTGGGTAAGCAATTCTCCAACCCGCTGGGTTTGGAGTTGCAGGACTGTAAGCGTATGACTTGCAGACGTTGTAGCTGCCCCACATTCCGTTGAATCCTTCTGGAGGAGTGTAGGTTCCCGAGTAGTAGAAGCTCGGCCAGTAACTTGCCCAGAAGTGGTATGGGTAGTAGTTGGTACTCTGTGTGAGACCATCAACTGACTGCATACGGAATCCGAATTCATTGGGCTCCATGTTGTAGCTACCTGCACTGGTGTACGCTCCACCGCCGTAGGCGATGAAGTAGTAGTAGTACGCATACTGGTACGAACCACCTATGTTGTATCGGTAACCGTACAGGTTGCAATCCCAAACAGGTGCACCACCTTCACCGCCACTGTAGGAGTGAGTTCCTGCAGTGACAGCGGGGTCGTTGTTGCCCCATGGGTAGTAACCCGTCTTACTGGAATCGGTGACGTTCTGCAAACCGTTTCCATCATCGACTGCGATGCGGTATCGGTCTGTGACCATGAAATACTTACCGTAGTATGATCCATATCGTGGGTCAGCGTTACCACCAGCGTAAACGAAGTTCGCTCCGATTTGTACATACTGGTTGTTCTTAGCAAACGATGTGATGTCAATCGCGTGGGTTTGCCAACCGCGACCTTCTCCACTCAGAATTTCTGAGCGGTAGATGGTGGGGAGGCTCATGCCACCGTCAACTTCCATACCAACTGTGTTGTCAGTTAGTGTGAATCCATCGATGGTCGGTGCTGCATCGACAACAGAGATACCGACAGCCGAGTTCTTCACTAGGATGTTCGATACGCTGCTGGCTGCAGTGTCATGTAGGCGGACACCGATACCGGAGTTGGCGTTCTGAACCACTGCGTTGTTGACGATGTATGTACCGCCATCTACGTCAATGGTCGCCGTGTTAGCAGCAGCGTTTGGACTGCCGAACGCAGTCGAACCGTTGCGCATCTCCAGTGTACCACCGTCGCTGACGGTGAGTCCACCGCTCATGTCACGGATGGAACCGGCATCGATGGTGAACTGGCCACCATCTGCTAGATCCATGGTCCATGGGTAAGCACTGGACTGGGCACGGATTGCACCAAAGTCACCATCGTGCTCACTGACGAGCAACTCTGCACCATTGAGCAAAGTGATGGTGGGGTTGCTTGCTGCTGTGCGGTTAACACGTAGCGAAGTACCCTGTAGGTGTACACTGCATCCGTCAAGAACCATGTCAGCAGACAAGGTGATGATTTGACGGGTGTAGGTGTGGTATCCATCCACCATCGAGGCAGAGTCGTTGTTGGCGAAGAAAGAACAATCCTTCGTTGCGCCACCAAAGTCCATTGGGAATGCCTCAAGCTTGAGGTAAACGTGCTCGCCAACCTCTAGAGGTAGGTCACTGGATGGGTAATCAGCGTTGTGTCCCGAAGTGTACCATGGGTCCAGAGGCGTGGTTACGTTCTGACCTGCACCACCGGCTGCGCGGAGAGTGTGGTCAGTGTAGGAAGCAGACGAACTGGTCGTTCCACTGTTGTCACGCTCATACAAATCAGTGATGAGCCAAACACTTGCTGCACCTGAGGCATCTGTCTTGCTGGTTCCGACAGTGAACAATTCTGTTCCTGAACTGTCGTGTACCGAAGCAGCGACGTTGTGGTTGGCCTGGAAGGCGTTACCACTGTTACCGGATCGGTAAACAGAGACAGTTCCAACACCGCCGAAGTAAATCTTCGAACTGCTGGAGGCAGCCTCAACCCAACAGACAGCGGTGTCTGCGGAGTTGGTGGAGTCGAGACAGTCGTTGCCTCGGAAGTTGATGTCAATCAAGCGGATGTCACCGTTGGTACCAGCACTTGCGAGGTAATTGCCCCAGTTTGTCTGGCCGGTTACGGTCATCATTGCAACGGTCAATACACTGTTACGTGCGTACACGAAGTTGTTGTTCGTGCTGTCACCAGCGATTGTACCATCGGAGATGGTAATCACGTTGCTGCTTGCTGAGGACGCACAGTTTGCACTGACCCAAGCATCGCTTGAACCGTCACCCATGTCGATGTCTGCAAAGTTGACATTCCAGCCACAACCATTGACTGTGAGTCCAGCAACACTGAGTGTGTTACCTGAGACCATGTCTGTGGTAGGAGCTGTGCCTGACATTTGTAGAGCACCACCAAGATCGATGTTATCCATTGTACCTGGCTGAGTGCGTGCCATGGTGAGTCCACCATCAGCACTGACAGTGTCCATGGTCCAACCTGTGTCACCAATGGCAGGGCTGCTTGCACCTGCGGGGGTGATACTGTATCCGTTGGAGTCACCAGAACTGCTGACATCTTCCATGTGTAGGCTATCCGTTGCATGGGTGGTCATTGCGGTGTTGTAATTGCTAATGTCTACGTTGTAGAAGTAGCCTTCAGTTCCACTGGTAGCGGTACTGGTTTGTGCAACACCGGTTCCTGTCTGCTGTGACGAGAAGCCACTGCTGGCGTCGATGGTCACGTTGGACAGTGAGAGACTGTCTGCCTCACCGACGATACCGTTGACTGCTGCGTCGGTCATGGTGACGTTCTCAATCCAAACGGTTGAACCGTCACCGGTCATGACCGCACCCTGACCTGCGTAGGCGTGGGTGTTACAATCAGTAGCTGAACCACCAACCCAAGTCAAACTTGAGTCGTCGGGTAGTTCGATACAGGAATCAGCGCTGTTTGTGATGCTGACACCCGATAGATCGAATCCAGTACCTTGTCCACTACCGTGCTTGATTGCAGTTGAGACGTTGGTGAAGGTTACGTCACTGAATGTGAAGTTACCCACGTTGCCATTGTAGTGAGGTGCGTTGCCGTGGCGGCTACCTGCACTGATGGCGATGTCCATGTTCTCAAAGTCGGTGTTTGTGAAGGTGTGGCGATCATCGGTACCTGCTGTACTGCAGCCACCATTGGTGAATGCCAGACCCTTGGCGTTGTTCGTACCCAAGTTGGTAATCTTGACTGGGTTAGACGAGTTGCCGTTAACTGACAAACTGTTGCAAGCACCTGTAAATGCCATACCCTTGCCTTCAGCGATTTGTACTTCTACGCCGGGCATGATGGTCAAGTCGGCAGAGACCTGCAAGTAGTCACCATTGGATGGGTTGACTCGAATCGGGCTCTGCTCGATATCCCAAGTCGTTGGCGTGGTGATGTCCGCAGTAACGTCCATACCTGAGCCGTCGAATGGAATCATCTTCGAGCGGATACTGCACTCTGAACCGGAGTTGTAGTAGCAGTAGTATGCTGCATAGTAACCCCACCATGGTGCCAAGTCAACGTTCGCTGCGTATGAGGAACTGCTTGGCAAGCCAGGCATGGTTGTTCCCCAACTTGAGGACATCATCTGTGCACTGTTGGTCGAACTGGAGGTACTGAACTGCATTGCACCGTGGCGGATTGCGTGGATCTTGTGACCCTGTGTTCCGTTGAAGGTGCTGCCGAAGTACTCGAATTCGAAGTCGTTTGGCAGGTCGATGACCGTGCTGCAGTCGCCTCGGTAGCTGGTGAAGTAACGAGTACAGTAGTACGTGTACGGGTAACCGTTGTTGCTGCCAGTGAATTCTTCGTTAAAGTTGAACAATTCAGTCATGCCAGCGTTGTAGGTCTCGTATCCGTATGCACTACCATCGGTCGCGATTCGGTAGTTGTTGGAGAACGGATTTTGTCCACCAATGAATCCTGCTCCGCGCCCGCGTAGGAGTTCACCTGCATTTGCTGCCGGGTTCTGGAATCCAATGTACTGATAGTCGTAGTACGCGTTGCTGCTGGTGTCATACTCGAATTCAATCTCGTTTGTGACATCATACAGACGGACCTGATAGTTGACATTGTAACCGGAGTTGAATCCAGCGGTCATGTCGTGCCACTCGATGACGAAGACCTTGGTTGGCTCGCCAATGTCGTAAGACACTGCAGTTGTGTTGTTCCAGTTGCCGTTGTTGTCAACTGCATGTAGGGTGTATTCCACTGTGTTGCCTCGGTCAGTGCCGGGGATTGTAGTGGTCCACGTACAAGCGACATTTTCACAGGCGCTGGGGGCAGCATCTGGAGACATGGAGCGCTCGGTCCAACTGGACCAGGAACCTGCCTCTGCGTCATACACACGGTACTTCATCGAAGGTGCAACCAGGCCATCGCCCTGATCGGTTGCGTTGGTGTTCAGTCCCACAGGTGGGTCACCAGCGTCACTGATCTTCATTGATAGCGTCCGATCATCTTCCACGTAGGTGTCCATTAGACCTGGGTGGGCAAACTCCGGTGGGAATGTGTCCGGTGCAGGCTTGATTGAACTGACCTTGGAGTTGACTTCCCAACCGTTGTTGACCTTGCCGTCATATCCTGGGTTGGACCAGCCGTTCCATGCGTAGTTGTAGCGGTAGTAGTAGTACGTACTGTAACATGGGTTGCTGTAGCTTGAACCTGAGTAGGTCGAGCGCACGAACATAATTGGGTTGTTGTTCGTGTTTACGCAGAACATGTTACGGTTTGCACTGTTCAGGTTGTAGGTAGAGTTCCAGGAGAACGCACCAAAGTAACCTGTGATGTCACCGGGGATGGGGACCTTTACGTATCCATCATCGGTACTACCGTAGTTTAGTGAGGTGTACGAGGTACCTGCAGTTTGTGGCTGCTCGATACCGTTACCGCTGGAGACCTCGTAGCCCATGACACCCCATGAGGTGCCATCGTGATACCAGATTACGTCAGAACCGGGGCCGTTCCGAGCATTCATCGAAAGCCCTGGTACGGTGACCTTGTCCATGTTTGTCTGACAGTTGGTCGATGTGCACACACGTGTTGTGCCCGGGTAGTATCGCAGATCCAATACTGCACCTGAGTTGAAGCACGACAATGAGCCTGTGCCACAGTTTGAGGTGTCGTATTCCATGTGGTACTCACGACTTGGCTCGTAGTAGGTCATCTGCCAATCGTAGTAGCGCTGTGCGCTGTAGTACGAGTAGGAGTTCCATCCACTAGCTCGAAGTTGCCACTTGTTATCGCCGTCGGCTGCATTGTCGACATGCTCAATCTCGTAGCTGTATGGTGAACTTGGATGCGTCTGCATGTTGCTTGGGATACCTGTTCCACCAGCTGGGGTGGTACCAGTTGTACCCGAGACACCACCGTTGGGTGGGGCAGGCGCGTCACGGTAAGCCCAGTAGTACTCGACTTCTTTCGTGCCTGTAGCAGGAGCCGCTTGAGCGGGGATTGTAGCCTTGAAGTTGCAAGCAGCACCGCCTGCAACACAGGTTCCGATTGTCGTTGCACCGACACCGGTCCATGAGCCTCCATCAACACGGTAGTACAGGTGGGGTTTTCCTGCGGCCGTGGTGTTGACGCCACTGGCGTCAGTTGCGCTCATGTAGAGTGTTCGTGCACCGTCAAGGTAAGTGGTCTTACCATTGAAAGCAGTGTGCTCAGCAACAGGAGCCGTAGTATCCGAACCACCTGTGTAGGAGATTTCGAGATGTGGCTTGTAGGATGCACTGCTCTGGCAACCGTAGAAGGTGTAGGTGTTCTGAGTACACCAATACCACATTGGCGCGTTACCTGAGTTGCGTACTGACAATCCAAGGATGTGTCCGCTGGTACCTGCACCATTGCCATCAACTGCGTCTTGAACATCCGCTTCACCATTTGAATTCATGGTGATCGAGCGGAAGCTACCGGCGTTGTAGCCGTAGTAGTATCCAGGATCACTGAGCGTCGTCACTGAAGACGATGCTGCGGAGTTCACAGCGTACCGGTGGATGTACAGACCGGAACTGTATGTGTAACTCGCTGGGTCAATCATGGTACTGCTCTGTGAGGAACCGCTCTTCATGACCGCCACTTCGAAGCTTCGCGAACCGGTTCGATATCGACCGACATGGTTCTCGAAATCAACACCGGTGACCGTTGCACCACTTGGCATGGTGTTGGCCAAGTTGAATCGGTGAACCGCAGTTCGAACGTAGCCGGAGTATCGAGATGAACTCGTACAGGTGTTCGCCGAGCTACCTTGACCCTTGCAGGTGTAGGTAATGGCGGATGTTGAGTAAGCACGCTCATAGTTGAATTGTCTCCAACCATAGTTGATCGAGTACTTGTAAGTGTAGTAAGTGGTTGCAGCCGTCACATCAATGGTCGGGTCAATCATTACTGGGTACGAGCGGTTCTCGTCCATGAGCCACTCCGAATCAATCGCAGTCGTCAAGTGAACGTGAGAACCAACCTGTACGATGAAGTACTGGCCAATTGCTGGAAGCGCTTCTGGACTTGAATCGTAAACGAGAGGTGCTGGAACACTGACATACAGTTCACCAGTCTCGATGTTTCGAATTTCAAACGATTCGTTGGTCTTCAGGACCTCGCCCTCTTGCAGAGGACTTGCACCGTTGAACACAGCGTAGCCATGAGGCAGAAGCATTTCTTCCTGCAGGCCGAACCATCCGTCAAACTCCTGACCAAAGAAAGGCTGATCGCGCAGAACCAGGTTCTGCTTGACCTGAGTTGCAGTGACCGTGTAGTCCAGAGCGATGCCCTGGCCTAGTGGGTAGCGCAACACGTTGCCAGATGTCTGTACGGGCTCCTCAGTTTCATCGAGGTGGTACATCATTGGCTGTGCCATGTCTTTGTCCATTTGTACGACGACAGGGTTCATACCCATTCGGATGGCGTCGATGTTTTGATCAACTTCGATTACCACACCGTTGTCAACATTGTCTTCAAAGTAGGTGTGGAATGTGTTTTCAGTTACAGACCAACCATTTCCTTCGGACTCAATGTTGAGGTCGACCGCTCTCCATGCACCTTCATCATCAAGGTAATGGATTGGGTCAGTGGTTACAATCGCAACCTTCCCTTCTTCCGTCACATACGTCTTGGAGTTCGCAGTTCGGCTTCCAACGAGCTCGTCTTCGGCTGGGTAGCCGTATCCGATATCGTCAACCGTTGCATATTCCTCCACGTCGAGAGCAAACAGATCCACCTCTTCGCTAGCTTCTGCTTCATCGACAATATTGTCCGATACAGCATCTCCAGCTGGTGGAACCGCTTGGGCCCAACTCATTCCAATCATCAATAGCGTGAGCAACAGCCAACTGCCGCCCAACACCTTCTTGTTTCCATTTGTCATCATTCACATACCCCAGAGTGTCCTATGAACAGTCCTGCCACGCTCTGACGTAGATATAACCGTATGGGTGCAAACGCTTTGATTTACCCTTTCTGTTCGGCAAACTGCGAGGAAATTTTCTCCGCTGAAAAATGTCAAAAAAACAGTAGTACAAACAATTTGTAACAATTATTTTTGTTACCTTATCGCAGTTTTATATTTCATTAATTTTGGTTGAAAAAGCCATTTTCATCACGAAATAATCCGAGAAAAACACATGACTGCACGGAATTACATGAAAATCTAAGTCATGTTGTGAAACGAAAAAAGGGGCCGGGCCCCCGAAGGGGGCCCGACCCGAGTCACCATCTCAAGATGGGTCTTGTTCTTCCGACTGTGAGATCAGTAGTCCCACTCTTTGTCGTCGCCGTCGCCTTCAGCGCCGCGTGTCAAGATGAACGCGCCACCGATAACTGCAACAACCACCAGTACGATGATTGCAGCAATGGCTGTCGAAGGCATGCCTTCATCCTCACCTGCAGGATCACTTCCGCCATCGATTACACCAGGGTCTACAACACCAGAGCTGTAGTCTGCGGTCATCAAGTGGCTGTCACCGTCAGGCGAGTAGACGTTGCCTGTGGTGTCCTTGGCTCCAACTGCGAAGAACATGTTCGAACTGCATGAGCCGCCGCACATGTCTTGCTCAGTTACGGTGAGCGAGGTGGTGGTGTCTGTGGTCTCTGCACATGCACCATCACCAACGACACTGTCGAAGGAGTCCTGCACTACAGATTGGCTGGCTGCCCAGCAAACCATCCATGATGCCACGTCACCCGTTTCGGTGGCTGTCCATGTGAAGGTGAGTGAATCACCCTCAGAAGATGGGACATCAGCGTCGATCGATGGAGCAGGGGATACACTGCCGTCTGCAGTCACGGTGATGGCCATGCCGCCACCGGTGAGCGCAGCACCCGAGGTTTCGTCGGTATTGCCGTTCTCAGTCTGCACATGGATGGTGTAACTTTCACCATCAGTTCCAACCAGCGTCCAAGAGGTGGTGGTTGGGTTCATTGCAGGCATGGCTGTACCCGCCATTGGATCACAACCGTCACCAGAGCAGTGGTACAGATTGACTGTGTCTGCACTACCCAATAGGCTGTCATCGGCATAGCCCCAATCAAAGACGACCTGAGCTCCAGGCTGCAATGTTGCAGTCAATCCGTTGACACCGGTTGCAGGTGGCTCAGCACCCGCGGTTGCAACATCGAAGATTGCGTATGTACCGCCGTTTAGGTTACCCTCGAGGCCACCATCGTGGTTGAAGGTCAATGTGACTCCACCATTGTTACCCGCAGATTGGGTCACGTGGTTGACACTGGTCCACTGAGAGTCAGCAGTTCGTAGGTACCATAGTCCCCAGTTAGTCGAGGCGTCCCCATCGAAATCGATGGTCATGGTTTCCGCACCAATGTCAGTTGGGTTGAACACGTTTGTAACGGTCATGTCAAAGGATACGACACTGTCGAATGCACCGGCATTGCTACCCAGTTGCTGCTGGGTGTAAGTTTCCCCATCAGCGGCACTGACATCGAATGCAACCAGTGGACTGTAAACCAATGAGTAACCAACGGTTGCTCCTGTGACATTCATCTCAGTCGAATAGGAGTTCCAAACGGATACGACCATGGTATCGGATGTCGATGCCATGTTGGCGTCCGTAACGGTTGCAGTGACTGCACGCTGGCCGATCCATGACGCATCAGTCACGACTGTGCAGATCGATTCAAGACAGGTTTCCATGTCCATGCGCTCACCATCAGCGGTGATGCGGGACCAGGAATACATCAGACCTTCAGCAGGTGTTTCCGTGTCCTGTCCTCGCGCGCGCATAGTAATGGTGTCACCAACAATGATTGGGGCCTCTACAGATTCCCCATCTCGATTGATTTCATCGAGGGTCATGTAGACGGTTGGGTTGTCGTTGATGACCTCAAAGAATGTACCACGCATGTCGTTTCCGGAGTTCATGTCCGTTGCATCGGATGGCTCTGTGTCGCCACCGTCTGCACCACCAATCAACTCAACAGATGCAGTTACAGTGTATCGGCCAGCAGATAGCACGACGTCGATACAAGCCGTACCTTCAGGTGTCGAGCCAGGGTTGGTCTGACTGAGTGTCGTGTGCGTGTAAGAATCCTCATCATCGGTCAAACACTCGTTGGATACACCTGGTGCACCGTTGAGAGCATCGTTACCGTTCTCATCAGTGACGGTGAACACAACTCTCCAATCGTAGTAGTTGGTTGCAGAGGAGCCACCGTATACGACGCTAGCAGACAAGGTTGTCTCTCCAACGTTCAAGGTGCCTTCTGTGGCCTCATTCGGGCCACCAGTGAGAGAGGTTACACCAAGGTCGTGGAAGACGGAGAAGAATCCACTGAGCGTACCGTCGTTGTTGCCTGTACGGTCGTCGTAATCTGTGGTCTGCTCAATCATAATCAATGACGTATCTTCTTCTTCGCCACCTGGACCTACTCCACCTGCTGCACCTTCCTTTGGTGAATACAAGTCGAATCCAATGAGCATGGCGGTAACAGTGAATGAGTTGACGCTGTCGCCACCAGCAGTTCCTTCGTCACCCACGATGACACCACGGTAAGTGTATGTGGTTCCAAAGTCAAGAACAGTACGGTCTTGTTGGCAGGGATTAGCGCCATTAGTGCATGGGTTTTCATTCAAGTCATTTTGATCAGTAGTAGGATCATCCAAATTTGACACATTGTGCCAGACATCGACACTTTCTGTCGCACCAGCAGTGACTGTCTGTGAGGCACCATTGGCTGCAACGTCGTTGAAGTTACCATCAACGAAAATGCCAGATTCCTCAATAACATAATCTCCACCAAATTCGACACTGAACTGCGTGTTGCGTGGCTCCCAATCTTGGGAACCGTCAGCAGTGACGCTCAACATGAAGTTGTGCGGGCCTGCGCCCTGAACACTGTCGTGGTTGGCAGGCTCAGCTTGGCAGTCGCCATTTGGACCATCGGTCCAGCAGAGATCAACCACGATGTCACTGTAGTGTTGAACAGTGACCGAGAAGGTGATGTCGTTGTTGGTCAAATCGGAATCCATGCTTGAATCAACATCGATTTGCATGTAAACGGTGTACTCACCTGCAACAGTGGGTGTCCATGATAGGTCACCACCAGATGCTGCCTGAATGCGGTAGTTTCCGCCGCCCAAGAAATCACCTGATGCAAGTGTATTGAAGCTGCAACCGGTCACGGCTACATCTCCGGGACAAACCGCGTCATCGAGGTTGTCGATGACGGGTTGTTGGCCGTCTCCGGCCGGAGTTACAGTTACACGAATATTGAATTCGTTTGCTGCATTATCACCTTCATTGATGATAATCGGCCGGAAATACACTACATCCCCGATGTCAATTCCATTCCGAGTGTTGCCCGCTGCATCCACGAATGTTTCTCGTGGTTGCAGGACATCGTGCAACTTCAATTCATCAGCCGCACGACCACCCGTTTCCATTTCGTTCGTATCCTTCAGCTCATCGGCGAAATCGATTCCAGCAAGTACGCTGGTCAACATCAACGCCGTGAGTACAATAGGCACAATTTGCTTCACTTTACAGTCCTCCCTCACAGTGGGTACTTCGCCACAGTTAAACTTCGTATTTATACTGTGGGGCGGCCCAAGTTACTTTTCGGGTGTTAAATTTACATTTGTATATAATATCTAGAACGAACGATTTGTAATTTAATTAACATCCCGTAGTGCCTCAGCAGGACGAATCGAAGCCGCTTTTCTGACGGGCCAAATTGTCGCCAATAGAGTCAGGATGTAAGCCCCCAAAACGATCCATACGATTTCAGCCCAAGGCATGATGAATGCTGCACCATCTTCCTTGAGAAAACGTTCGTATAACGCATAGTGAAACCCGATGCCAACCAGTGCACCATTGAGGATGCCCAAGAAAGAAACCCAAGACAATTCTACCAAGAAGGTCCAAACAACCATACTGCGATGGAATCCTAGTGCCCGTAAAATGCCAATTTGGTGCTGTCTTTCACTGACATTGCGTATGGTCACAACGGCCAAGCCTGCAATACCGACCGCCAACCCAAGAGCCAAGAAGGCTTTGAGCAAATTGAATATGGACAAAAAGAACGACTGCGCCTTGGCAAAGGCGACTTCAATCACAAAGACCCCAACCCCTTCCTCAATCATCCCTCGTTCAATTTCATCCGCAGCCGTTTCTTGGTCGGCAACTGAAGTGCCATTCGGCATACTGAACCACACGATTTGGGGCTTGGCATCGAATCTCTCCGCGGCGAAATCTGATTGAATGTAAATTCCGGAAAGCATGATTGAGGACTCTTGTTTGAGGATTCCTGCCACGAAAACAGTACGATTGACGCCTAAATTGGTCGGGTCACTGATCAGGATTGGGCTCCCAATCGTCAAGTTGAGTGTAGGAGGGGGATTCAAAGTTCCTTCAGGTACGGGCATCAGACTCGAATCGATGATTACAAGGCTTGGATCCGCCAATACTGCGGCCCATACTTCCGATTCAGTATCACCAACTTCTTCCGCCCAAGATTGTAAACCAAGAGCACCGTGGTCGCTGAAATTATGGTCAAAGCCCCGTAAACCAACATTCAGATCGGGACCTGTACCATCAGGACGTTCAGCTTTGACCACCCCATTGTGAATGGTTGCAATCGAATCGAAATCGGTCACAGCCATTTCGCCTAAATCCCATTGTGAGACGTCAGGATTCAGTTCACTGCTACTGAAAGCCAATATCTCATAATCTCCACCGGATTCCTCGCTGATATCATCCAAGTAGTTGCCGAATAGCGCACTGTAACCCGACAATATCACGACAGCAAAAATCACTAGAGAAAACATCCCCATGGTCATCGCTGTACGAAATGGGGTGGCCATAGGATAGGCCAAACTGGTGGGCAATACGGCGGCAATTCGACCCGAAAGAGGTGCAATCAATCTTGAGATAAAACGAGTCACCAAGGGTGCCAGACTGGTTAGCAGCAATACACCTGCAGCGACAAGGAAGAGACCCATGATGATGAATGAAAACGGTCCTTGCTCCCATTCAGCACTGATTGGATCGCCCTTCCACCCCCATGCAATCATCGAGAGACTGAGGATTGACAAAATCAGACGTGGGAGGACCACTGGACGATGAAATCGCATCCGTCCAACGGTGACATCTTCAGGCAAAAGTAAGCCCAGAATCCAAAATGCAGGTGGCACCAAAGCAAGCATCAGCGTAAATCCACCAAACAGCCACCATGCATGTCGGGTACCCTCAATTGGATCTCCTATCAAGAAGGCGAGTGTGAAGCTAGCAACGGAGGTGAAGCCGAGGAAGAGTGTGATGAGAATTGACCACCAAGGCAAGTTCCCCCGATAACGAGTCGGGATACTTCTGATTGCGGCGACAACATTCAGTCGACTGATCCAAAGCGAGGTGGTCCAAAGCGTAGACCAGGTCACCAAGAAACCCGCAACAAAACCCGCCAATAGGCTTTGGAATGTCCAATCGAATACCACATTCCATGACAACGTGTCTTGGAAAGATGCAGACATAAATTGCATGAGAACCCAAGCCACGCCCACACCAACCAGTGAACCGAACGCGCTGGAAATCATTCCAAGAAGAGCGCCCTCCTGTACGAAAAGGACACGTAAATCGTTCCGCTGCATCCCAATTGCGCGGGCCATGCCCATCTCTGATTTTCGCTCATCGGCAAGCATGACGAAAATATTCATCACCAAAAGAATCCCTGAGAAGATTACAAACGAACCGAAAATAAGGAACAACATGGAGAAATTTTCTCCAGCATCTTCCGTCGCTTCAATCATTCGAATTTTAATGGGGGAAACATTCAGTCCAGTCGAATCCAAATCGGCTTGGAAATCGGCCCATTCTTCGATATCTGCTAGAGCGATTTCGAACACTGTGGGGTTAATCAAACCGGGTCCTACGATGATAATCATGGTTCGAGAACCGTTGTTCCCACCGGCGAGAATCTCAGCATCAGAAATGGAAACGAGACCGAATGTCATGTCAGCAAATGAGGGTTGTCCGGGAGGAGAAGGGAGGCTGAGAGTTGCATCATCAACAATCAATCTCTCTCCTTCCCATTGACCCCGAATCGCGGGCAAGTAACCGCGCAACCGCACGGAGTCCCCTTCACTCAACGCCAAAGTTTCTCCTGCCCAATCAGACACGTGAATGGACCCGCTTTCAACATCTGGGAAGCCCATCATGTCACAGCCATCACAACCGACAATCGTTAGCGGGACTCGGTTTACAGAATCAACCTTGATCCGTGAAGGCAAACGACCCGAAGTGTTGTCACCATCGAGAATTGCAACACCGTTTCCAGTGGTGACAATAAGGCGATCCGCATTGAGGCTCAGAGCCGCATTGTCGGGGTTCGCAGCAAGAGGGATGGAAAATACAAGTGACTCAAATTCGCTTCCATTCCAAGCCCAAAGTCCCGTGTTTTCAACCCACAATGCATCGTCACTGTGGGCCTGCAGTGTCCCATTGGGCAACCCAAGTTCCCATGCTGGAATGGAATCGCCGTCATCGAGCAGATGCAAGGATTGACCCTCTATGAACCAAGTAGAGTCTGCATGCATAAACAAGTCCCTTCGTTCGGTTGAATCTGACGCGCAGTTCATCGAATCCGGGGTCGAACCCGTACAGGTTTGGCTGCCTAAAATACCTCCAATATTCACAACAATTTCATCATTATCTGTCGCCATCGAATACGTCAATGCAGAGCCATCATCGGTCAACAGATGGCTTGACCAATTTGAGATATCTTCTGTGGAGTGCAGCCATGCGTTGCCCTGTTCTTCAGCTAAAGCGAGCCAGACACCCTCGGATTCACCGGTTTCACAAGATTGTGAGCAGAAGTAAGATAGAGCTTCAATCGAATGTCCCTGGAGATAATTAATGTCCTCTGCACCTGGGGCCAAATCGATGAATCGAACCCCATCTTGGTGGGCGATCAGAGCAGATTCATTGCCAATCAACTGAATGTCTCGTATGGACTCATCTTCGACATCATCTGGACTCCACACCCACCATTGACCATCTGCTTCTTGCAGCGATAAGCCAGCGCCAGTCGCATACCAATCCCAACCATCGGATTGCTCAATTTTTGAGATCGATGAAGATGCCAACCCAGAGACATTGAGCCACTGTTGGGCAATATTGTAGAGTGGTACCTGTAGCAACTCAACAGATTCAAGCGTGAAGTTTGATTCATCAACTCTAGCCGTTAAGTTCGCGACCTCATTGGCCTGTAGTTGCCCGATTCCAGTGGTCCTAGCCACAGCAATAAGGCCGGTATCTGAGTCGCTTTCAATCGTAAAACCAGCATCTTCAGCCAACAATTTTTCGTTGACCATTTCTTTGATTTGAGATCGTAAATCATCATCGCCGTTGCCTTCGACTGCGATGCCTAAGTGTGTGACAATATCTTCCTGACTCGTGAC